>Ga0136846_1229083_pt1 | contig 18465 bp, 19 predicted proteins | sample HopSoiMetagenom2_FD_96841 | JGI IMG/M metagenome (GOLD analysis project Ga0136846, IMG submission 96841) | Grasslands soil microbial communities from Hopland, California, USA - 2 Assembly 2016 (version 4) | ecosystem: Environmental > Terrestrial > Soil > Grasslands | place: USA: Hopland...
ACGGTGTGCTTGTTCAGCGCGCCCTTGACGGAAAACGAGACCGAGCCGTCAACCAGTGCAAACAGGGTGTGGTCCTTGCCGATGCCGACATTGACGCCTGGGTGGAACTTGGTGCCGCGCTGGCGCACGATGATGCTGCCTGCGTTGATGACTTCGCCGCCGAATTTCTTGACGCCAAGCATTTTGGGCTGTGAATCACGCCCGTTTCGCGTAGAGCCGCCGCCTTTTTTCTGTGCCATTTTTCGTTACTCCTGGTACGTCCCTGCTCAGCCGGCGATGGCGCCGATTTGCAGTTCCGTGTAGTTCTGACGGTGGCCCTGACGTTTTTGGTAGTGCTTGCGACGGCGCATTTTGAAAATGCGAACCTTGTCGTGCCTACCCTGTGAAAGGACAGTGACTGTAACAGTGGCGCCGGACACCAAGGGCGTACCAACCGTGATCGAGCTGCCGGTGCCGACAGCCAAAACCTGGTCAATAACGATCTCTTGGCCTACGTCCGCAGCAATCTGTTCTACTTTAATTTTTTCTCCGGTAGCAACCTTGTATTGTTTGCCACCGGTTTTTATGACCGCGTACATGTAAGACCTCGTAAATTGAGTTCTGCAGACGGATTTCCGCAGAGCCCAATATTCTAGCATGCCAGGTCAAAATTGACCAGTAGCCCATTTTTGGGGGCCTTTTCAGGCTGAATCACGAGTGCTGGCCGGGTGTGGCGAGCGGGGCCCTTCCTATAATCTGCCCAAACTTACGTCTGGATCCGCCTTTTGTCTGCCAATTCCTCAAGCACCGCCGCAGCCCTCGCCCTGATTGTCGATGACATGCGGGGAATGGACGCGGTGATCGAGCTCCGCCTGAAGTCCGAGGTGCCTCTTGTCAGCCAGGTCTCCCGGTACATCGTCGCTGCCGGTGGCAAGCGGCTGCGGCCGGCCTTGCTGCTGTTGATGTGCGGCGCCTTGGGTTACAGGGAAGAGCAGCGCTACAACCTTGCAGCCGTCGTCGAGTTCATTCATACGGCGACTCTCCTGCATGACGACGTGGTGGATGAGTCCACCTTGCGCCGCGGCCGCGCCACCGCCAACGAGGCATTTGGCAATCCTGCGAGCGTGCTGGTGGGTGACTTTCTGTATTCCCGCGCTTTCCAGATGATGGTGGAGGCCGGGGATATGCGCATCATGCAAACCCTGGCGGAGGCAACGAACGTGATTGCCGAGGGCGAGGTGCTGCAACTCATGAACATGCACGACGCCACGCTGTCCGAAGAGGGTTATCTCAAGGTGATCCGGTCGAAGACGGCCAAGCTGTTCGAGGCGAGCGCCCGTCTGGCGGCGTTATTGGCACGCTCGCCGGTGGAGATTGAGCAAAGCTGTGCGGCATACGGCCAGGCGCTGGGCACGGCGTTCCAGGTGATTGATGATGTGCTGGACTACGACGGCGATGTGTCAGAAATGGGAAAGAATCTGGGTGACGATCTTCGGGAGGGCAAGGCAACCCTACCGCTCATCATTGCGATGCAGCGAGGTACCGAAGAAGAGCGTACCACCATCCGGCAGGCCATCGAGACCGGCGGAACCGACCAGATGTCGCGCATCATTGCGATCGTTCACGATACGGGGGCCCTGCAGGCGACCCGGGACGCCGCGGCAATAGAGGCGCAACGTGCGCTCGACGCCTTGCAGTTGCTGCCGCAAAACATTTACAGTAATGCCCTGAAGCAACTGGCCTCGCAATTGCTGGAGAGGCGTTCCTGACGGCCGGTTGTTTGTGGCGGGGTGTAGCTTAGCCTGGTAGAGCGCTACGTTCGGGACGTAGAGGCCGGAGGTTCGAATCCTCTCACCCCGACCAGCTGTTTTCACCTTATATGTGCGTTTCTTCGCACAGTTCCAGCCTCCCCGGGAGCGGCAGGGGTGTTTTCGATTTACACCCAGGAATCTATAGGCGATGATACCCATTTGAGCTAAAAGCAGAGAACCATGGCCGCTGTCGATACCGCTATAAACCAACCGCCGTCCATGGCTTTGCCCGGCCTGGGCCGGGCTTTGGTGATGGCGGGCAAATTGGGGCAGAAAGCTGCCGAAGACATTTTCCGCAAGGCCCAAAGCAGCCGCACCAGTTTTATCGCTGAATTGACGGGCTCTGGCGCGGTATCCGCGTTTGATCTGGCCCATACCATGTCAACGGCCTTTGCCGCCCCCTTGCTGGACCTGGAAGCCATTGATGTTCAGCGTTTGCCGAAAGGCCTTCTTGACAACAAGATATGCGCTACTTATCGCATTGTTGTACTAAGCAAGCGCAACAACCGGCTGATTGTCGCGACCGCAGATCCGTCAGACCAGGAGGCCGCCGAAAAAATCAAGTTTTCCACCCAGATGGGGGTGGATTGGGTCATTGCCGAATACGACAAGTTGTCCAAGCTGGCGGAGGCCTCCAACACCACGGCCGCCGAGGCCATGGAAAGCATCATCGGCGACGACTTCGAGTTCGACGAGTCAAGCACCGAAGCAAGCTCTGAGGACAATGAGGCCAGCGTCTCGGAGGTTGAGGATGCACCAGTCGTCAAGTTCCTGCAGAAAATGCTGCTTGACGCCTTCAGCATGCGGGCGTCCGACCTGCATTTCGAACCCTTTGAGCATACCTACCGCGTCCGGTTCCGGGTTGACGGCGAGCTGCGCGAAATTGCGTCACCCCCCGTGGCCATCAAGGACAAGCTGGCGGCACGCATCAAGGTGATTTCAAAACTGGACATCTCGGAAAAACGCGTGCCGCAGGACGGCAAGATGAAACTCAAGATCGGTCCGGATCGCGTCATCGATTTCCGGGTCAGTACCTTGCCCACCATGTATGGCGAAAAAATCGTCATCCGTATTCTCGATCCGAGCAGTGCCAAATTGGGCATTGATGCTTTGGGCTATGAGGCGGTTGAAAAAGAGCGCTTGCTTCACGCCATTCAGCGGCCTTATGGGATGGTTCTTGTTACCGGACCCACCGGCTCGGGCAAGACGGTGTCACTTTACACCTGCCTGAATATTCTCAACAAGCCGGGCGTCAACATCGCTACGGCCGAGGATCCCGCCGAAATCACCTTGCCGGGCGTCAACCAGGTGAGCATGAACGACAAGGCTGGCATGACCTTCTCGGTCGCGCTCAAGGCATTTTTGCGGCAGGATCCCGACATCATCATGGTCGGTGAGATCCGGGACCTTGAAACTGCCGATATCGCGATTAAAGCCGCGCAAACCGGACACATGGTCATGTCGACGCTGCACACCAACGACGCGCCGACCACACTGACGCGTATGCGCAACATGGGAATCGCCCCGTTCAATATCGCTTCCAGCGTGATTCTGATCACTGCCCAACGTCTTGCGCGGCGCCTTTGCCCCAATTGCAAAGCCCCTGCGGACATCCCCCGTGAGACCCTGCTTGACGCTGGCTTCAAGGAAGATGACGTGGACGGTTCCTGGACGCCTTACCGTCCGGTGGGCTGCTCTATGTGTACGAATGGTTACAAAGGCCGGGTGGGTGTTTATCAGGTGATGCCTATTTCCGAGGAGATTCAGCGTATCGTCCTTCGCGACGGTAGCGCCCTGGAAATCGCTGCTCAAGCGGAGATCGAAGGCGTCAAAAGCCTGCGGGTGTCGGGTTTGTCCAAAGTTAAACTCGGCATGACTTCGCTGGAAGAGATTCTGGGCTGTACCAATGTTTAATCCGGCGCGTTCAAAAGCCGGTGCATGGGCGTTACCGTGAGGGCGGGCGCTTTAAAGCCATCCATACAATGAGAAAGCATCATGGCAACTGCAGCATCCAAGGGCGTTAAGGAATTTGTTTTCGAGTGGGAGGGCAAGGACCGGGGCGGCAAGCAGGTTCGCGGTGAAATCCGTGCCGGCGGCGAGAACCAGGTCAAGTCTTCGTTGCGCCGGCAGGGCGTGTTGCCCACCAAGATCAGGAAGCGCAAGATGCGCTCCGGCAAGTCCATCAAACCCAAGGACATTGCCATCTTTACCCGTCAATTGGCCACCATGATGAAGGCCGGCGTGCCTCTTCTGCAGGCATTTGACATTGTGGGCCGTGGTAATCCCAATGCCAGCGTGACCAAGCTGCTCAACGATGTACGCACCGATGTGGAAACCGGTACTTCCCTGAGTGCAGCTTTTCGCAAGTTCCCGCTGTATTTCAACGCGCTGTATTGCAATCTGGTCGAAGCAGGCGAGGCCGCCGGTATTCTGGAGTCGCTGCTGGACCGGCTCGCGACCTACATGGAGAAAACCGAGGCGATCAAGTCGAAGATCAAGTCGGCTTTGATGTACCCCATCTCTGTGATGGTCGTCGCATTTGTGGTGGTGGCCGTGATCATGATTTTTGTGATTCCGGCGTTCAAGACCGTGTTCTCTTCATTTGGTGCGGATCTGCCGGGACCCACGATGGTCGTCATCGCGATCAGCGAGTTTTTTGTGGCCTATTGGTGGTTGATCTTTGGCGGTATCGGCGGCAGCCTCTATTTTTTCCTCCAGGCCTGGAAGCGAAACGAGAAGATGCAAAAGTTCATGGACAGGCTCTTGCTAAAGATACCCATTTTTGGCGCCTTGATTGAGAAGTCTTGTATTGCACGCTGGACGCGCACGCTTGCCACCATGTTCGCAGCGGGTGTGCCGCTTGTTGAGGCCCTGGACTCCGTTGGTGGCGCATCCGGTAATTCCTTATTTGCGGATGCCACCGAAAAAATCCAGCAAGAGGTTTCCACCGGCACTAGCTTGACCGCTGCCATGACCAATGCCAACATTTTCCCCTCCATGGTCCTTCAAATGTGCTCCATTGGCGAGGAATCCGGCTCCATCGACCACATGCTGGGCAAGGCCGCCGACTTTTATGAAGCAGAAGTCGATGAAATGGTGGCCGGACTTTCGAGCTTGATGGAGCCCATCATCATTGTGATTCTGGGAACCCTTATCGGCGGTATCGTGGTGTCCATGTATCTGCCTATTTTCAAGCTCGGTTCCGTCGTTTGATGGGGACCGGTCTGGGGCCGGCAGTCGATGCGTCGCTGGCCGGTATTTTTGGGCTGCTGATCGGAAGTTTCCTCAACGTCGTCATTTACCGGCTCCCGAAGATGATGGAGCGCCAATGGGCGCAGGAATGCGCCGAACTGGCGGACAAAGCGCCGGAACCTGCGGAGAAATTCAACTTGCTGGTGCCGCGTTCGCGCTGTTCCAGCTGCGGCCATGTCATACGCTGGTATGAAAATATTCCCGTGGTCAGCTACCTGTTTCTCAGGGGCAAGTGCTCGGTGTGTGGCACGCCTTACGGTTTGCGTTACCCCATCGTAGAGATCGTCGTGGGCGGGCTGTTTTTTTTCTGCGTGTGGCGCTGGGGTTGGACACTGACCGCGCTGGCCTGGTGCGGGTTTTCGGCGGCGTTATTCGCGCTGGCAATGATTGACTGGGACACAACCTTGCTGCCGGACGACATTACCTTGCCTTTGCTCTGGGCCGGTTTGGTCGTTGCCGCGCTGCAATGGAATCCGGCAGTCAATCTGCCGACGGCATTGTGGGGTGCCATCGCCGGCTATCTCTCTCTCTGGCTGGTCTACTGGGCTTTCAAGTTGGTGACCGGCAAAGAGGGCATGGGTTATGGGGACTTCAAGCTGTTCGCGGCACTTGGCGCCTGGTTCGGGTGGCCTGCGCTGGTTCCCATCATTCTGATGGCGTCCGTGATCGGCGCCGTGATCGGCATTGCGCTTAAATTCTCCAGCGGATTGCGAGAGGGCGGCTACGTCCCGTTCGGCCCTTTCCTGGCAGGGGCTGGTTTTACCGCCATGATTTTCGGCCCGCAGTCGATCTTGCGGTTTGCCGGCCTCTGATGCCATGCGCGGTACGGCTTTGCGTATCGGGCTGACAGGCGGCATAGGAAGCGGAAAGAGCACGGTTGCCCGCACGCTCGTGGCGTGCGGTGCGGCGTTGGTGGACGCCGATGCGATTTCCCGGGCGGTGACAGCAGCCGGGGGGGCAGCCATACCGGAGATTGCAGCGCAATTCGGCTCGCATCTCATCGCGGCCGACGGTGCCATGGACCGGGAGCGCATGCGGCAAGTCGCTTTTGATGACCCGACCGCCAGGCGCCGCCTGGAATCCATTATTCACCCCTTGGTGGGCCTTGAAACATTACGGCAATATGAGCTGGCCATGGGCGCTGGCAGCCGCTGCGTCGTCTTTGACATTCCGCTGCTGGTGGAGTCCGGACGCTGGCGGCAGCAACTGGACCAGGTGTTGGTGGTCGATTGCCGCGAAGCTACCCAAATTGATCGCGTCATGGCCCGCAATGGCTGGCCCCGGGACGTGGCGGAGAAAATCCTGGCCGGGCAGGCCAGCCGCAGACAGCGCTTGTCGGCCGCCGACATTTGCCTTTATAACGACGATATATCGCTGCAGGCCCTTGAGATCCAGGTCCGCCAGCTGGCCGCGCGCTTCGGGCTATGATGCGCAGACACACCTCTTCATTGAAGCCGACGAAAATAGCGCTGTGATTCTTTACGAGTATCCATTTAACGAACGCATACGCACGTATTTGCGACTTGAGCACCTGTTTCGCCGCCTGGGTGAACTGGTGGAGCGCGAGAGCCCAACCGATCATCATTACGCCATCACGACCATTTTTGAAATCATGGACGTGGGCGCCCGGGCAGACCTGAAAACCGATGTGCTCAAGGATCTCGAGAAACAAAAGCACGTCCTCAACGGCTACCGCGGCAATCCGGCCATCTCCGAGGCTGTCCTTGACGAGGTCACCGGCCAGCTTGAAGGATGCTTTTCGGCGCTGAACAGCCTGCCGGGCAAGGCTGGCCATTCGTTAACGGAAAACGACTGGCTGATGAGCATTCGCAGCCGTGTCGGCATCCCCGGCGGAACCTGTGAATTTGATTTGCCGGCTTATTTTGCATGGCAGCACCTTGATGCCGCCACGCGCAAACAAGACCTGCAGCGCTGGATCATCCCGCTGGTGCCGCTGGCTGAGTCCATTCGCGTGCTGTTGACCTTGCTACGGGATTCCGGTGCACCGCAGAAAGTCGTGGCCCCGGCCGGGCAATACCAGCAAACGCTTCCCCAAGGGCGTACCTTCCAGCTGCTGCGCCTGCGGATTGACCCCACCTTGGGCTTGATCCCGGAAATCAGCGGCAACCGCCTGATTGTCTCGGTGCGTCTCATGCGCCACGAAAGCGATGACCGCCTGCACGCCAGCACCGAGGATTCGGCGTTCGAGCTGACACTCTGCTCCTGACCCCATCCTTCACTGTTTCCCGACCTGGTTGACTCATTCAGAACTGCCTGAAGCCATGCCTGCCATGAAAAAAGATTCCCCCTCTGTCCCCGTCAAGCTGGTGGTGTGCCCCGGTTGCGGCGGTGAGAGTGTTTATGCGCCCAGCAACTCCTTCAGGCCCTTCTGCAGTGAACGCTGCAAGAACATCGACCTGGGCGCATGGGCCAGTGAAGGGTTTCGCCTGCCGGCCGACGCACCGCCGGACGACGAGGTGTTTGGGGATCCGAAGCTGCAATAAGAATCAGCCTGTTGAACAAGCGGTGTCACCCGCTTTCAGCAGGTGTAAGAGCGCTGTCGCGCAAAGGCGTGCAGGCATGTGTGAGAGTAAAAAGGGATGGGAAAAATGAACAACAAGTTCTTCAAAGGGCCCGCGCTGGTCCTGCTGGTGGCCGCAGTTTTGCTGGGTGGCAATGCCCTGGCGCAGGCTCAGCCGACGCAAGATGGCGCCAAGCCGGCCAAATCAAAAACGAAAAAGGCCAAGGCCAAAACCAGGACCGCTGCTGCGGGCACAGGCAGCAAGGCCAAATTTATCTCGGGTTCGGAGGAAACACCGGCCCAGCGTCATGCCCGCCTCACGCGGGAATGCAAGGGCGCCGTGAACGCGGGTGCCTGCGCGGGTTACACGCGCTGACCGGCCCGCGGCGGGGCCTCAACTGGCGGTTGTGCCCAGCACCTGCTGGAGCTCACCGCTTTGGTACATCTCCATCATGATGTCCGAGCCGCCGATGAATTCACCCTTCACATACAGTTGGGGAATCGTCGGCCAGTTGCTGAATTCCTTGATGCCATGGCGGATTTCCTCGTCTTCCAGCACGTTCACGGTGGCGGGCTTGTTCACGCCGCAGGCCTTGAGCACCTGGATAGCGCGGCCGGAAAAACCGCACATGGGGAATTGGGCGGTGCCCTTCATGAAGAGGACGACATCGCTGGATTTAACGATCTCGGCAATGCGCTGCTGGGTGGGGTCGGTGGTGCTCATGGTGCAATCCTTTGGGAATCTGGAGGTGGGCCGGAGAGCCCGCGCCGGACTGAGAATCTCGGCCGGAACATTTCAACTAAATGGAATCTGGAAACCAGAATTCAACAGGCTGATTATCCCGCCGTTTGGCTTTGCGCGTGATTTCCCGGCCTGTGCCGTGTCACGCAGCTGGCCATAACCCGCCCGAGCAGCGTTCAATGCCGGCCAGGTCCAGCCGGCTCTGGACCTGCTCAAAACCTTCGCTGGCCAACAGCTCGCGCACCGCAGCGGCCTGGTCGTACCCGTGCTCCAGCAGCAGCCAGCCGCCCGGCTGCAGACTGGCCGGGGCCCGACGAGCGATCTCCCGAATATCGTCCAGCCCGTCCGGCCCGGCGGCCAGGGCGGCCAGGGGTTCATGGGTCAGGGCGTCCAGATGCGGGTCAGCGCTGGCGATGTAGGGTGGATTGCTGACGATCAGTTGAAAGTGTCCGCTAACTTTCTCAAGCCAGTGGCTTTGGATGAAATCCAGGCTGAGGTTCAACCGGGCCGCGTTGTGACGGGCCACGTTCAGCGCGTCCTCGCTGGCATCAACCGCCACAACATGATTTTGGCGGCTGGCCACTTGCAGGCTGTGCGCAATGGCCAAGGCGATCGCACCGCTGCCTGTGCCCAGATCCAGAATCTCCAGCGCCACAGGCATTCCTGGCGCTTGAAGGACTTCCAGCGCCCAGCTCACCAGCGTTTCCGTGTCGGGCCGGGGCACCAGCACGCGGGCATCCACCTGCAGCGTCAGGCCGAAAAACTCCTTGCTGCCGACGATGTAGGCCAGCGGTTCGCCAGCGGCGCGGCGCAGGCTCATCGTCCGGAACGCCTCGGCGGCCGCTTCGGGTAGAAGGTCGGTATCGTGCGCCAGCAGCCAGGCCCGCGCGTCAGCAGGCTTGTCCAGCGCGTGCAGCAGCAGCAACTGGGCGTCCAGACGGTCCAGTCCGAGGGTCTGGGCGGCCGCCAGGGCTTGGGCGCAGTTGGACTCAGCCATGGCCATACGCAACTCGAGGCGGTTCTATTGCTATCAAAAATATAGCTACCTGCCCATGCCGAATATGGGCTAGAGGTCGATTTTTCATATAAAAAACCAGAGGCAGGTCATGGGGCGAAAAACCCTCAAAGCCCGCTGTTCGCGGTTTCCAGCTCAGCCAGCAGCTCGGCGCCACGCGCCACCTGCAGGGCGGTGACGACATCGCCCATATCGCCCTCCATGATGGCCAGCAGCTTGTACAGCGTCAGGTTGATGCGGTGGTCGGTCAGGCGCCCCTGCGGGAAGTTGTAGGTGCGGATGCGGTCGCTGCGGTCGCCGCTGCCGATCAGGCCCTTGCGTGTGGCGGCGTCTTTGGCAGCGCGCTCGGAGCGGTCTTTTTCGTGAATTCGGGCGGTTAGGACCTTGAGCGCCTGGGCCTTGTTGCTGTGTTGGCTGCGGCCTTCCTGGCATTCGGCGACGATGCCCGTCGGAAGATGCGTGATGCGCACGGCCGAATCGGTCTTGTTGATGTGCTGGCCGCCGGCGCCGCTGGCGCGGTAGGTGTCTATGCGCAAGTCGGCCGGGTTGATCTGGATGGCCACGGTTTCGTCCGGCTCGGGCAGCACGGCCACGGTGCAGGCGCTGGTGTGGATGCGGCCCTGGGTTTCGGTCGCCGGCACACGCTGCACCCGGTGCCCGCCTGATTCAAAGCGAAGCTTGCCGTAAACGCCCACACCCATCACGTCCAGCGGGCCGTCGATACGCAGCACCACTTCCTTGTAGCCACCCAGTTCGCTGGGCGACTCGCTGATGATTTCGACCTGCCAGCGGTTGCGCTCGGCAAAACGGGTGTACATGCGGCACAGGTCGCCGGCAAACAGTGCCGACTCGTCGCCGCCCGTGCCCGCGCGGATTTCGATGAAAGCCGCCCGCGCGTCGTCGGGGTCCTTCGGGATGAGCATCAGCTGAAGTGCTTCATCGATCTGCGCGATATCGGATTTGGCGGCGGCAATCTCTTCCTCGGCCATCGCGGCCATTTCGGGGTCGTTTTTAGCCTCTGCCAGCATGCCCTCGGCACCGGCCAGATCGGCCTCACGCGCGGTCAGCCGCATGTATTGCTCGGCGATCACGCTGGCTTCGGCGTGCTCGCGGGTCAGGGTGCGAAAGCGGTTCAGGTCGCTCACCACATCGCTGGCAGACAAGAGCGCATCCAGTTCGTGCAGCCGCAGAAGCTGGCGGTCCAGGGTTTGGCGGAGAAAGGGTTTCATGGCGGAGGAAAGGCAAAGGGATTCAAGGCGACGTTGGCCGGCGAGGGCGCTGCCAGACGTCAGCAGGTGTGGCCGCGAGAGCAGCCACGGCGCAGCGGCGGTCGCTAACGCTCTTTGTCGCCGGGCTGGATCTTCGGCAATTGGCCGCGCAGGAACAGCCTGGAGACAGCCTGCGCCGTGGCTTCGCGGCTGCTGGCGTCGCCCGCATGCAGCTCGGCCAGGGTGCCGTGCAGCATTTTCTGGGTCAGGCCGCGGGTCAGCGCATCCAGCACGGTGTCGATGGGCTCGCCCCGGGCCAGAAGCTTTTTGGCGCGCACGATTTCGGCGGCCCGCCACTCGTCGGTTTGCGCATTGAGCTGCTGGATCAGCGGCACGCTGCGGCGCTGGCCCAGCCAGTGCATAAAGTTCTGTACGCCGGCGTCGATGATGACTTCGGCCTGCGCCACGGCAGCCTGCCGGCTATCTTTGCCGGTCTGCACCACATGGGCCAGATCGTCGACCGTATAGAGGTAGATGTCGGGCAGGGCCTTCACTTCAGGCTCGATGTCGCGCGGCACAGCCAGGTCGACCATGAACATTGGGCGGTGTTTACGCAGCTTCACGGCGCGCTCGACCGCACCCAGCCCGATGATGGGCAGCGTGCTGGCGGTGCAACTGATCACGGCGTCGAACTCATGCAGGCGGCTGGGCAGATCGGCCAGGCGCATCACCTCGGCGCCAAAGCGGCCGGCGAGCTTTTCGCCGCGCTCCAGCGTGCGGTTGGCGATCGCCATGGCCTTGGGGTTTTTGGCGGCGAAGTGGGTGGCCGCCAGGTCGATCATCTCGCCCGCGCCGACAAACAGCACCTTGATGTCGCTCAGGTTCTCAAACAGCTGGCCCGCCAGCCGCACGCTGGCCGCGGCCATGCTGATGCTGTGCGCGCCGATTTCGGTGCTGCTGCGAACTTCCTTGGCGACGGCAAAGGAGCGCTGAAAGAGCTGGTGCAGGGTGGTGCCCATGGCGCCGGCGTCTTCGGCGGCGCGCACGGCGTCTTTCATCTGGCCCAGAATTTGGGGCTCGCCCAGCACCATCGAATCCAGCCCGCTGGCCACGCGGAAGGCGTGGCGGGCAACCTGGTCGCCCTGCAGAGTGTAGGCATGCGAGCGCAGCAGGGCCGGCGAGACGCCGCCGCTGTGCGCCAGCCAGTCCAGCGTGTGGTCCAGGTCGGTTTTTTCGCCGGCGCAATAGATCTCGGTGCGGTTGCAGGTCGACAGCAGCGTGGCCTCGGGCTGGCGCGCCAGCGACTCGCGCAGGGCTCGCAAAGTGGGCTCGACCTGGTCCAGGGCGTAGGCAAACCGGCCGCGCAAATCGAGCGGTGCGGTGGTGTGGTTTAGCCCAAGGGCCCAGACTGACATCCTCCGATTATAAAATTGAAGCGCCGAGGCCGGTACAAAGGCCTGACAATCGCCCTGATAGTCCTTTTTTCGGCCGTTTTGGCGCTTGTTTCTGGGCTGCCTTGATGTCCGGCGAGTTTTAACCATCCCCACGCGCATGACCTTTTACCTGCTGGCCAACCACCTGCTCAATCTTGTCCTGCCGGCCGCCGCCATTGCCCTGTTGCTGGTATTGGCAACGCAGCTGATGGGCGGGGTTTTTAGGTCAAAAAGGCCTCTAGCCCAGACGTGGTATGTACAAGTAGCTATTGTTTTTGTAGCAAGCGTGGTGGTGCTGGTGGCCGGGCTCGTGTTCTTCGGCCATGACGGGAAGATGCTGACCTACGCCGCCATGGTGGCCGGTGCGGCACTGTGCCAGTGGGTAGTCCTGGGCGCCTGGCGAGCTTGAAAAGCTAGTCGGGCCTGAAAACGTCTACCGCGTCCGTGATGATCCCGTCGGTGCCCAAAGCCAGCAGCCGCTGGACATTCGCCTCGTCATTCACCGTATAGCTCAACAGTTTGAACCCGGCCTTTTGGGCTTGGGCCACCGTATCGGCGTTCCAGAGCTTATGGTTGCAGACGATGGCTACGCAGCCCAGCTGGGCCGCGGTTTCCAGCCAGTTGGCAGGGAGCTGGTCGAGCAGCAGGCCGCGCGGCAACTGGGGCTGGGCGCTTCTGGCCGCTTTCAGTGACAGCGGCTGAAAAGAGGTGAGCAGCGGCGGAACCGCCGTGCCCTGCCACAGCCGGGCCGCCTCATTAGCCACCACGGTGCCGGTATGGCGCTCCGTACCCGGCGTCGGCTTGATCTCGATGTTCAGGAAATAGCCTTTGTCCAGGCAAAAGCGGGCAATGCGCTCAAAGCTGGCGAGGCCTTCTGCGGCAAACGCCGGCGAGTGCCAACTGCCCGCGTTCAGCCTGGCCAGCGCCTCCCACGTCAATTCGCCGGCCACGCCTTTGCCGTTGCTGGTGCGCTCCAGCGTGGCGTCGTGCAGCAAAAAAGGAATGTCGTCTGCGCTGAGTTTCACATCGCATTCGAACATGCGGTAGCCATGGCTGGCGCCCAGCATGAAAGAGGCCAGGGTGTTTTCGGGCGCCAGCTTGCCGGCGCCGCGGTGTGCCACCCAGCGCGGATAGGGCCAGTTGGCAGCGGATACGGGATTCGTCATGGAGCGTTCTCAGGAACTGCGGTATTGCGGGCTTTAGATGCGTTTGCCGGTGTCGGCATCAAACCAGTGAAGCCGGTCGGGCCGCGGCTCCACGTGAATGGTTGTGCCGATTTCGGGTGCCTTCGACAGGCTTTCATCGGTGCGCACGATAAGGGCTTCGCCGCCCATGCGGCAGTACAGCAGCCGCTCGGCGCCCAGCATTTCAATCGTGTCGACCTGCACCGCCCAGCCGGTGGCGCCCACCGTCAGGTGTTCGGGCCGTATGCCCAGAATGGCCCCGGGCTTGCCGCCGAAGTCGGCGTTCGGTGCCTGCTTGAGCAAATTCATGGGCGGTGAGCCCATAAAGCTCGCCACAAAGGTGGTGGCGGGCCGGTTGTAGACCTCTTCGGGCGTGCCGAATTGCTCCATGCGGCCGGCGTTCATCACCATCATGCGTTGCGCCAGCGTCATGGCTTCAACCTGGTCGTGGGTAACAAAAAGCGAGGTGATGCCGAGCTCACGGTGCAGCTTCTGGATTTCCAGGCGCGTCTGCACCCGCAGCTTGGCGTCCAGGTTGGACAGCGGTTCGTCGAACAAAAACACCTGCGGCTGGCGCACGATAGCGCGGCCCATGGCCACACGCTGGCGCTGCCCGCCCGAGAGCGCACGGGGCTTGCGGTCCAGCAGGTGGCCCAATTCCAGGATCTTGGCGGCCTTGTCGACGCGCGTCTTGATTTCTTCCTTGGGCACCTTCGCGATCTTCAGGCCGTAAGCCATGTTGTCGAACACGCTCATGTGCGGGTAGAGCGCGTAGTTCTGGAACACCATGGCGATGTCGCGCTCGGAGGGCTCCAGCTCATTGACGACCTTGCCGCCGATCGAAATCTGCCCATCGCTGACTTCCTCGAGCCCGGCCACCATGCGCAGCAGGGTGGACTTGCCGCAGCCCGAGGGCCCGACGATAACGATGAACTCGTGGTCCTTGATCTCGGCGTTCACGCCGTGCAGAACCTGCAGCGCGTCCTTGCCGGAACCGTAGCGCTTGATAACGTTGTTGAATTGAAGTGAAGCCATTGAGATAACCTGTGTTGGATTTAATTCAAGCGGACGCCGCGGAACCGGCTTTGCCGGGCCGCTGGTGGCGCCCCCTGGGGGGAGGCGCCGAAGGCGCTTCGGGGGAGGATCATTTCTCGGTATCGACCAGGCCCTTGACGAACCATTTCTGCATCAGCACCACCACCAGGGCGGGCGGCAGCATCGCCAGGATCGCGGTGGCCATGACCACGTTCCATTCGTTCTGGCCGTCGCCGCCGGCGATCATGCGTTTGATACCGACGACCACCGGGTACATGTCTTCACTGGTCGTGGCCAGCAGCGGCCAGAGGTACTGGTTCCACCCGTAGATGAACTGGATGACGAAGAGCGCCGCGATCGAGGTTTTGGACAGCGGCAGCAGCACGTCGAAGAAAAAGCGCATCGGGCTGGCTCCGTCCATGCGCGAGGCCTCGGTCAACTCTTCGGGCACTGTCAGGAAGAACTGGCGGAACAAAAAGGTCGCCGTGGCCGAAGCGATCAACGGCACCGTCAGGCCCGCATAGGTATTGAGCATGTTCAGGTCTGACAGCACTTTGTAGGTGGGCAATATGCGCACCTCCACCGGCAGCATCAGCGTCACGAAGATCGCCCAGAAGCAGGTCTTCTTGAACGGAAAGCGGAAGTACACGATGGCGAAGGCCGACAGCAGGGAGATCGCGATTTTGCCGACCGCGATCACCATTGCCGTGACAAAGCTGACCCACATCATGTGCGCCACCGGCGCATTGGAGCCGGTCGCCGCCTCGCGCCCGAACAGCGCCGCCTTGTAGCTGTCGAGCATGTTCGTCCCCGGCAGCATAGGCATGGGCGCCTGCACGATCTCCTGTGCGGTGTGAGTGGATGCCACAAAGGCAAGGTAGAGAGGGAAGGCGACGATGAACACGCCCAGCATCACCACCACATGAGCGAGGATGCCGTGGGTTCCGCGTTTTTCAACCATAGTGGGCCCCCGTCGTTTTTGTTGTTTTCGTTTTCATCAGTATTGAACTTTCTTCTCGACGTAGCGGAACTGGATGACGGTCAGCGCTATGACGATCACCATCAGCACCACCGACTGTGCGGCCGAGCCGCCCAGGTCCATGGCCTTGAAGCCGTCGTGATAGACCTTGTAAACCAGGATGGCCGTGTCTTTGCCCGGGCCACCTTCGGTAGCCGCGTGGACGATCGCAAACGTGTCGAAGAAGGCGTACACCACATTGATCACCAGCAGGAAGAAGGTGGTGGGCGACAGCAGCGGGAACTGGATGCTCCAGAAGCGGCGCCACGGCCGGGCCCCGTCGATCGCGGCGGCCTCGATCAGCGACTTGGGAATCGACTGCAAGCCCGCCAGGAAGAACAGGAAGTTGTAGGAAATCTGCTTCCACACCGCAGCCATCACAATCAGCGTCATCGCGTGACGGGAGTTCAACAGGTGATTCCAGTCAATGCCTATCTTGCCCAAGGCATAGGCCACGACGCCTAGCGAGGGAGAAAACATGAAAACCCATAGCACGGCTGCGACGGCCGGGGCGACGGCATAGGGCAGCACCAGCATGGTCTTGTAGAACATGCCGCCGCGAGTGATGCGGTCGGCGAAAACGGCTAGCACCAGTGACAGGCTGATGCCGATGCTGGCCACCATCGCCGAGAAAAACGCGGTGGTCTTGAAGGACTCCACATAACTCGGGTCGTCCAGCAACTGCCTGAAGTTGGCCATGCCGACGAACTCGACGGAGGTGCCGAAGGCATCCTGCTGCTGCAGCGACTGCAGGATGGCCTGCGCGGCAGGCCAGAAGAAGAACACCAGGATGACCGCCATTTGCGGCAACAGCAGCAGCCAGGGCAGCCAGCTGGATCGAAAGACAACGCGTTTTTCCATAGGGCCTTCAATGGGCAAAAACAGGTGAGTGCTAAAACATAAAAACCCGCCTGGCCTTCCCCGGTGAGGGGGACAAGGCGCAGCGGGCCGAGTTTAGCCCGCTGGGCGGGCCGGCTCTGTCTCTTGGGCGATCAGCCCTTGTTGGCTTTCTGGAAGCGCTCAATCTGTTCGTTGCCGCGCTTGACGATCGAGTCCAGGGCCTCCTTGGCAGTTTTCTTGCCGCTCCAGACCTGTTCGAGTTCTTCGTCTTCAATGGCGCGCACCTGCACATAGTTGCCCAGGCGGATGCCGCGGCTCTTGTCAGTCACCTTGCGGATCATCTGCGTCACGGCGACATCGGTGCCGGGGTTTTGTGTGTAGAAGCCCGATTTCTCGGTGAGCTGGTAGGCGGCGGTGGTCACCGGCAGATAACCCGTACGCTTATGGCTGGCCGACTGCACTTCAGGCGTGGAGATGAAGCTGAAGAACTTGGCCACGCCCTTGTATTCGGCGGGTTTCTTGCCCGACATGACCCAGAGGCTGGCGCCGCCGATCACCGTGTTTTGCGGCGCGCCGGGAACGTCCTGGTAGTAGGGCAGCGGAGCCAGGCCATAGGCGAACTTGGCGTTCTTGGCCACGTTGCCGTAAAAGCCCGACGAGGTGTTGATCATGGCGCACTCGCCCGACACGAAGCTGGCTTCCGGCACGTTACCGCGGCCCTTGTAGACAAAAAGGCCCTGCTTGGCCATGTTGGCCAAGTTCTCGATGTGGCGCTGATGCAGCGGCGAGTTGATCTTCATGCGCGCATCAAGTCCGGCCAGGCCGTTGCTCTTGGTTGCGAACTCGACGTTGTGCCAGGCCGAGAAGCTCTCCAGCTGCGTCCAGCCCTGCCAGGCGGTCGTGAAGGGGCATTTATGCCCGGCGGCCTTGAGCTTGGCGGCAGCGTTGACGACTTCGGGCCAGGTCACGGGCGCCTTGTCGGTGGGCAGGCCGGCGGCCTTGAAGGCATCTTTGTTGAAATAGAAGATGGTGGTCGAGCTGTTGAACGGGAAACTCAACATCTGACCGTTCGGCGCCGTGTAGTAGCCCGCGACGGCCGAGATGTAGGCGCTGGGGTCGAATTTCTCGCCGGCGTCTTTCATGACCTGGCCAACGGGAATGACCGCGCCCTTGCTGGCCATCATGGTGGCGGTGCCGACTTCGAACACCTGCAGGATGTGGGGGGCGTTGCCGGCGCGGTAGGCCGCGATGGACGCCGTCATGGACTCGTCGTAACTGCCCTTGAAGGTGGGGACGACCTTGTATTCCTTCTGGCTTTCATTGAACTGCTTGGCCAGGTCATTGACCCATTCGCCGTTGACCGCCACCATGGAGTGCCACCACTGGATCTCTACTTGCGCCTGGCTGGCCAGAGGCATGCACAGGCCTAGGGCCGCAAAAGCAAACGCGGAAAGACGGTTTTTCATCAAAACTCCTGGGAATTGGGCGCGCACAAGGGGCGCCAAGTTAAACGGGACAGTCTAAGAACTGTTTATGACACACGGATTTAAGCGATTTCGAAGATGCCCGGCAAGCGGGATTTCCATAAGACGACTTAGGACTTGCACCCGGGCCAGTGTGGTACGGCCTCTAAATGGTGCGCTGCGGTAATATAGGGCAACAGCGCTGGACACTCTGAAGCCGCTGGCTTTTCACGATGAACGCCCCTACTACACTTCAAGAACTCAACGTCTTTGCCGACGACGCAAAGGCTGGCGAAGCCCGCATCCGCGAGATTCCCTACAACTACACCTCGTTTTCCGACCGTGAGGTCGTCATCCGCCTGCTCGGCGAGCGCGCCTGGGACTTGCTGAACCGCCTGCGCGACGAGCGCCGCACCGGCCGCTCCGCCCGCATGCTGTATGAAGTGCTGGGCGATATCTGGGTGGTGCAGCGCAACCCCTATCTGCAAGACGACCTGCTGGACAACCCCAAGCGGCGCAAGCTGCTGGTTGATGCCTTGCAGCACCGCCTGACCGAAGTCGAAAAACGCCGCACGCCCGATGCAGACCAACAGCGCGACGCGATCGTGGGCGAACTGCTCGAGGCCGCTCGCGGCGCCGTGGCCCGCTTCTACACCTCCTTCAGCGAGATCTACGACCTGCGCCGCCTGACGGAACGCAAGTTGCGCAAGCTGACCCTTAAAGACAACATCAAGTTCGACGGCCTTTCGCGGGTTTCGCATGTGACCGATGCGACCGACTGGCGCGTGGAGTACCCCTTTGTGGTGCTCACGCCTGACACCGAGGCCGAAATGGCCGGCGGGGTCAAGGCCTGTATCGAGCTCGGCCTGACGATTGTTCCGCGCGGCGGCGGCACCGGCTACACCGGCGGGGCGATTCCGCTCACCTGGAAGTCGGCCGTCATCAACACCGAAAAACTCGAGGC
>Ga0136846_1234915_pt1 | contig 18463 bp, 11 predicted proteins | sample HopSoiMetagenom2_FD_96841 | JGI IMG/M metagenome (GOLD analysis project Ga0136846, IMG submission 96841) | Grasslands soil microbial communities from Hopland, California, USA - 2 Assembly 2016 (version 4) | ecosystem: Environmental > Terrestrial > Soil > Grasslands | place: USA: Hopland...
CTGGCGCCGACCCTGTTCAGCGACGCCGACGGACGCTATCGCGACATGGACACCAAGGTGCGTCAGCTGCCGGCCGGCCAGCGCAATTACAGCACCTACAGCCTCTGGGACACCTACCGCGCCTGGCATCCGCTGATGACCCTGATCGCGCCGGACCGCGCCGCCGCCTTCGCCCGCAACCTGGTGGACATGGGCCTGGAAAGCCCGAGCGGGCCCTGCATCTGGCCGCTGCAGGGGATCGAGACCTTCTGCATGATCGGCTGGCATTCCGCCGTCGTCATCGCCGAGGCCCTGCACAAGCGGCTGCCCGGCGTCGACGCCAAGCAGGCCTGGTCGCTGTACAAGGACCTGGCGTTCAACAGCCCCGCCGCCGGCGTCCGAGCCTATCGCGCCAAGGGCTACATCCCGTGCGATCTGGAGGACCAGTCGGTCAGCAAGACGCTGGAATACGCCTACGACGACTGGGCGATGGCCCGCATCGCCGACGCCGCCGGCGACCGCGCCTCGGCCGAGGCGCTGCGGACGCGCTCGAAGAACTATCGCAACCTGTTCGACGCCAAGAGCCGCTTCGCGCGCCCGCGCAACGCCGACGGCGGCTGGGCCGAGCCCTTCGACCCGCGGGGCATGGGCCACAATCCCACGGTCTGGTGGGACTACACCGAGTGCAACAGCTGGCAGGCCACCTTCCTCAACCAGCATGACGTCTACAGCTATATCGAGCTGTTCGGCGGCGACGCCGCCTTCGAGGCCAAGCTCGACGCGCTGTTCAACGCCTCCTCCGAGCTGCCGCCCGACGCGCCGCCGGACATGTCGGGGCTGATCGGCCAGTACATCCACGGCAACGAGCCCAGCCACCACATCGCCTATCTCTACGCCTTCTGCGGCGCGCACCATAAGACCCAGGCCCGGGTGCGAATGCTGCTGAAGAGCCAGTACCGCGCCGCGCCCGACGGCATCGCCGGCAACGAGGACTGCGGCCAGATGAGCGCCTGGTACATTCTCAGCGCGCTCGGCTTCTATCCGGTCGATCCGGTCAGCGGGATCTATGTGTTCGGCGCGCCGCTGTTCCCGCGCGCGCAGATCGCCTTGCCGGGCGGCAAGACCTTGTCGATCATCGCCGACGGCGTCGACGACGCTCACGTCTATATCGGCGCGGTGACGCGGAACGGCCGGCCCTACACGAAGTCGTGGATCAGCCATGCGGACCTGATGGCCGGCGGCGAGCTGCGGTTTTCCATGTCGGCCACGCCCAACACAGCCTTCGGCGCCGCCCCCGCCGACCGCCCGCCGTCGTTCACCCTGGCCTAGGCGCGGGCCGCGTTTCAGGTCTGCAGAAGGGGGAAAATGGTGGATGCTACAGGGATTGAACCTGTGACCCCCTCGGTGTGAACGAGGTGCTCTCCCGCTGAGCTAAGCATCCCAATCGCGCATCCGATTGACGGACTTCGTCGCGAGAGGAGGGGCGTATAGCGCGCCCCTTCCCGCACCGCAAGTGTCCAAATCCCCTTGCTGGCCTGCCGGTTATCAAAACTCCTGGTCCCGCGGCGAGGAGGGCCGGCAACGAAATTTGCGGCGGATCGCGGCGATGAGAGCCGGTTGTGATCGTTGCTTCTCGGCGAGGGCCCTTCAGTTCTTTTGGGCGACTATGCGCACCTGTCCAGTGCGTTTTTGGGGAATATCTGGGGAGCAGATCCGCTCCCCGAGAATCCGGAAAAGCGCGGTCTATTGTCCTGGCTGAACGGGGGCAGGCTCGATCAGCTCCTTGGCGCGCAGCCACAGATCCAGCAGGGCGGGCCAGGTTTGCAAGATCGTGCTCGCCCCGCCCAGCCCAGCGCCGTGACGGCCCTCCGCGAAGGCGTGGAACTCCGCGGGAACGCCATGGTCGACAAGCGCCTGGTAGAACCGTGCGCTTCCCCCGACGGGAACCAGCTCGTCGTTCGTCGTATGGAAGATGAAGGTCGGCGGGGCCTGCGCGCTGACATGGGTCAGGGGGGCGAACCTGGCGTACGCGCTCGGCTCGCAAACCGGGCCGATCCTCTTGGCGAAGTCGCAATAGGAAGACGTACCATCGGTCCGCACCCGGGTTCCTTCGAGCCAGGGATAGACCAGGACCAGAAAGTCGGGTCGGCTGCTGGCCCGCTCGACGAGGTCTTGGGCTTGGGCTTGTCCCGGCGTGGCGTCCACCGCCGTCGTCGCCGCCAGGTGACCTCCGGCCGAGAACCCCATCATGCCGATGCGGTTGGGATCCAGGCCAAGGTCGTGCGCGTGCGCCCTCACAAACCGGATCGCCCGGGCGCCGTCCGTCAAAGGAATCGGAAGGCGCGCCTTGGGCCCGACCCGGTAGGTGAGCACGAAGGCGGTGATCCCGCGCGCGGTGAACCAGGCCGCCGGCTCGACGCCTTCGAGCCGTGCGGCCAGGCCGATATAGGCCCCGCCCGGCGCGATCACCACCGAGGCGCCGTCTGGGCGCGGAAACTGCGGGCGGTAGAGGGTCAGGGTCGGCGTCGCCTCCACGGTGGCTTCCGTCGCGCCCGGCGCGACGCCTGGCCAAAGGCGATAGGTCTGCGAGCCGAGCGCCGCGGGCGTCGGCGCATCGGGCGTCAAGGCCGCCGGTGTCTGGGCCTGAGCCTGTCCGCCGACAGCCAGGCCTAAAAACAGCAACAGAAATCCAAAATTCGACATCGTTCGTTTCCTCAAGTCATTGCCGCCAGACGAGCGCCGCCACCAGTTGGCGGCGGGCGTCCTGGAAAGGGGCAGGGGGAGCGGGGCGCGGCCGGGAGCCTTGGACTAGTGGCTCCGACCGCCGTCCGGATCTTGCTGGCTCCAGCCAAGATCGAGACCGATCGCCTCGCCAACGGCCCGGACCGGTCGGACGAGCGCCTTCATGCGCGCGTCGTCCATGTACTGCGGCAGGCTCGAGAGGCTGAGCGCGCCGATGATCCGGCCGCCGGCGCCACGGATCGGCGCGGCCACGCACCGGACGCGATCCTCGTTCTCCTCGAGATCGAAGGCGACGCCCAGATCGCGATAGGTCGCCATTCGGGCGACGAAAGCATCTTCGGATTCGACCATATGCGCGTCGCGCTTGGCCTGTCGGTAGGCCGCGCGCCAGGCGCCTTCGCCCTCGTCGAGCATCAGGGCCTTGCCCAAGCCTGTCGACGCCAGGGGGCGGGTTTCGCCGATCACCGACCGGACTTCGATCCGCCGCGAGCCGCGAACCTGGTCGACGTACCGCACCAGCAGTTCGTCGCGGATCGCCAGATTGACCGCGTCGAACTGCTCACGCGCGAGACGCTCCAGATGAGGACGCGCCACGGACGGCAGCGAAAGGTCGTTGCGGGCCTGAGCGTCGAGCCGCAGTAGCTTGAAGCCCAGGACATAGCCCTGGTTCTCGAGCCGAAGCATGCCTCTCTCAACCAAAGCACTGGCGAGCCGATGGGTGGTGCTGCGCGACAGGCCGCTTCGATCGATCAAGTTCCGAAGGGCGATCGGGCCGTTCTGGGCGACGATGTCTAGAATATCCAAGGCGCGCATCAGGGTCTGGGCGCCTTGGCCCCCCGCGTCCTGGTGATTGGCGTCCGTCACGCGGTCACCATGGCGAGCGGGGCCGGATCGCCGACGCGGATGGTCGTGCCCGAGACGTTCCTGGCCAAATCCGAGGCCAGGAAAACCACCGGACCTGTCAACTCTTCGAACGCGGTCAGGTCGGCGCTGGCTTTGGCCCGCGGCGCATCCAGGCGCACCATGTTGCAACGAACCTCGTCCTTGCGCAGGGTGTCGGCCCACATCTGCATCAAGTCCTGGGTTTCGGCGTAGGCGATCGCGTTGAAGGCTGGGCCGGGTGGCTCGGCGTTGACCGCGATGATCGCCCCGCCCGAGCCTTGCGCGACCATCTGGCGCGCGGCGCCCTGCAGCGCGGCGTAGATCCCGGTGACGCCCACCTTGACGGCGCGCTGGAAGGCGTCAACCGGGCTCGACAGAAAGTCGCGGGACGGCGCGGCGGGGGCGCAGCTGATCAGCACGTCGAAACGGCCAAGGGCCTGGACGACGTCGGCGAAGAGCGCCTGGGCGCTGCTCGCCTCGAGCACCTGGCCTTCGACACAGTAGCCGCGGCGGCCCAATGCGGCGATCGCCGAAAGGATCTCGGCCGCTTGCCTTGTCATCGGATCGGCGTTGATCGCCACGTGGGCGCCGTGACGAGCGCAGTCGATCGCGATCGCCTTGCCCGCCGGAAGCTCGGCGTTGATCACCAGCACGACCTTGTCCTTGAGCAACATGGCGGCTTCCTATTCGGACGGGGGAACTGTGGTGCTCCGGGTTTCGTCCGTATCGTCCCTGTCGATTTCGGCCGAGGACATATCCCACTCTCTGAGGAGGCGATCTGGCCCATGAGATGTCGCGACGGCGCTGCGATCCGCTCCGCGCACCCCAGACACCGGCAAGGAGCCTAAAATCCCGGGGAAGCGTAAAATAGGGTGCGGATTTACGGGCCCGGCGGGCCGGGGCCCGTGCGCCGAGACATGGGACGGCGTCCTATCTGACGAGCAGGCCCAAGGCGCGATCCCGGGTCCGGCTTTCGGGTCGCGGAGATGCGACGAACGCCGCGTGGACATGGCCCTTGGCAAATCCGGGCTCTTTTTAAGGGGGAGGCCAGTCGCCAACTTCGCGTCCGTCGCCGGTCCTTGGCGGTATGACGCGCGGGGAATGCTGTCTTGAAATCGATTTTGTTCGCTGCCGCCGTGGGTCTGGCGACGCCCGTCGCGGCTCAGGCCCCCGCTGACACGGCCCCGACCCAGCTGGTTTTCGAAGAGATCGTCACGATGGGGCCAACCCAGATCGTCGGCGACACGCCGCTGGGACGTCGCCAACGCATGCCGATCACCGGCGGCGTTTTCAAAGGCGAAAAGCTCACGGGCCGCGTTCTGCCCGGGGCCGACTGGCAACTGGTGCGGGCCGACGGCACGACATCGATCGACGCTGAATACATGATCGAAACCGACGACAAGGTGCAGATCCACGTCCACAACGTGGGGATCGTGCGCCTTCCGAAAAAAGAGGGCGACAAATTCTACATGTGGGCCGCGCCGACCTTCGAAGCGCCGATCGGGCGCTATGACTGGCTCAATCAGGCGATCTTCGTAAGCAAGGTCGAGCCGGCCGGCGACAAGGACCATCCCGCCGCCCGCATCCTGATCTATCAGGTCGATTGAGCCCGCCGGCTTAAGGCGTCTGGGCCGCGCTCACCCGCCGAAATGGGGCGATGCAGGACTTCGGCGCCCCAACGTTGATGGGCGCGTCGGTTCGCGCCCTTTCCAGTTATTGGCGGGCGCCGGCGGCCCGTTGGCGTCCGGCCTAATCGGCGATGATCAGCTTGATGTCGGCGTCTTCGACCATCTTGCGGTCATGATCGGAAATGCCCGCGTCCGTGACCAGGACGTCGACCTCCGACAGGTCGCAGACCAGATGGCCCGACGGTCCCTGAAACTTGGAGCTGTCGACCAGGATGATGATCTCGTCGGCGCGTTCGATCAGTCGCCGCTCGGCCGCGACCAGAACGACGTCGGCCTGCATCAGGCCCTGCGGCCCGATGGCCGCCGCGCCCATGAACAGGCGAGGGGCGTGGAAACGCGGCATGCTGTCTTCGCCCGAGGCCGCCAGGATGATGTTCTGCTCACGGAACACCGAGCCCGACGGCAACAAGAGGCGGGTGCCCGGCTGGGGCAGCAGGGCGCTGACGATATGCAGGGAATTGGTCAGGACTTGGAGGTTCAGGTTGGCGATGTGCGGGCACATCTGCAGGGTGGTCGAACCGCCGTCGATCATCACCCCTTCGCCAGGCCGGCAGAGCGCGGCGGCCGCACGGCCGATCGCTTCCTTCTGAGCGGTGTGGCGCCCGATGTTCTCATGAAAGGGCGCGCCGAGAAGTTCGACCTGACCGGAAGGCGCCGCTAGCTCCGGTGAAGCCAGTCGCGCCCCGCCCCGAACACGCTTGACCAGTCCGCGCTCGGCCAGACGGTCAAGGTCGCGCCGGATCGTCGCGGCGGACACATCCAGCCGTTGGTCCAGTTCCTGGAACGATACGAAGCCGCGATTTTGGATCAGGTCCGCGATCAGCTGCTCGCGATCGTTGGCATGCATGAACGTGCTTCCCCGTTGGACCTAGTGAATCATTTTTCTACGCGCGTCCGTCCCCTACAAGCATTTTCGATCATGACCAAGAAGTTTGCCCTCTGCGCGCCCGTGGCTGTGAGGGGACGATGAGCAGGCGTCGACACCGCGCGTCGACCCGCCTTGGCCTTGCTCTAGGGCCTATCGAGCCAGAAAATTGCCCACGCCGATGATCACGGTCGAGCCGACCAGCAGTGTGATCCCGAGCCAGACCCGCAGCCGGGTGCGGGCGCTTGCGCCAGCCCATTCCTTGAGCGCAAAGCCCCAGAGGGTCGAAAACAGGATGATCGAGGCCATGTGCAGGGTCCAGCTGGAGAAGCCGTACTTGCCCATCTGGCTTTCGCCCATCGTGTAGAAGAAGAACTGAAAGTACCAAAGTATGCCCCCCAGCGCCGCCAGCGAGTAGTTGGCCAGCAAGTTTGGCGGAGCTCCGTCTGCGTCGGCCGCGGGGCCCGGCCGGCCGATGAACTCGCCGGCCGAGCGGTTCTTCAGGATCAGGTAGAGACACCAGATGAGGTTGGTGGTGAAGCCGCCCAGCAGCACGACGCAGAGCACCGGCAGGCCCTGGCTCAGAGGCTCGGTGCCCGCCTTCAGCGTCAGGTCGCGGATCGGCTGGCCCGCATCCAGGCCCCAGGCGAAGCAGCCGCTCATCACGCCGGAAAACACCGCCACGGCCAAGCCGCGCTTCAGATCGAACTCGGCGATGGCGCCGGTGGCGTGACTGTCCTGCAGTTCCTGGTCCTTGGCGTGACCGGCGCGAGCGACCACGACGATGCCGACCAGGGTCACCAGGATGCCCAGCAAGGTCACCTTGCCGCTCGCCGTGGCGGCCAGATCCAGGAGCGTGCCGTGAAAGATCGGCGGCCCCAGCGTGCCGATCACCGTCGTCAGGCCCAAGGCCACCGCCATGCCCAGCGACAGGCCAAGATAACGCATGGTCAGGCCGAACGTCAGGCCGCCGAAGCCCCAGGCCGCTCCCCAGAACCAGCACCAGAAGAGAGTGTGTTGCGGCGTGTCGGCGAGCACGCCGACCAGGTCGTGGGTCTTGAGCGAGGCGAACAGCCAAGGTGCGATCAGCCAGGAAAACACCCCGCCGGCCAGCCAGAAGATTTCCCACGACCAGCGCTTGATGCGCTTGTAGGGGACATAGAAGCTGGCGGAAGACAAGCCCCCTAGCCAGTGAAAGACGACGCCGATGAGCGGGTTCATGGGATCTCCGTAATGCCTCGGACCGGCGATGAGCTGGGCTGAACACGGGCCGCGCGAGACGGCGCCAGCGCGTCCATCGCCAGGTGCTCGGCGTGACCGATTGTGATTGGCATGCGTTCTGCATCGCGCATTATCGATCACTATGGACAGCTTGCCTGAGCTGTCAATCACTAAGCCAGATCACCGTCAGGAAGGCCTTCGGCATGAAAAAAGCCTGCGCCTATAAGGTCGCAGGCCGATATTTCATCGGAAGGAGTTTCGCCGCACAGGAAATGGGCGAGGCTCATCTGAGCGGATCTGCAGGCGATTGCAAGTGAAAAATGATTGAAAACGATCACTTTTGCTCAAATCGCGGCGCGGAGGACCACGGGCGGCTCGGCCAAGGCGTGGCCGGTGATCGCCGCGGCGTTCTGGACGCCGGTCAGCGTCATGGCCACGCGCATCTCCGCCTCGATCAGTTTGAGCACATGGGCCACGCCGCCCTGGCCGCCGCCGGCCAGGGCATAGTCGAACAGGAAGCGGGGCAGGCGGCGGCGCGCCAGGTCGCGATAGTCGTTGATCGAGGCGGCCTTCACGCCGCGTGCTCCGTGCGTTCGACGTCGCGGCGCCAGTCCTGGGCGTAGCTGGCGATCGAAACCTCGAGCGGGGCGACGGGGGTCAGGGCCGTGGCGGGCTTGAGCATCGGTTCGATCAGGCGCAGCGCGCCGTAGGAGACGTCGTTGTGAGCGTTGGAGACGTAGATCTGGTCGCGGGGGCGAAGCGAGGCCAGGGCGCGCACGAAGACCTCGGCCTCGGCGAAGCGGCCCTCGACCAAAATGCGTTCGCGCGCCCCAATCAGGTTCAGCGCTTCATTGGCCACCAGCGCGGCGTAGAGGCAGACGGCCGCGCGCCTCTGGGCCTGGTCGGTGGGCATGTTGATCCAGCGCCCGCGATGGCCCGGATAGGGGCCAAAGCCCGGCGCGAAGGTCGGCAGGACGCGCGCGCCCGCGGCCAGGACCGCCGGAACCGCCGCCACCAAGGCGGGCTGATCGGGCTTGATGTCGACGCGGCGGGTGTCGACGCCGGCCAGGATCTCGATCTCGCGGCCGCCCATGAAGCGGGCCGACGGCACCAGCTTGCCGAAGGCGTCGACATTGATCAGGCAGTCGCGGTCCTCGGATAGGCCTGAAAGCTCGACGCTGGCGTCGTCCTCGGGCGAGCGCATAGCCACGAACCAGGTGCCGGTCGAAAGCACCGTCGATTCCGCCTGGGCGATCTCGGCGAAACCGCGGGCGGCCAGCAGGGCGGCGTTGGAATCGTGCAGACCACAATAGACCTGCACCGACTCGTCCAGGCCCGTTCGCGCGCGCCACGCGTCCGTCAGACCGCCCAGCGGGGCGCCGGCCACGGCTAGGGGCGGCAGGCCCTGGTCCCAGCCGCGTTCGCGGGCCAGGTCCGAGACGCGACGGTCCTTGGGACGCCAGAGATCGCTGTGGCAACCCAGGCTGGTCACCTCGCTGGCCGCCACGCCCGAAAGCCGCCAGGCCCAATACTGCGGCCACAACAGGATCTGCGCCCCCGGCGCGAGCAGGCCCGGTCTCAGGCCCTGAAGATAGTGCAACTGGGCGCCGAGGTTGAGGCCGCCGGGCAGGGCGGGCGATCCGGTGTCGCGAAAGGCGTCGCGAGCGGCCTCGTAGGGGCCGCGCGCCGCGTCGGGCCCTGGCTCTTCGTAGTCGATCGGCGGGCAAGCCAATTTTCCGTCCCGGACGATGGCCGCCGCCGCGCCATGTCCGACCGGGATGATCGCGCCGATGCGACCCTGCTGGGCGAAGGCCGTGAGCGTTCGCGCCAGCCAGGCCTCGATGCCGTCGGCGTCGAGCGCGACGTACGCGCCAGCGTCGATCCGCTCATTCGGGCGCGAATCCTTGGCGAGCATGTCGCCGCTGCGCGTCCAAAGGCTCAATTTCGCCAACGTCTTACCCACGTCGAGCACCACGATCAGATCGTCCCGCACCGTTCCTCCTGATTTCCGCTTTTGATTAAAGCTTATCGAAAATGATTGATTGACGCCATCGCAATCGCTAATGTCGCATCAATCAGTCATCGGGAGCGTCCTCTAATGAACGACATCACCACCCCGGCCGCGGCCGAGGCGAACGCGCTGTTGTTCCCCGAGCCAGAGAGCCGCTGGTCTGACGCCCACGCCGCGACCCAGTCGCCCGCCGAGCTGCTGCTCTATCGCTCCAACCTGCTGGGTTCGGATCTGACGGTGACCAATTTCGGCGGCGGCAACACCTCGGCCAAGTTGAAAGAAGAAGACCCCCTGACCGGCCAGGAAGTCGAGGTGCTCTGGGTGAAGGGCTCGGGCGGCGATATCGGGTCGATGAAGCTCGACGGCTTCTCCACCCTCTATCTCGACAAATTCCTGGCCACCGAAAAGCTCTATCGCGGCGTGGCGTTCGAAGACGAGATGGTCGGCTATCTGCCGCACTGCACCTTCAACCTGAACCCGCGCGCGGCTTCGATCGACACCCCGCTGCACGGCCTGCTGCCGTTCAAGCATGTCGACCACGTCCATCCCGACTCGATCATCGCCCTGGCCGCTGCGCGCGGCGGGGAAGCCGCCACGCGCGAGATCTGGAAAGGGACGGTGGGATGGCTGCCTTGGAAGCGTCCGGGCTTCGAACTCGGCGTCCAGATCCGCGACTATGTCGCCGCCAATCCTGGCCTGCGCGGGGTTATGCTGGCGGGGCATGGCGTCATCTGCTGGGGTGACGACGCCAAGGCCTGCTACGAAAACACCATCGGCCTGATCGCCGACGCGGCGCGTTATCTCAATGACAAGCTGACCGGCCAGGCCGCCTTCGGCGGCCAGGTCCGCCCGCCGCTGCCCGCCGAGGAGCGCGCCGCCGTGGCCAGCGCCCTGATGCCCAGGCTGCGCGGGCTGATGGTCGGCGAGCGGGCTAAGGTCGGCCATTTTTCGGACGATGCCGAGGCCCTCGAATTCGTCGACTCCCAGGACTTCCTGCGCCTGGCCGCGGTCGGCACCTCCTGTCCCGATCATTTCCTGCGCACCAAGATCGCGCCGCTGACGCTCGATCCGGCCAAGCTTGACGACGAGGCCTATTTGGCCGGGGCCCTGGCGGCCTATCGTGAAGGCTATGGGGGCTACTACCAGCGTTGCGCACGCCCGTCCGACCCCAAGATACGCGACCCCAACCCCGTCGTGGTGCTGGTTCCCGGCGTTGGCCGCCTGACCTTCGCCGCCGACAAGGTCACCGCCCGCCTGGCCGGCGAATTCTACGGCAACGCTATCAACGTCATGCGCGGCGCCGAGGCCACCGGCGGCTATCTGGGCCTGCCCGAACGGGAGGCCTTCGACATCGAATACTGGGCCCTGGAAGAGGCCAAGCTCCAGCGGATGCCCAAGCCCAAGCCGCTGGCCGGCAAGATCGCCCTCGTCACCGGCGGGGCCGGCGGCATCGGTGAAGCCACCGCCCGGCGCTTCCTGGCCGACGGAGCCTGCGTCATGCTGGTCGATCGCGATGGCGATCGCCTCGACCAGAGCCGCGCGGCCTTCGAGAGCAGGTTCGGCAAGGACGTCGTTCGCTCGGCCGTCTGCGACGTGACTGACGAAGTCCAGGTCATCGCCACCTTCGCCGCCTGCGCGCTGGAGTTCGGCGGGCTGGACGTGATGGTCGCCAACGCCGGCATCGCCTCTTCGGCGCCGATCGAGGAAACCTCGGTGGCGCTGTGGAACAAGAACTACGACGTCCTGGCCCTGGGCTACTTCCTGACCGCCCGCGAGGCGATCAAGCTGATGAAGCCCAACCAGGACGGCTCGATCGTCTTCATCGGCTCAAAGAACGGCGTGGCCGCCGCCACCAACGCCGCGGCCTATGCCTCGGCCAAGGCCGCGGCGTTGCATCTGGCCCGTTGCCTGGCGCTGGAGTGCGCGCCGTTCGGTATCCGCGTCAACAGCGTCAACCCCGACGCGGTGATCCGCGGCTCGCACATCTGGGACGGCGACTGGCGCAAGGAGCGCGCGGGCGCCCACGGCATCGACGCGGGCGCTGAACTCGAGGAGCACTACCGCAAACGCTCGATGCTCAGGCGCGACGTGCTGCCCGAGGACGTCGCCGAGGCGGTGTTCTTCTTCGCTTCGGCGGCCTCGGCCAAGTCGACGGGCAACATGCTCAATGTCGACGCCGGCAACGCCCAGGCCTTCGTCCGCTAGGGCCGCGGCGGGTGTCGGATCCTTTGAACCTGCAGCGCGGCGACGGCGGCAAGATCCCTCTGAACCTTAAAAACGAGCCCTAGTTCAAGAGTTTATAGGGGGTTCTAAAGGGCCAAAGCCGAGAGCGCTCCAGGCGCGGAACAACCAACGACAACAAAGACAGGGGCGGGCCATGGGTCCGCCCTCGGGGAGAACCTATGGCCATTTCCTTGCCGCTTTCGAGCGACCTGATCGACAGCCACAACGCCCAGCGCCGCGCAGCGCTCGAGGACGACTACGCCAGTCTTGGCCGGCAGCTGGACCGCCGGGGCGTAGACATCGACGCGGTCAAGGCGCGTGTCGCCGGCTTCTCGGTCGCCGTGCCCAGCTGGGGCGCGGGGCGCGGGGGCACCCGCTTCGCAAAGTTTCCGCTCGCCGGCGAGCCGACCACCATCCATGAGAAGCTCGAGGACTGCGCGGTCATCCATCAGCTCTCGCGGGTGACCCCGCGAGTGTCGCCGCATTTTCCTTGGGACAAGGTCAGCGACTACGCCGGCCTGCGCCAGGAGGCGCAAAGCCTGGGTCTGAGCTTCGACGCGATCAACTCCAACACCTTCCAGGATCAGCCGGGCCAAGCCCACACCTACGCCACCGGCTCGTTGTCCTCGACCTCGGAGGCCACCCGCCAGCAGGCGGTCGAGCACAATATCGAGTGCATCGAGATCGGCCGGCAGCTGGGCGCGCGCGACCTGACCGTCTGGGTGGGCGATGGCACCAATTTCCCAGGCCAGCAGGACCTGGCCGCTTCGCTGGACCGCTACCTGGAAGCGGCCTCGCAGGTCTATGCGGCCCTGCCGGAGGGCTGGCGCATGCTGCTCGAACACAAGATGTTCGAGCCGGCCTTCTATTCGAGCGTCATCTCCGACTGGGGGTCCTCGATCCTGGCCGCCCAGGAGCTGGGACCCAAGGCCCGGTGCCTGGTGGACCTGGGTCACCACGCGCCCAACGTCAATATCGAGCAGATCGTCGCCCGACTCCACCGCTTCGGCAAGCTGGGCGGTTTCCACTTCAACGACAGCAAGTACGGCGACGACGACCTCGATTCCGGTTCGATCAATCCCCACCAGCTGTTCTTGGTCTTCAACGAACTGATCGAGGCCCAGGACAACCCGCGCGAGGGCTTCGATCCGGCCTACATGATCGACCAGTCGCACAACGTCACCGACCCGATCGAGAGCATGCTGTCCTCGGCCGAGGCCATCGCCGCGGCCTTCGCCAAGGCCCTGCTCGTCGATCGGGGCGCCTTGCACGCGGCCCAGGCCGACAATGACGTGATGATGGCGTTCCAGGCCCTGCGCCGCGCCTACAAGGTCGACGTCTCGCCGATCCTGGCCATGGCGCGGCTGGAGGCGGGCGGGGCCATCGACATGCTGGGGGCCTATCGCGACGCGGGCTGGCGCGCGCGCAAGGCCCAGGAGCGCAAGCCCGTGGGTTTGGGCGCGGGCATCGTCTGAAGGAACACCCAGGGGGCGGGACCGGCCGCCCGGCTGCGCGGCCCGTCGATGGAAAGGCAACCCGGAGGCGCGCCGGGAGGGTCTTTGCTCGAGGTGATTATGCGTGATCGATAATGGTTGACCTTGGAGTTGTCGGCTTCACTATTGCTCATATTCGCGCAGAGCGAGCGGCGACGCCCTTTTGAAGAGGGCTCTGCGTCCAAACGAGGCGACGCCGACCAACGGCGGCGCCGCCGCCAGGCGCCCCCGGGGAGAGACGAATGAAACACGGACACATGACCGGCGCGGCGTTGGGTGCCTTGTTGGCGACTACGGCCCTGGGCGGCGTCGCCAGAGCCCAATCCACACCCATGCCGGGCTCGGTGGCGCCCGCCACGCTGGAAGCGGCCTTTCAAAATCCCCCTAACAGCGCCCGGCCGCGGGCCTGGTGGCATTGGATGAACGGCAACATCACCAAGGAGGGTATCGAGAAGGACTTCGACTGGATGGCCCGGGTCGGCCTGGGCGGGGTGACCAACTTCGACGTCAACCTGGCCACGCCGCAGATCGTCCAACGCCGGCTGGCCTATATGACGCCCGAATGGAAGGACGCCTTCCGCTTCGCGGCCCAAAGCGCCGAGCAGCACGGGCTGGAGCTGACCATCGCCGCTTCGCCGGGCTGGAGCGAGACGGGCGGCCCCTGGGTGACGCCTCCGAACGCGATGAAGAAGCTGGTCTGGAGCGAAACCTCGGCCGTCGGCGGCAAACGCCTGTCGCTGGTTCTGGCGCCGCCGCCTCAGGTCACCGGTCCGTTTCAGGACGCGCCGTTCCGCGCCAATTTCGCCGCCGCCGACACCGGCAAGGCCCCGGCCGAGCTCTATCGTGACGTGATGGTGCTGGCCTATCCCGAGCCGCCCGCCGCCAAACCCCTGCCGCGACCGGCCTTCGCCACGAGCCTGGGCGGGGTGGCCGAAGACGGAAAGCTCGCGGACGGCCGGCTTCAGACGACGATCGATGTGCCGCTGAAAACCGGCGAGGGGCCCGGCTACATCGTCGCCGACTTTGGCAAGCCGGTGACGGTCCGCTCGGTGACCCTGGGCCGCCCCGAGGGCGGCGGTGTGTTCGATCAATCGGGCGCGCGGGCGGCCCTGGAGGCCGAGGACGGGGCCGGGGGCTGGCGCAAGGTCGCCGATCTGCCGCTCGAGGGCGTGCAATCGACCATCAGTTTCGAGCCGGTCACCGCCCAGCGTCTGCGCGTCCTGCTGACGCCCGTCGCGCCGGACCCCAACCTTGGCGACCTGTTCAAGGGCGTGCCCGGAGCGGTCAAGATGGCCTTCGGCCCGAGCCAGGCGGCCGGCGTCATGGCAATCGGCGAGCTTCGGTTCTATGGCGAAGAACGCCTGGACCGCTTCGAGGCCAAGGCCGGTTTCGCCATCGCACCCGACTACTACGCCCTCGAACGCGGCGGAGCCGCGACGGGCGTGGCGCCCGGCGCGATCGTCGACCTCACCGACAAGATGGGATCGGACGGCAAGCTCGACTGGACGCCGCCGCCGGGCGATTGGCGGATCGTTCGTCTGGGCTACTCGCTGCTGGGAACCACCAACCATCCCGCTCCGGCCGAGGCCACCGGCTTCGAGGTCGACAAGTACGACGCGGCTGCGGTTCGATCCTATCTCGAACACTATCTGGCGATGTACCAGACCGCGACGGGGCCGGATCTGATCGGCGAGCGCGGGGTGCGCGCCCTGCTGACCGACAGTATCGAGGTGGGCGCCTCCAACTGGACCGGCGACATGATCGGGCGCTTCAAGGCGTTGCGGGGCTACGATCCCAAGCCCTGGCTGCTGGCCTTGACCGGTGTGGTGGTCGGCTCGCGCCAGCAGAGCGACGCCTTCCTCTACGACTTCCGGCGCACGCTGGCGGATCTGATCGCCGAGGCCCACTATGGCCAGGTGGCCGAGGTGGCCCATGCGCGCGGCTTGCAGGTCTATGGCGAGTCCCTGGAGGCTGGGCGGCCCAGCCTCGGCGACGACCTGCAGATGCGCCAGCACGCCGACTTCCCGATGGCGGCGATCTGGACCTACGATCCCAAGGACGGTCCGCGCCCCGGCTATATCGGCGACATCCGCGGCGCGGCCTCGGTGGCCCACGTGATGGGGCAGAATATCGCCGCGGCGGAGTCCATGACCGCGGCGTTCTCGCCCTGGGCGTTCGCCCCCGTCGACCTGAAGCCGATCGCCGACCTGGAGTTCGTCAACGGGATCAACCGGCCGGTGATCCATACCTCGGTGCACCAGCCGGTCGACGACAAGCAGCCTGGTCTCTCGCTGGGTCCGTTCGGCCAGTACTTCAATCGCCACGAAACCTGGGCTGAAATGGCCAAGCCCTGGGTGGACTACCTCTCGCGCACCAGCCTGATGCTCCAGCAGGGCCGCTACTTCGCCGACGTGGCCTACTTCTATGGCGAGGACTCGCCGGTGACCGTGCTCTACCAGGCCAAGGTTCCGGCGAACGCGCCGCGGCGCTACGGCTACGACCTGGTCAATGGCGACATGCTGCTCAACACCCTGAAGGCCGACGGCGGCGCGCTCGCCGCGCCGTCGGGCGCCCGCTACAAGGTGCTCTATCTGGGCGGGACGAGCCAGCGCATGACCTTGCCGGTGCTCAAGCGCCTGGCGGCCCTGGTCGAGGGCGGGGTCACCGTCGTCGGCAAGGCGCCGGTCAGTTCGCCCAGCCTGGCCGACGACGCCGGCGCGTTCACGGCGTTGGTGTCCAGGCTTTGGGCCGGCGGCGCGGTGACCACCGTCGGTCAAGGCCGTGTGGTGGCCGGCGACGACGTCGAAAAGGCGCTGCTCGACCTTGGTCAGGCGCCCGATTTCGAGGCCGACGCCGATGGCGGCGATGTCCAGTTCCTGCATCGGCGGCTCGACGACGGCTCGGACGTCTATTTCGTCAGCAACCAGAGCGACCGGGCCCTGACGCTCGACGCGCGTTTCCGCGTCAGCGGCCGCAAGGCCGAGATCTGGCGCGCCGACACGGGCGGGGTGGCGCCGACCAGCTATCGCACCGAGGGCGAGCGCACCGTGGTTCCGCTGGAGCTGAGCGCCCACGACGCGCTGTTCGTGGTCTTCCGGCAGGCCGCCGACCAGCCGCAGGTCACGCTCCCCACGCCGCGCTGGACCCCCGCGGCCCAGGCCAGCGGTCCCTGGACGGTCGCCTTCCAGCCTGGTCGCGGCGCTCCGGCGACCGTGACCCTGGCCAGCTTGACGCCACTCAACGACAATCCCGATCCGGGGGTGAAATACTTCTCGGGCGTGGCCGCCTACAAGACGACGCTGACGGCGCCGGCCAAGTGGCGGGTTGGCCAACCCCTGCAGCTCGACCTTGGCCGCGTCGGCGACATGGCCGAGGTGATCGTCAATGGCCAGTCGGCGGGCTACGCCTGGAAGGCGCCCTGGCGTGTCGACGTCTCGCGGGCGCTCAAGCCCGGCCAAAACACCCTCGAGGTTCGCGTGGCCAACCTCTGGGTCAACCGCCTGGTCGGCGACGCCCAGCCGGGCGCCAAACCGCTCACCTTCACGGCCATGCCGACCTACCGTCCCGACGCGCCCTTGCGCACATCGGGCCTGATCGGACCTGTGACCCTGCTGGCGCCGCAAGGCCGCTAGCCCGCGCGCCGCCGAATCGTTCAGCGGCCGCCCCTCACCTGCGCCCGGCCTTTCCCCAAGGCCGGGCTTTTTTCGTCTGAAACGGCGATGACGCGGCCTGGCCCAGGCGTGAAGCCTTTGACGCGAGAGCCCCTAGGTTCGAGCGCGCTGCGAAGCGGCTCATCCGGTCCTGACGCGAGGGCGTGCAACGGCGACCGGGGCGATGGCCGGGCAAGCGATAAATACGGGGCCTAGTTTAGCTCGACCGTTCCAGCGACAGTCGTCTGGAACTCGGTAGAGGCGCGGCGCTGGTCGGCCGAAACCTCGACCCATCAACTATACAGAGCTGTTTAGATTGAGTTTCGGCGACGCAACAACGTTCAGGTGAAGTCTATCCGCGCGGGCTGTTTTTGATGGGCCGTGCGGGAACTGGCCATGACCGAAGAAAAAAGCGGCCGGTCTTTCCGAGGAGGAAAAATGAAAAAGTCACTGCTTCTGACGACGACCATGCTGGCCGTCGGTCTGGCCTCGGCCGCGCCCGCATTCGCCCAGGACGCCGCCCGTCCCGCCACTGCCGAGGCGGCGGACGCCAATACGTTGCCGGACGTCATCGTGACGGCGCAGCGCCGCGAGGAGCGCCTGCAAGACGTCTCGATCGCCGCGACGTCGCTGAGCGCCCAAGCCCTTGTCGAAAAGGCGGTGACGCGCCTGTCCGATCTCCAGTTCGCCGCCCCGTCCTTGAGCGTTTCGGAGGGCGGGCTGGTTCAGTCGGTGAACATCCGCGGCATCGGCATCGCCTCGAGCTCGCCGTCGGTGGCCAATGGCGTGGCGACCTATGTCGACGGCGTCTTCCAACCGCCGATCGTCCAGACCAACAGCTTCTTCGACATCGCCAGCGTCGAGGTGTTGCGCGGCCCGCAAGGCACCCTGGTCGGATCCAATTCGACCGGCGGCGCGATCTTCATCAACAGCGAGCGTCCCAAGCTCGCCGGCGTCAGCGGGTATGCCGGAGCAACCTACGGCAATTACAACGCCGTGGAGGCCCAGGGCGCGATCAATCTTCCCGTCGCCGACGACCTGGCCATCCGCCTGGCCGGCCAACTTCGTCGTCGTGACAGCTACTATCAAGACGTCGGACCGGCTCACAACGACGCTGGACGCCTCAATGAAAAGGCGGTGCGGCTCGGCGTTCTGTGGAAACCGGGCCATTTCGAGGCGCTGCTGAAGACCGAAATCCTCGACCTCAACACCGGCGGCTTCGCCTACCGGCCGATCGTGGGCACCGGCCTGGCGGCTGGCCACGTGGGCGACATTCGCACCCTGAGCTACAATGCGCCGACCTCGCAGCACGAGACGGGGTTCATCAACAGCGCCGAGCTGCGCTACGCGTTCGCCAACGGCGTGACGCTGCGCTCGGTGAGCGGCTACCAGGACAAGGAGTCCAGGCTCCTGATCGACAATGATGCGACGGCGATCGCCGACGTGCGAACCGACCAGAACGTCCAAGAGCGCCAGGCCAGCCAGGAATTCAACCTGATCTCGCCCACCGACGGTCGCTTCGACTGGATCCTGGGAACCTACTATCAACGCAACCGGATCAACGTCCGGCTTCACCAGCTCAATGGCGGCTTTCCGATCGATGTCCTCCAGAACCAGACCAAGGTCACCACCGGCCTGTTCGCCCAAGGTAACTACCAGCTGACCGACACGCTGGAGGTCCAGCTGGGCGTCCGCTATTCGCACTTCAA
>Ga0136846_1243576_pt1 | contig 18463 bp, 19 predicted proteins | sample HopSoiMetagenom2_FD_96841 | JGI IMG/M metagenome (GOLD analysis project Ga0136846, IMG submission 96841) | Grasslands soil microbial communities from Hopland, California, USA - 2 Assembly 2016 (version 4) | ecosystem: Environmental > Terrestrial > Soil > Grasslands | place: USA: Hopland...
GCGTGGTCAGGTCGGTCAGGAGTGCGCGGGCATCAGCCGGCAGGCGCTCGCAGCCGAAGCGGTCGTGGAAGCTGTCGCCAAGGCAGAAAAGCCGCGTCGCTCCGGTCCGCTCGACCTCGCGGGCGAGCGCACTCAGCGTCGCATGCGAATCGTACGGCGGCAGGAACTGCCCGAGCCGCGCGAACCAGCTTGCCTTCTCGAGGTGCAGGTCGGCTACCAGCAGTGCGTTCTGGGCCGTCCAAAACAGCGCACCATCGGGAGTTGCCGTGAACGTTTCGCCTGCGAACGAAAAGGGAACCATAGCCGACCAATCGGCGGTCAGGGCTCCAGCGTCAACACATGATCGCGCAGCGATCGCGCGTCGTGCAGCGCATTGTGCGGGACCTTGCTGTTCGCCGCGGTCGAGAAGCCCGAAAGCTCGACGAACTGGAAGCGGAGCGGCGGGACTTCGACCATCGCTCCGGGGCCGGTCAGCAATAGCATGTTGAACTGTGCGATGTCCTCAGGCCAGTCGGCGACAATCAGCGGATCAGGGTCGCCGGCGAGATAGTGCGAAAGAGCGCGGGCGGCATCGGCTCGGCTGAGGCGCGGGGACTTTAGCGGCTCCGGCACCATGTCGAGGTAGGGGACGACATGGCGCTCGACCCAAGGCTCAAGCGGAGCCGACGAGTCGAGGGTCAGATACAATTCCTCGCCGTCGTCCGGCACCAACGCCAGGCTCAGGAGAGCGCCGCCCCAGCCATTATATTCGGTGTCGAGGAAGTACCGCACGTCCGCGCTGTTAGCGCGGGTTCGCGGGCCCGCAAACGTCGGTCGGCAGCGTGCGGCCTGTTTGGCAGCGCTGCAGCATCGCGCGTGCCTCGCGTCCGCGCTGCTCTTCCTGCTTGCGAATCTCGCGCCCGCGCTTCTGGTCGGCTTCGGCCTGGCTGGTGGTGACGGCATCAACGCCAGCCGACGCAACCTTGACCGGCAGGGTGACCACATCGACCGCCGTCTTGGCGACCGTGCCGACGACGCAACCGGAGAGGAGGGGGAGGGTGGCGATGAGGAGGAACGCGTTACGCATGCTTCACCCTTGCCCGCTCCTGCCGTTGGCGCAACGCTAAAGCGACGAAAAGAAGCTCCACATCAGGTCGTTAGCGCTGATCGCCATCGACGGCTGCTTGCGACCCTGCTGCGTACCGCCGCCGGGCCAGCTGTGGCCGCCGGTGTCGGTGACGCACAGCTCGACCGGCGCACCGCCCGGTTTCGCCGGGTGAAGGTCGCAATGAGCTCCCGCCACCGTGAGCACACGCTTCGCCTTTGGATCGGCGCGGTTGAGGGCCACCCATTTGGCCTGGGTCGCCTGAACCGAAGTGAAGTTTACTTGAGTGAAGCTCTTCGGGCCGGGGCCGCCGTTGAAGGCGACCATCTCGTCATTCACGGCGTGGAACTCGATCACCGGCACGGGATGGGCGGGCTTGCATCCGGCGGTGTTGTCGGTGCCCTCGACCGGAGCAATGGCACGAATCTCCGGCGCTTCGCAGGCGAGCCGCCAGCTCATCATTGCGCCGTTCGACATGCCGGTCGCAAAGATGCGGCGATGGTCGATGTTCGCTTGTGTCTCGACGCGAGCAATAACCTCGCGGATGAAACCGACATCGTCGATCTTGTTGTGGACCGCGGCGGCGCAGCAGGCGCCTGCGTTCCACGTGCCGAGGATCCCGCTCCGGAAGCGGCTATAGCCGTTGGGAAAGACGGCGATGAATCCAGCCGCCTCGGACTTGCTGATCAGCCGGTATTTGGAATCGTCGGCCTGATAGTCCGCGCTTCCGCCACCGCCATGCAGCGCGAGGAGCATGGGCATCGGCCCGCCGCGATAGCTCTTCGGGACGTGGACGAGATATTCACGGGTGAGCCCATCGCGCTCGAAGCTGAAGCGGTAATCGCCCGGGGCTTTCAGCTTGGTTGAGTTCGGATCAGCGGGCTGATGATTACGAGCTCGCTCCAGCATCTGCCGGAATTGCCCGCGCTGGGCGGCAGCACTCCCGCCAATCGCAAAGGCGACCGCTGAGAGCGTTGCGGCGCCAATCCAGAAGCGCGATGTCATATGAACCCCGTTGTCGTTCGCGTCGCCCCAAGTTTCGTTACGACGCGTGAACGAATCCTGATTTCCCCGCTTAACTGCCGTTCAGCTTCACGCGAGCGCCATCGCTTCCGCCGCGAGAGCTTCGGCCTGGGTCAGCAACGCCTCGTCGGCTTCCGCTCCCGGCGGCAAGGATTCGCGCCCGACGATCACCATCAGCGGCACCGCCATGGGCGTGATCCGGCCCGTCTCGACATGGAGCATCGTCGCCGCCGCCCGGTCAACCAGCCGGACGAGACGGCCAAGCTCTGTCATCCGCCGCCGCGCGTCATCCCACGCCGCGCGCAGCAGCAGGTGCTCGGGCTCGTACCGGCGCAGCACGTCATAGATGAGGTCGGTCGAGAAGCTGACCTGACGCCCGGTCTTCTTCTTGCCGGGGTGCGCGCGCTCAACGAGGCCGCCAATCACCGCGACTTCGCGGAAGGCGGTTTTCAGCAGCATCGAGCTTTCGACCCAGGTGGTGAATTCCTGCTCGAGGATATCCGGCGAGAACAGCGACTTCGGGTCCGTGATCGGCTCCAGCGCGTAGCAGGCCAGGGCGTAATCGTTGGCGACGAAGCCGAGCGGTTTCAGCCCAGCTTTCTCCATGCGCTTGGTCAGCAGCATTCCCAACGACTGATGCGCGTTCCAGCCTTCGAAGCTGTAAGCGACCATGAAATGCTGACCCTCATGCGGGAAGGTCTCCACCAGCAACTGGTGCGGCTCGGGCAGCACCGAGCGCTCCGACTGGACCTCCAGCCATTCGCGGACGTCGTCGGGGAAGCGGCTCCAGTCGTTGCGATCGGCCAACATCTGACGAACGCGGTTGGCGAGGTGGGTCGACATCGACATCCGCTGCCCGCCGTAGGTCACGACCTGGCCGCTTTTCGACGAGGCGCGGACGATGATGTCGGTGTCCTTGAACTGCTCGACCTCGAGGCTGAGGCCCGCGAAGAAGAAGCGGTCGCCGGGCGCCAGCGCGGAGGCGAAGCCTTCCTCGACCGTCCCAAGCTTGCGGCCATTGTGGAAGCGGACAGCCATCAGCGGCTGCTCGACGATCACGCCGGCGTTGAGGCGATGCTGTTGCGCGACCTGCGGCTTGGCAATCCGCCACATGCCGTTGGCTTCGGGCACCAGCCGACGAAACTTGTCGTAGGCCTTCAGCGAGTAACCGCCCGTCGCGATGAAGTTCAGAATTTCCTCGAACGTCTCCTGCTTCAGTCCCGCATAAGGCGCGGCTGAGCGGATTTCGGTAAGCATCTGGTCCTGCTGGAACGGCTCGGCGACTGCCATCGCGAGGATGTGCTGGGCTAGCACGTCGAGCGCGCCGGGACGGAACACCTCCGGGTCGAGTTCGCCATCGTCGATCGCGTCGAGCGCTGCCCGCCCTTCGAGATATTCGAACCGGTTGCCCGGAACGAGCACGCCCTTCGACGGCTCGTCGAGCCGATGGTTCGCGCGCCCGATCCGCTGCAGCAAGCGTGAGCTGCCCTTCGGCGCGCCCATCTGGATGACGAGGTCGACGTCGCCCCAGTCGATGCCGAGATCTAGGCTGGCCGTCGCCACGAGGCCGCGCAGCTTGCCCGCTGCCATCGCCGCTTCGACCTTGCGCCGCGCCTCGATCGACAGGCTGCCGTGGTGGATTCCGATCGGCAGGCCCTGCTCGTTCTCGTCCCACAATTTCTGGAAGATCAGCTCGGCGAGCCCGCGCGTGTTGGAGAACACGAGCGTCGTCTTGTGCTGCTCGATCAGCCGCATGACGTCGGCGATCGCGTGATACCCCGAATGCCCACCCCACGGGATCTTGTTCTCGGGGATCAATATTTCGAGGTCGGGCTCGGCGCCGGGATCGCCGATGACGACATCGACCAAGTCCATGTCAGCGTCGGGCGCGAGCCACGACCGGTAAGCGTCAGGATCGCTGATCGTCGCTGACAGACCGGCCCGGCGAAGGTCAGGCGCCAGCTTCTGCAGCCGCGCCATCGACAGCGACAACAGGTCCCCGCGCTTCTCCTTTGCGAACGCGTGGAGCTCATCGACGATGATCGTCCGGAGGTTCTCGAACATCGCCGCTGCGTCGGGGTAGCTCAGCAGCAAGCTGAGCGATTCCGGCGTCGTCAGCAGGACTTGCGGCGGCTTCACTCGCTGACGCGCCTTCCGGTCCGACGGCGTATCGCCGGTCCTCGTCTCAACGCGGATTGGCAGGCCCATCTCCTCGATCGGGCCGGTCAGGTTGCGCTGGACGTCCACGGCCAGCGCCTTCAGCGGCGACACGTAAAGAGTGTGCAGCCCTTCCGCGGGCTGTTCCGCCAGCTCGCAAACGGTCGGCAGGAACCCCGCCAGCGTCTTCCCAGCGCCCGTCGCAGCGACGAGCAGTCCGCTGCGCCCGACGCGCGCCAGGTCGAGCATTTCCAGCTGGTGCCGCCGCGGTTGCCAGCCCTTGGCTTCAAACCAGCTTCGAACGGCGGCGGGTAGGTCGGTCAGAGGTCGTCAGTCCCCTCACGCCGGCGCTGCTCTTCCTCGCGGTAAACGTCGGCAGTGGCGCTCTCGGTCGTTTCGCTCGTCCGGTTCGACCGGCGCTTCATCACCAGCCAGATCAGGGCGATCAGCAAGATCACCGGGCCGACGACGTCGATGATCCACCACAGGGTTTCGTCCATGATTCCTCCTCGCCCCGGAACAGTCGGGCTCATTAATGCCTATATAGCTCGCAATGGCGCGATTGGGTTCCTGGATCAAAGCTTGCCCCGAGGGCATCTACGTGCGGCCGGCGGATGCGTGGATCGACCCATCGCAACCAAAGTCCAAGGCGTTAGTCACCCACGGCCATTCCGATCACGCGCGCGGCGGGCACAGCGCCGTATTGGCAACGCCCGAGACGCTAGCGATCATGGAAACGCGGTACGGCCCGCAGCCCGGTGGGCACGGCATCGCATATGACGAGACGATCAGGGTCGGTGACGTCGATGTGCGATTCGTTCCCGCCGGGCACGTTCTGGGATCGGCCCAGATCGTGCTCGAGTATGAAGGCGAGCGAGTCGTTGTTTCCGGAGATTACAAGCGCCGGCCCGATCCGACCTGCCCGCCGTTCGTGCCGGTCCCGTGCGACATCTTCATTACAGAGGCGACGTTCGGCCTGCCCGTTTTCCGCCATCCGGACACTGGGAGCGAGATCGACCGGCTGCTCCATCGCCTCCATTCCGATCCGGGCCGCTGCGTGCTGGTCGGCGCCTATGCGCTCGGCAAGGCGCAGCGCATCATCGCCGAGCTTCGTGAGCGGGGACACCACGATCCGATCTACATCCACGGCGCGCTCGAACGCCTGTGCGGTCTCTACCAGAGTCTGGGCGTCGATCTCGGCGACCTGCGGCCCGCGACTGGCGCGCCCAAAGAGGAACTCAAGGGCAAGATTGTAATCGCTCCCCCGGGCGCACTCAACGACCGCTGGTCGCGGCGGCTGCCCGACCCCGTGACGGCCATGGCGTCGGGGTGGATGCGAATCCGCCAGCGGGCGCGCCAGCGCAACGTCGAACTGCCCCTCATCATCTCCGATCACGCCGACTGGGACGAGCTGACGACGACCGTTCGCGAACTTAAGCCCTCTGAAGTCTGGATCACGCACGGGCGCGAGGAAGCGTTGATGCACTGGTGCATGACTCATCAGATCAAGGCGTGTGAACTGAACCTGGTCGGGTACGAAGACGAGGACGATTAGGCGGCAGGCGCCGATTGCCCGACCATGCCGGCAATATCCTTGAGCGCCTTCTGCGCTTGCTCGCGGTCTATCACGAGCGCCGCGGTTTGCGTGACGAGGTCGACCAGCATCAGGTCACGCATCGTCGCTTCACGCGGTTCGCGATGGTACATCGCGAAGGTGCCCAGAACCTTGCGGCCGCGCGTGAAGATCGGCGTCGACCAGCAGGCTCGCAGTCCATGCGACATCGCCAGCTCGCGGAAATCGGCCCACAGGGGATCTTCGGCGATATCGGTCACGAACACTGCTGCGCCCAGGTAAGCGGCGGTTCCGCACGACCCGACGCAGGGACCGATCTCGGTTCCTTCAAGCGCATCGCAATAGGCCTGCGGCAGGCTCGGCGCCGCGCCGTGATGAAGATGGTTGCCCTCAAGCAGCAGGATCGAACCCAGCACCCCGGTCCGTGAGGAATCCTCGACGATGCTGATCAGCTCGCTCAATGTCTTTTCGAGCGGGCTGTCGCCGATCGCCAGCTCCAGCACCTTGTTATGGGCGTTGCGGACGGCTTCGCTGCGCTTGTCCTCGGTGACGTTCTGGCCTTGGATGAAAATGCCGTGTCCGTCATGCAGGGGCTGGAAAACGAGGTCGACCAGGACTTCCTCCGTCGATCCGTCGGACCTTGCGATGCACAGTGGCATGGCGCGGCCGACAAAGGCCTGACCTGACCGGTCGACGCCATTGAGGATGCCGACCAAGCCCTGAATGACGAATTCGGGCAGTGCTTCCGAAATGGTCCGGCCGATCAAATCCTGCTCGCCGACCAGCTCGCGAAAAGCGGCGTTGGCAACGACGATCCTGTGATCAGCTCCTTCGAGCAGGGCGATGAATCCCGGCGCCTGCTCGAACATATGTTGAAGAGGCTCGTGCTCGCTGTGCGTCTGCGACAGCTGGTCAAGCATCGAGTCGGAATACAGCAACCGACGATGCTAGTCACGCATCGCTGAAAAAGCGGCGGAAAAGTCGCGGACTCGACTCGTTTTAAACTACGGGCTAGTGCCGCGTTTGATGAACAAATGTTAATGTACCCTGTTCTGAGACTAGACAATCGAAGAGCGCCAGTCTGCCGTTCCAGGCGATCGAGACGCCCAATTTCTTAGCCGAAGTCAGAGCTTTGAACGCACGCGTAGCGTGCACTGTGTGGGAGAGCGTTATGCCTATCAGTTATGTCTACACCGGTGAGCCGATGACCGGAACGAGCGACGACGATTTCGTCATCGGTTACGCGGGGTCAACTGGTACTTCTGACAATACGATCAACGCCGGTCAGGGCGACGACCTGGTGATCGCCGACAGCAGCAACCTATGGATACCCGATGCAAGTTTCACCAATGACTCGATAGCCAACGCATTCAACATCGATGACGTGACGACCTGGACGACCGGCGAGAATCCGATGTTCGGTGATTGGTCCATTCCTCACGCCACCGTCATTGCTGAAGCAACGATAGGTCAGGCAGAATATTATTCGGTCACCGTCGGGGCTGGCGAAACACTCACGGTAGATCTCGACTTTGGGGCGTACGGCTACATCGGCAATCCGCGCGATCTGAAAGTTGAGATTAAGAGCGCCGATGGCACCGTTCTCGCCGCCGATGATGACAATTACTCAAACCCCGGCGGCGAAGGGAGCACTAGCGGCACGGATCCTTACGTGACTTTCACGGCGTCCTCGGCAGGCACTTACTACATCACGGTCACACCGTGGAATGCCAGCACATTCGACGCGAACAATACCTTCGTAATGAATGTGTCGGTCACCGGGCATGCCGCTGATGCGAGCCCTGTGCAGGGCAACGACATCATTGATGGCGGCGATGGCAACGACAGCCTGTTGGGCATGGGCGGAAACGACACCATCAATGGCGGGCTTGGCAACGATTTCATCGACGGCGGAACCGGCGCGGACACCATCAATGGCGGTGACGGAGCAGACATTATCTACGGCGGCCCGGATGACGACGCGCATGATGACGGTGCGTCGAATACGGTGCACGGCGATGCCGGCGACGACACAATCTATTCTACAGGTGCGGGCAACTACTACGGCGACGAAGGCAATGACTGGCTCGTGGCCGGAAATGGCACCGCTGAATTGCTGGACGGCGGCAACGGCGTTGACACGATCGACACCAGCACCTGGAGCGGAGACTATGTTCTCAACATGGTGACCGGTCAGACCAACTGGGACCCGGAAAGCTACGTCAACTTTGAAAACGCCAATACCGGCATCGGCAACGACACGGTAACCGGCACTTCGGCCAACAACATGATCTGGACGAATGCTGGTAACGACACGGTCAATGCCGGCGCAGGCGACGATTCGGTTTATGGCGCAGCCGGGACGGACAGCCTCAACGGCGAAGACGGCAACGACTATTTGAGCGGTGGCACCGAAAACGACACGCTCCTTGGCGGGAACGGTGTCGACGTACTCGATGGCGGGGCCGGTAACGATACGCTGAATGGCGGCGCCGGAACTGACACGGCCAGCTTCGAATCCGCCGGCGCGTTCGTGGTGGTCACGCTCGCTACTCAGGGCGTTGCTCAGAACACTCGTCAGGGCATGGATACGCTGATCGGGATCGAACGCCTGATTGGCTCTTACTACAACGATCAGCTTACCGGCGGGACGGGCAACGATCGTCTGGAAGGAAGCTACGGTAACGACTTCCTCGTCGGCAACGCTGGCAACGACACCTTCTTCGGCGGCGATGGCGACGACCGCATGGAAGGCGGAGCCGGTGACGACATCCTCAACGGTAACACCGGCCGCGACACGGCGATCTACTCGTCGGCCGGGTCTGGCGTGGTCGTCAATCTGGGCATCACCACCGCTCAGAATACGGTGGGTGCCGGCAACGACACGTTGAATTCGATCGAGCGCCTGATCGGGTCGAACTTCAACGACACCTTGACCGGGAACACGTCCAACAACGTGATCTACGGTGAAGGCGGCAATGACACCGTCTCGGGCGATGCGGGTTCGGACGTGCTCTATGGCGGGACCGGCAACGACAATCTTGTCGGCGGCGCCGGCCAGGACAGCTTCATGTTCGACACCGCGCTCAATGCGGCGACGAACGTCGACCAGATCCAGGATTTCACGGTCAATTACGACAAGATTCGTCTGGACTCGTCGATCTTCACCCAGGCTGGGGCGCTCGGTACGCTGGATGCCAATGCCTTCCATGCCGGGCTCACGGCCGGCGATGCCAGCGACCGGATCATCTACGACAGCACGACGGGCAACATCTATTACGACGCCGATGGCAACGGCGGCGGTGCCCAGGTTCTGTTCGCGCATGTGACCGCCGGGACGGCGCTGACCAGTTCGGACTTCATCGTCATCTGACGACGCAGGGTGGGGGCGCTGGCCTAGTGGCTGGCGCCCTCGCTGCGCTCTATTCCGGACTTTGCGAGCTCTTCGTCGATCTGGGCGACCAAACGCTCGACGCCCGCTTGGTCCTTCGCTTCCGCCCGCGCCACCAGCACGTCCTGTGTGTTCGACGCGCGCAGCAGCCACCAGCCATCGGCGGTGTTGACGCGGACCCCGTCGGTCGCATCGACCTTGGCGCCGTCCGCCGACAGTCGATCGCGGACTTCGTCGACCACCGCGAACTTACGCGTTTCATCGACCTGGAATCGCATCTCGGGAGTCGCCGCGGTTTTGGGCATGGCGTCCATGATCTCGGTCAGGCTCTTGCCGGACGCGCTGACTGCTTCGATCAGCCGAATGGCCGCATAGAGCGCGTCATCGAAGCCGTACCAGCGATGCTTGAAGAAGATGTGCCCGCTCATCTCGCCGGCGAGCGGGGCGCCAGTCTCCTTCATCTTCGATTTGATCAGGCTGTGCCCGGTCTTCCACATCAACGGCTGGCCACCGAGATTGGCGATCCCGTCGAATAGCACCTGGCTGGCTTTCACGTCGGCGATGATGGTCGACCCTGGCTCCTCCCGGAGTACAGCCTCGGCCAGGATCAGCATCAACTGGTCGCCCCAAATCACGCGGCCTTCACCATCAACCGCGCCGATGCGGTCCCCATCGCCATCAAACGCAATCCCGAAGTCGAGCTGCTCGCGCGCGACCAGGTCCTTGAGGTCCTTTAGGTTGGCTTCGACGGTCGGGTCCGGATGGTGGTTCGGGAAGCGCCCGTCGACCTGGCTGAAAATGACGTGATTGTGCCCCGGCAGCCGCTCGACCAGCATGTCGAGAATAGGCCCTGCGGCGCCATTTCCCGCATCCCAGCCGATCCGAAACGGCCTGGCCGAATGATCCTGAAGCAGCCGCTCGACATAGGCTTCGCGGATGTCGACCTCTTCGACAGTACCGCTGCCGGAAGTCCAGTGGCCCGACTTGGCCCGCTGACCGATCTCCTGGATCTCCTCGCCGAACACCGAGCGGCCCTTCAGCAGCAGCTTGAAGCCGTTGTAGTCGGCCGGGTTGTGACTGCCGGTGACCTGGATGCCGCCGTCGACGTCTAGGTAATGCGTTGCGAAATAAAGCATCGGCGACGGGCCCATGCCGACGCTCATGACGCTGAGGCCGCCTTCGGTCAGGCCGCGGATCAACTCCGCTTCGAGTATCCCCGAATGAGTTCGACCGTCGCGGCCGACCGCAATCGTTCGCGCCCCTTCGCCATGCGCCTTCGCGGCGAAGGTGCGGCCGAGGCCATAAGCGTCCGCTTCGGTAAGCGTATCGCCGACGATTCCGCGAATGTCGTATTCGCGGAGGATGGTTGGGTTGAAGGTATGAGCCATTGCCGGGCCGAACACTCCAAAGGCGGAGTTAGTTCAAGCGAAATCAGGCGACCTTGGCTTGTTCCTCTTCAGACGGGATGCCGAGCCCGGCGATCATCTCCCGCAGCTCCTGCCGCGCGGCGATATGCGCGATACCCACCTCGCCGAGCTGCTGCAGGTCGAGCAGCGTCAGTCCCTTGGGGAACAGCTCGCGGTAGATCACGCGCTCACCCAGGCCGGGAATGACCCGGAAGCCGACGCGGCGGGCAAGCTCGTCGAGCGCGGCGCCGACGCGCTTGAGGTTGTGGGATTCGACGTGCTGCAGGCGATTCCTGAGCACGACCCAGTCGACGCTCTTGCCGGTTAGCTTCGCGCGGTTGGTGCGGCTGTTCCAGATCAGCTCGGCATAGAAGCTCGGCTTAGTGATCTTGTAATTCTCCGGGTGAACCTGCCCGATCAGGTCGAGGTCTACGAAGCTGTCGTTCATCGGCGTCACCAGCGTGTCGGCGCGAAGGATCGCGGCCTTGGCGATCTCGTCGTCACGGCCCGGCGTATCGACCACGATGACGTCGCTATTCGCGGACAAGCGGTCCACAGCGGCAGCAAAGCCGGTATCGCTATGGTCTTCGAGCACCTCATACGCGGCCTGAGGCAGTTCGGTCTCCAGCCGGCGCATCGTCGCGTCGCGATTCTCGAGGTAGCGGGTCATCGTGCGCTGCCGGCTGTCGAGGTCGAGCGCGCCGACGCTGTGGCCTGACGCAGCCAGCGCGATCGCGGTGTGGACCGCGGTCGTGGACTTGCCGGTACCGCCCTTTTCGTTGGCGAAGACGATGAAATGCGGTTGCGCCATGCTTGATCTTTTCCCCTACGGCCCCGAAACGCCGCCCCGGTAACAGGTTACTTTAGGCTCGCCACCCGTGCAAACCGTTCGAACCAGTGAAGAATTGACTGAAGCCCTGGCGGAAACGATCCGGCAATCGGTTGCGCTGGTGCCGACGATGGGCGCGCTCCATGCCGGCCATCTGGCCCTGATCGCGGAGGCGAAAAGGCGCGCTGACAAGGTCGTGGCGAGCTTGTTCGTCAACCCGACGCAGTTCAACGACAAGGCTGATCTGGAGCGATATCCGCGCAACGAGGCGGATGATGCTCGCAAGCTGCGAGATGCCGGTTGCGACCTGCTGTGGGCGCCTTCGGTCGAGCACATTTATCCACAGAATTTCGCGACCACGATCCGCGTTGCCGGGGTTTCGGAGCGCTGGGAGGGCGAGCATCGGCCCGGGCACTTCGATGGGGTGGCCACCGTCGTCGCCAAATTGCTGCTGTCCGTGCTGCCCGACGTGGCGCTGTTCGGCGAGAAGGACTTCCAGCAGCTGGCCGTGATCCGCCGCATGGCCGTGGACCTGAACCTTCCGATGGAGATTGTGGGCGTCGCTACCGTTCGAGAGAACGACGGTCTGGCAATGTCTTCCCGCAACGCGCTGCTCAGCCCTAAAGAACGAGCGAAGGCGCCTTCACTTTTTCAGCAGTTGAGCGAGCTAGCGGAAGCAATTTCCGGCGGGTCATCAGCTGATTCGGCAACGAAAAGTGCGACCGATAACCTTCTCCGGTATGGCTTCGGACCGGTCGATTATGTCGCTTATGTCGACGGCCAAACTCTTGAACCCATTGGTAAATATCGGGAAGGTGGGCGTGTCATCGCCGCCGCGTTCCTCGGAAACGTCCGGCTCATCGACAATGTTGCCGTGAAATAGGGTTAATTGCGTTAACCATTTGTTTGCCATCCGCTGGTCAATTGGCCTCACACAAGGTTGAGGGGCAAGAACATGGGCGCGATTAGTCAAAAGGGTGCGGAATTCCTGATCCGGAGCCGCCTTACGGATGCCGAGAATGGCGATGTCGATGCGCTGTTCGAACTTGGGATTGTCTATTCGACCGGCCGCGGCGGTACGCCAGTGGACCTCATCGAAGCTCACAAGTGGTTCAATCTCGCAGCGCTCAACGGCAGCACTCGCGGCCAGCAATGCCGGGCCGAAATCTCGGTCGAGATGACCGCTCGCGAAATCGCAGAGGCCCAGCGTCAGGCCCGCGCCTGGCTCGCGACCACCGGTTACCAGCGCCGCGCCGCCTAACTAGCGGACGAGCACCGTCACGGCGCGGCGATTGAGCGCCAGCGCCGCCGGGGCCGAGCCCAGTACCGCAGTCTTTTCCTTGCCCCAGCTGAGCGTCGTCAGCTGGGCCGCGGGAACTCCCAGCAGCACCAGGTAAGAACGGACTTCCTCCGCTCGCCGGGCGCCGACCGCCAGCGCGTGATCGCGCGTATCGCTGGAATCGGCATAGCCTTCGATGCGCACCACCACTTCGGGATGCTGCCGAAGCCACGCCGCCTGCGCCTGCAGCGTCGCTTGTGCTGGCGGCGTCAGCACCGATGAGTCACCACCGAAATACACCTTGTCAGCGCCGGCTCTCGCCAGGAAGTCGGCGCGGAGAGCATCGATTCCAACTAGCAAGGGCGCGGGCTGCGCGCCTGGCGGAAGCGGATCTCGCCTCCGGAGGCCCGGCAGCTGTGCTGAGGCGGCCTCGGCGACGAGCAATAGGACGGCGAACAACATTGCGCGGCGCATCAGTCGATCACTCCCGACCAGTCTGGGTCCGATCCGTCCTGCGGCGTGACCACCTTCCGCGCTTCGCCTCCCGTGATTGAAATCCTGGCGAGGGCGGGGCGCAGGTCGGCTCCGGTTCGTTCGAAAATGATTTCGCGGCTGCTCGGGGCCCAGTCCGGCGATTCATCGGCCGGGCCGGCTGAGAGAAGGTGCTCGCCGGTTCCGTCGGGTTTGATGATGCCGACACGCGTCCCGACGCCCGGAATGCGGCGCGTATAGGCGATCCACTGGCCGTCCGGGCTCCACGCCGGATCCGCGTACCACCCGCCGCCGAAACTGATGCGGTGCTGGCCCGTGCCGTCGGCGTTCATAATGTAGAGTTGCTGCGAGCCGGAGCGATCGCTTTCGAACACGATTTGGTTGCCATCGGGCGAAAAGCTTCCGCTGGTATCCACGCCGGGCGAAGCGGTCAGTCGCTGTGGCAAACCGCCCTCCGCGCCCACGACGTAGACGTCGGTGTTGGGGCCCTGCTGCATCGAGAAGACGATTCGCGTGCCGTCCGATGAATAGCGCGGGGCGAACGTCATTCCGCCAGTCGGGACGAGCGGCCGCTGCTGGTTGGTGTCGAAGTCCACGACGCGGATATGCGGCTGACCGCCGACGTAGCTGACGTAGGCCAGGTGCCCGGCCTTGGGTGACAGGCGCGGCGTCAGGACAAGGCTGTCGCCGACCGTGACGAAGCGCTGGTTGGTGCCGTCGCTGTCCATCACCGCGATGCGCTTGGTGCGCGACGTGAGGCCGCCGGTTTCGGCGACGTAGGCAATCTGCGTGTCGAAGATGCCCGCCGGCGCTCCAGTGGCCGCAGTGTAGGCGAGGCCCGAACATTTGTGTGCCGCTCGGCGCCAGTCGTCGGAATTGACCGCGAAGCCGATTCGCCCGAGCTCGCGGCCGCGGTTCACGTCGTAGACGTAGCAACCGACCGTGAAGCGTCCGTCCGAGTTCGAACGAACGAATCCGGTCAGCAAATATTTCGCACCCTGATTGCGCCACCGCGAAAAGGTCGGTGCCGTGACTTCGGGATAGGAATAATAGTCCTTCTGGTTCGGCCCCACCGGCACCAGCTCCGCGGTCGAACGGAGATCGGACGCAATCAACTGCGTCGCCTGCCAGGCGATTGCCGCCGGTCCGCCGGCGCCTCGATCGCTGTTGTCGGGCGTAGTCAGCGGCGGCACCGCGATGACCGCGGCTGCAGGTTCCTGCGCCGCGGCCGGGGTGGCGGCGAACAGGACGAGACTTATCGGAAAAAGCGACGCGAGACGGCCAATCATTCGGATTTCGTAATGCTCCTGAACCTTTCGACCCATTCTTTCGGCTGCCGCTGAGGCTTTCCATTCGCATCGAGGAAGGCCGCCGTCACCCGCGCGTCGGCCAACAGTTCGCCATTTCGCATGACTCGTTGCTGAATCTGGACGGACACGGCGCGAACGACCTCGACTTCGCTGACCACGACCAGGTCGTCGCCGAGCCGCGCCGGCTTCACGTAGCGTATGTCGACATGGGCCACGTAATAGGCGCCGCCGCCCGAATGGAGAACCTCGCTTTGGTCCACTCCGACCGCGCGCAGCATGTCCGACCGCGCCCGCTCCATGAACTTCAAATAATTTGCGTAATAGACGACGCCCGCGGTGTCGGTGTCCTCGAAATAGACCGTCAGCGCGAAGCGGTGCTCGGCCCCGACGAAGCCGCCGCGGTAAGGAGTGTCGAGATCGCCCGCCATCACCGTCGGTGTAGCGAGCGCAGACCCACCACGTAACCCCGATTGACTCCGATGTAACGCTAAGGTTACATGTAACTGATAAGTTACACGGGAGTCGGGGAATGAAGGCTTTTTTGATTGGCTTGCTGCTTGGACTCGCCGCGGTCCTGGCGATCGCGGTGGTCGTGAAGTGGCGGCAGCGCAACCTGCCGATGAGCGTCGCCGAAAAGGCGGATTATCTGAGCACGCGCAGGGCGCGGATGCTGCCCGCGCTAGCGGTCATCTTCCTGTCGCAGCAGGTGACGTTTTTCTCGACGGTCAATTCGCCGGGGCCTCATTCCGCATACGGTGCAAAGGTTTCGGCCTGGCTGGCGTTGTCGATCGTCCTGTTGTTCGCGCTGTCGACCAAGTGGTTCTGGTTTGAGCGGCAGGAAGTTCGCGACTTGCTCGACGACGAGAACACGCGCGCCAATCGTAGCGAAGGCATGCGCTGGGGGTTCCTGACCTCGATGGCCGCGGCAATCGCGGTCTACGCACTGACCTTGTTCGATGCGACCGTGACGGCCCGCGATGCCGTCCATATCGTCATGACCGCGGGCATTGCGGTGGCGCTGATCCGCTGGGGCATGCTGGAAAGGCGCGCACTTCGCGATGCCTGAGCGGCTCGCCAACCGATTGAAGGAGCGGCGGACGGACCTTGGCCTGACTCAGGCCGAGCTCGCCGAGCGGGTAGGGGTCACGCGCAAGACTGTGAACACGGTCGAGAACGGCGTCTTCGTTCCCTCGACCATTCTCGCGCTCAAGTTAGCTAAGGCCCTCGACCGGACGGTCGAGGATCTGTTCAGCGTTATCGAGGAGTGATCGCCTCGACCTGCCGGAGCAGATCCCCCTGCGCCTCGGCAACGTCGGCGAGGTGCATTCCCCACCCGGGCAGGAACATGCCGAACACCGCAACTTCCCCGCCAATATGGTCGGTCCACTTCTGTCCCGGCGCGTGGTTGGTCCGGATCGACAGATAGCCGCGCGGCCCGTCACTGACGCACCGCGCCGAGACTAAACCTTCCGTTCGTAGATAGGGCGACGGCGGGTCGCCTTCGCTCGACCATCTGATCGACCCCCCCGGCACTGGCAGGCCGGAACGAGTAAACCAGTAACTGTCGAGCGAGACCCAGTCGCTCGACCCGGGCTTCGCCGGATTGACGCAGCCGACTGTGAAGCCCGGCTTGTCCGAATAACCGAAGATCGCGCCCTGCGGCGGCACGTTCTTCTCGCGGAAGCTGGTCCAGCTGATGACGCACCCGGTCTGGCCGTCACGGCTGCACAGCGGCGTCTTCATGAACGTCCCGCCGACCAGCTTGCCCGTCGGCACCAGCACGTTGAAGCCGGGCAGGATCGCCAGCTTCATCCGCGACGCGATCGCCGGATTGGCCTCGATCTCGCGCGCGATCAGCATCTGCAGCATCAGGCTGCCCTGGCTGTGTCCGATCAGCACGAACGGGCGCCCGTTGTTGCGCGTCGCAAGATAGTTGCGCCATGCGGCCAGCACGTCGCTGTAGGCCAGCGCAGCCGCGCCATCGATATTCGCGCCCGCGGCATAAGCGGCGACCGCGCCAAGCGTCATCTGGCGATAGATCGGCGCGAAGGTCCGGCATACTGAGGCGAAGCGCGTGAACTGGGTCTGTGTCGCCAGCTTCTCTGCATCATCGACAATCAAGTCGCTGTTCAGCCCGCGATCGGCCGAAACGGTCGGATAGACGTAAAAACAGTCTATTTTCGCGTCTTTTGCGACCGGATTGCGCCCGGTTGAGCCATATCCGTTCGGATTGAGCGCCGTCGTTGCCAAGGGTGTCGAGCAGGTATCGCTTCGACCCGGCAGGCACAGCCAATTCGCATCCTTGCTGTAATCGACAACCTGACTGCCACCCTGCGCGGCAGCCGCAGCAAGCAACAATGACGCAAAGATCACTTCGATGACGCTCCCTGGTCGAACAAGCCGGTCTGGCTCCCTTGCGGCATCGGCAGCCCGAGGTGGGCATAGCCGCGGCCGTTGAGGCAGCGTCCTCGTGCCGTCCGGGCGATGAGGCCCAGCTGAATGAGGTAGGGCTCGATCACGTCCTCGATCGTGTCGCGCGGCTCGCTGAGGCCAGCCGCGAGCGTCTCCACCCCGACCGGTCCGCCGCCGTAGAGGTCGGCGATCATCGTCAGGTACCGCCGGTCCATCGCGTCAAGCCCGAGGCTGTCGATCTCCAGCCGCGACAGCGCGCGGTCGGCGACAGGCGCGTCGATCGTGTCCGATCCCGCGGCATGAGCGAAGTCGCGCACCCGGCGCAGCAGCCGGCCAGCGATGCGCGGCGTTCCGCGCGACCGGCGCGCGATCTCGCCCGCGCCATCCTCCGTGAGGGCCACGCCGAGCAAGCGGCCGGCGCGGCGGATGACCAGCTCCAACTCCTCGACCGTGTAGAAGTTGAGCCTGACGGGAATGCCGAAGCGGTCGCGCAGCGGTGTCGTCAGCAGTCCCTGCCGCGTCGTCGCGCCGATCAGGGTGAAGCGCGGCAGGTCGATCCGGACGGACCGCGCCGATGGTCCTTCGCCGATCATCAGGTCGAGCGCGCGATCTTCCATCGCCGGATAGAGCACTTCCTCCACCGCCGGATTCAGTCGGTGAATCTCGTCAATGAAGAGAACGTCGCCATCTTCGAGATTGGTCAGCAACGCCGCAAGGTCGCCTGACTTCGCGATTACCGGGCCCGAGGTCGCGCGAAAGCCAACGCCCATCTCGCGCGCCAGGATTCCCGCCAGCGTCGTCTTGCCGAGCCCCGGCGGCCCGTGAAGCAGCACATGGTCGAGAGCCTCGCCCCGGCTCTTCGCTGCATGGACGAACACGCGAAGATTCTCGCGCGCCGCCTGCTGGCCGATGAATTCGTCGAGGCTCTTCGGCCGCAGCGCCGCGTCGGCATCCTCGGCGGTGCGCTCGGGAGTCGTGATGCGGGCCGGGTCGGTTGCCATCCACCGCTGATTCGCAGATGCATGGCTCCGCGACAAGCGGTGAAGAGGGGGCTCAAACGCATGGAATTCGATCGTCGGACGATGCTGGCCGGGACAGCTGCAGCCATGATGGCCGCGCCTGCACTAGCGAAGGGCAAGGCGGCCGCCGGATCATGGTACGACCGCGCCATCATCATCGACGCACTCGGCGGACTGTCCGATCCATACGCGCCGAACGACCAGCTTCGCCTGAGCGACCGGGTTTGGTCGGAAATGCTTGCGACCGGCGTCAACGTGGTGCGCGACACCGTCATGCCCGTCGGTAACGGGACGGACCCGTGGGGCGACTTCCAGAAGGACCTTCAGGGCAAGAAGGACGTGCTTAATGCCAATCCGGACCGCTTAGTCCTCGTCAGGACGGCGGCCGACATCCTTCAGGCGAAGCGCGAGAAGAAGGTCGGCTGGATCTGGGGGACGCAGGACAGTGCGATGTTCAGCCCCGACCTCGACCGGCTCGCCCAGGCGAA
>Ga0136846_1214131_pt1 | contig 18451 bp, 16 predicted proteins | sample HopSoiMetagenom2_FD_96841 | JGI IMG/M metagenome (GOLD analysis project Ga0136846, IMG submission 96841) | Grasslands soil microbial communities from Hopland, California, USA - 2 Assembly 2016 (version 4) | ecosystem: Environmental > Terrestrial > Soil > Grasslands | place: USA: Hopland...
CCGGCATTGTCCGCGCGGCCCTGACGGCCGCCGCCGACGCGCCCGGCTACCCCGCGACCTGGGGAACGCCCCGGCTGCGGGACGCGGCGGCCGGCTGGCTGGCGCGGGACCACGGCGTCACGGTCGCACCCGACGACGTGCTGCCCGTCGTCGGCACCAAGGAACTCGTCGCCTGGCTCCCGCTCATGCTCGGGCTCGGTCCCGGCGACGTGGTGCTCCAGCCCGAGCTGGCGTACCCGACGTACGACATCGGCGCCCGGATCGCCGGGGCCGACGTGGTGTCCTCGGACAGCCTGCTCGGGGCCGGGCCGTCCCGGGTCCGGCTGGTATGGCTGAACTCGCCGTCCAACCCGACCGGCCGGGTGCTGCCGCCCGGGCACCTGCGCAAGGTGGTGGGCTGGGCCCGGGAACGCGGCGCGGTGGTGGCGTCCGACGAGTGCTACCTCTCGATGGGCTGGGACGCCTCGCCAGTCTCGGTGCTGCATCCGGACGTGTCCGGCGGGTCGCACGAGGGCCTGCTAGCCGTCCACTCGCTGTCCAAGCGGTCCAACCTGGCCGGCTACCGGGCCGGGTTCGTGACCGGGGATCCCGCGCTGGTCGCGGACCTGCTCGCGATCAGGAAGCAGGCCGGGATGATGATGCCGGAGCCGGTGCAGGCCGCGATGACGGCTGCTTTGGAGGACGACGCGCACGCGCGCGAGCAGCGGGAGCGGTACGCATCGCGGCGTTCGGTGCTGCGGGGGGCGTTCGAGGCGGCGGGGTGGCGTATCGACCATTCCGAGGCCGGGCTCTACCTGTGGGCGACGCATCCGGGGTACGACTGCTGGTCGGCGGTCGAGTTCCTGGCGGTGTCGGCCGGCATCCTGGTGGCGCCGGGCGCGATGTACGGGCCGGGCGGGCAGCGGCACATCCGGGTGGCGCTCACCGGCACCGACGAACGAGTGGCCGCCGCCGCAGTCCGGCTAGCCCGGCTCCCCGCCGGGCGCCGTTAGCCTTGGCTGGCCGGGCAGGAGGGCGCGTACTAGCAGGCCGGCGGCGAGGGCCCAGAAGGCGCCGCCGATGCCGAAGAACGTGAGCCCGGAGGCCGCGACCACGAACGTGATGGCCGCCGCCTCGCGGCCCTCGGCCGCCGACAGGGCGCCGGCCAGGGAGGACGAGAGCGTACCGAGGAGCGCGAGCCCGGCTACGGCGCCCGCCACGCCGGGCGGCGCGACGCTGACGAACGCGACCAGGGCGGTCGAGACCAGCGCGAGCACCAGATAGGACCAGCCGGAGGTCCACGCGGCCACCCAGCGCCGGGCCGGGTCCGGATCCGCCTCCGGCGACGCGTTCATCGAGGCGGTGATCGCGGCCAGGTTGATGGCGTGCCCGCCGGCCAGGGCCCCGGCCGCGGTGCCGAGGCCGGTCACGGTCATCGTCTCGCGCCACGGCACCTGGTAGCCGTAAGCGGACATGACCGCCACGCCGGGGATGTTCTGCCCGGCCATCGTGACCACGTACAGCGGGATGGCCAGGCCGAGCAGGCTGGCCCCGGTCAGGCTGGGCGTCGTCCAGGCGACCTGCGGGACGAGCGCCCCGTGCGGCCCGCCGTGGCGGGCCGCGTCGACGGCGACGACCACGAGGGTGGCCGCGAACGCGGCCGGCACGGCCCACCGGCGCGCCAGCCGGAGCATCACCACCCAGGTGAGCAGGATCGGCCCGACCGACCACGGGTGCGCCGCGAAGCCGCGCACCGGGGCCAGGCACAGCTCGAGCACCACGCCGGCCAGCATCGCCTGGGCGATCGGCGTCGGGATAGCGGAGATGAGGCGGCCGAGGCGGGGCCACAGCCCGGTGATCACCACCAGCGCGCCGGTGACGAGGAAGGCGCCGACGGCCGCGGGCCATCCGCCGTGCACCGCGCCGGTGCTGGCCAGCAGGGCCGCGCCCGGGGTGGACCAGGCCAGCGTGAGCGGGATCCGGTGGCGGCGCACCAGCCACAAGATGCCTGCGGCCTGGGTCGCGCAGACGGCGAGCAGCCCCGAAGCCGCCTCGGCGGGCGTGGCGCCGACGCCGCGCAGGCCGGCCAGGACGACGGCGAAGGAACTAGTGAACCCGACCAGCGCGGTCAGGATGCCGGCCAGGACCGGCCTCGTGACATGTTCCATATACAGAACCCTAGTGCCTTGGGTTCTGTTTACAGAACTTTCTTGCCTAGAATCATTCGTCGTGGACGATCTGGCCCGGCTGGTCGGCGAGCGGCTGCGCGCGGCGCGGCAGCGGCGCGGCCTGTCCCTCGGTGCGCTCGCGGAGGCGGCGCACGTCGGCAAGGGGTCGCTCTCGGAAATCGAGAACGGTGTCCGCAACCCGACGCTGGGCACGCTGTACGCCCTCGCGGGCGCGCTCGGCGTTCCGCTCGCGACCCTGATCGCGGACCGCCCGGGCGTGCGGGTCGCCTCCCCCGGCATCGAGGCGCGACTGCTCGACGTGAGCCACGACGGCGCTCCCGATCCCGGTCCCGGTCTTGGTGCCGGTCTTGGTGCCGGTCCTGGTGCCGGTCTCGGTGCCGGCGGGGGGCAGACGGTGGAGGTCTACCGGCTGCGGCTCGAGCCCGGCCGCTTTCACCGCTCGCCCGCCCACGGCCCCGGCGTCGTCGAGCACCTGCTCGTGACCAGCGGCCGGGCACGGGTTGGCCGCCTCGGCGAGGAAATCGAGATCGGCGCCGGTCAAGCGGCGCGATGGGCCAGCGACGTCCCCCATGGGTACGCCGCGCTCGGGGCTGACCCGGTGGAATCGGTGCTGGTCATCTGGTCACCAGGGCCGACCGGGCCGGGGCACGCGGAGCAGGCCGCTCGGGTCGGGCGTCTGTCGGGAGAAGCGCCTCGTTCCGGAGGCGAGGCCGCGGTACCGAAGCGAGGCCGCCGACCTAAAGCGAGGCCGAGGTACTCACTAGGTCTCGGTGGCACCAATAATCACGCTGATATCGTAGCCTTACATCGCACCATTACGCTCAAACGAAATTTCGACCTTTCATGATCACGAAGACTTTTATACCCTATATGCGCTAAAAGTCTTCGCGATCATGAAACTACTGCCAGCGAGGACATGAGGGCGGCACGTTCTTCGCTTCTTCACATCAGTTAGCCCGAGGCGAGATCCGGAGGGAAGAAGCGAGATCCACGGGAATGGGAGGCTGGTGGGAAAGGCCAGACTGGCTGGCCAAACGGGCTGGTGGGCTAGCCCGGGCTGGTGGGCGAGGCCGGGTCTGGTGTGCTAGGCGAACTGGTGGGCTAGGACGGGGTTATGGGGCGGAGGAGGTGCAGGACGGCTTCCTCGATGGGACCCTGGGTGGCCAGGCCGCCCGACGCGTTCTCGCCCAGCCGGTCCAGGGCGTCGGCGATCGTGTCGCCGCGTTCGTACCGCTCGATGACGCGCGGGTCGATGTACGAGGCCCGGCATACGGCGGGGGTGTTGCCCAGGTACTCGGAGACCTCCTTGACCACGCGGGCCACGGCCCGTTTGCGGCTGCTGGCCGAGGCGCGCGAGACCGGGGAGACGGCCAGGCCCACCGCGGCCAACACGGTGGCGTTCCAGGTCCGGAAGTCCTTGGCGCTGACGTCCAGGCCGGTCAGGAACTTGAGGTAGCCGTTGATGTCCGAGCCGTGCACGCGATGCCACTGCCGGTCCTGGTAGTAGGCGAACAGCGCGTCGCCCGCGGCCGGCCGGGACCTGAGCTGCCTGACGATCCGGAGGAGCTGCGGATCGGCCACCGCCTGGACCCGCTCGTAGCCGCCCTTGGCCGGGTAGTCGAACACGATCTCACCGCCGGACAGGCGGACGTGTGCCCGGAGCAGCGTGGACAGCCCGTAAGTCCCGTTGTCCTCCGCGTACCGCTCCCCGCCCACCCGGAAGAAGCCCAGGTCAAGCAGGCGGAACGTGGCCGCGAGGACCCGTTCCCTGGTCAGGCCGCGGCCGTCGAGCTGGGTGGCGACGATCTCGCGCGCGTCGGGCAGCGCGGCGGCGAAATCGAGGACGTGGTCGTGCTTTTCCTTGTCCCGCTTTTCCCGCCAGCGCGGGTGGTACAGGTACTGCCGGCGCCCGGCGGCGTCGAAGCCGACGGCCTGGATGTGCCCGTTCGGCCACGGGCAGATCCACACCTCTTTCCAGGCGGGCGGGATCACCAGCCCGGCGATCCGGTCCCGTTCCGCCGGCGACACCGGTTGCCCGTCCGCATCCAGGTAACGGAAACCGCGGCCGGACCGGATCCGCCGGATGCCGGGTCCGGTCACGTCGCTGCGCCGGAGCCGCACCACCCGGGCTCGCTTACCTGCCAGTCTGACCTCCCAGTTCAGGCGCATGTCTCTTCCCTCCGGTCCTCCCGGCAAACGCCGGGGACACGATCTCAGCCACGGGGCGGCGGAAACGGCACCAGGCACGTACACGGGTGGGGCAAGATTGTGGGGATGTTCCGCAGGCGCAGTTCCGAAGCAGGCAAGAACGAGGCGGCCGCCGCCGGCCGGCACCATGGCACCGCCCCGGCCGGCCTTGGCACCGATCACGGTGCCAGCCACCGGCCCGGGCCTGAGGTCAGCGATCCCGGGCGCGAGCAGGACGGGCCCTGGGGGCGGCCGCCGGCCGGGCTTGACGTCAGCCTGCCGCATCCGGCCCGGGTCCGGAACTACTGGCTCGGCGGCCGGGATTTCTACGCCGCCGACAAGGCGGCCGGCGAGGAGATCGGCCGGGAGTTCCCGCATCTGGCCGAGGCGGCGCGGGCCGAGCGCGCCTTCCTGGTCCGGGCGGTGCGGTTCCTGGCCGGCCCGGCCCGGATCCGGCAGTTCCTCGACGTCGGCTCCGGCCTGCCCGCCGGGGGCAACACCCACGAGATCGCTCAGGGCATCGCGCCGGACACCCGGATCGTCTACGCCGACCACGACCCGGCGGTCATCCTGCACGCCAAGACACTGCTCAGCAACCCGATGCTGGCCAGCACGCGGGAGGGCGCCGTCTACTACGCCGACGCCGACCTGCGGGACGTGGCCGCGGTGCTGGCCGCCGCCTCTACCACCCTCGACCCGTCCCGGCCGGTCGCGCTGATCATGCTGGGCATCCTCGGCCATATCGACGACTTCGGCGCGGCCCGCTCGATCACCAGCCAGCTGATGAGGGAACTGCCCGCGGGCAGCTACCTGGTCATCGCCGACGGGGTGGCCGACGGCGACTCCGCCGTCAGCGCCCAGCGACGGTATGACGCCAGCGCGCGGCCCCGGTACGGCGCCAGCGCGCCCGCGCCCTACCTGCTGCGCAAACCGGACGAGCTGACCAGCTTCTTCGCCGGGCTCGAGCTGACCGAACCAGGCGTGGTGCCGTGCCCGCAGTGGCGGCCGGACGGGCGCGGAGCCAGCCTTGCGGACGGGCGGGACGCCGCCGGGACGGCGGCCTACTGCGGGGTGGCCAGGAAGCCGTAGCACGGCCGGACGCAGAGCGGGCGCCGGGGCGGGCGTCCAAGTAGGTGCTCGCGCGGGGACTAAACAACGAATCGCCGTTTTAGAGCGCATTTACGCAGCGATTCGCCGCTGACACGCATGACCGGCACATGTTTTCCCGTCCGTCGAAGCCCTAACCTGGCCTCATGATCACGAGGGAGCGCCGGGCCTCCGCGCGCAGGTACCTGATGTGCCCGCCTGAGCACTTCGCCGTCACGTACGCCATCAACCCGTGGATGGCACCGGACGAGCCGACCGACGCGGCCCGCGCCCGGCGGCAGTGGACCCGGCTCCGCCAGGTCTACCTCGAGCTCGGCCACGACGTGCAGACGATCGAGCCGGTGCCCGGGCTGCCCGACATGGTGTTCGCGGCCAACGGCGGCACCGTGGTCGGCGGCAAGGTGCTCGGCGCCCGGTTCCGCTACCCGCAGCGGGCCGGAGAAGCCGGCGCGTACCTGGACTGGTTCGCCGGCCGCGGCTACCGGGAGATACGGGTACCCGAGCACGTCCACGAGGGCGAGGGCGACGTCCTGTTCGCCGGCGAGGTCTTGCTGGCGGGCTACGGGTTCCGCAGCGACCAGGCGGTCGCCGCCGAGCTGGCCGGCTTGTTCGGGCTGCCGGTGGTCAGCCTGCGGCTCATCGACCCGCGCTTCTACCACCTGGACACGGCGCTGTGCGTGCTCGACGAGGACACCGCCATGTACTACCCGGCCGCGTTCGACGACGCCGGCCGGGCGGCCCTGGCCGCGCGGTTCACCGAGCTGATCGAGGTGAAAGACGAGGACGCCGAGGTGCTGGGCCTGAACGCGGTCAGCGACGGGCGGCACGTCGTGCTGCCGGTGCAGGCGGCCACGCTGGCCGGCCAGCTGTTCCAGCGCGGGTTCATACCCGTCGGCGTGGACATGTCGGAGCTGCTCAAGGGCGGCGGCGGGGCCAAGTGCTGCACGTTGGAACTTCGGTAATAAGGAGGCACTCGATGACCGAGACCACGACCGGCCTGCTCAAGCTGGGCCGCGAGTACGGCGCGCACAACTACCACCCGCTGCCCGTCGTCGCGGCCGAAGCCGAGGGGGCATGGGTCACCGACGTGGAGGGCCGTCGCTACCTCGACATGCTCGCCGCCTACTCGGCGCTGAACTTCGGCCACCGGCACCCGCGGCTGATCGCCGCCGCGCGGCGGCAGCTGGACCAGCTCACCCTGGTCAGCCGGGCGTTCGAGCACGACCAGTTCGGCCCGTTCTGCGCCGAGCTGGCCGAGCTGGCGGGCATGGACGTGGTACTGCCGATGAACACCGGCGCGGAAGCGGTCGAGACCGCGATCAAGGTGGCGCGCAAGTGGGGGTACACGGTCAAGGGGGTGCCCGCCGGCCAGGCGGTGATCATCGCGTTCGAGGGCAACTTCCACGGCCGGACGACCACGATCGTCAGCTTCTCCACCGATCCCGACGCCCGGGCGGACTTCGGCCCGTACACGCCCGGGTTCCGGGTAGTGCCGTACGGCGACCTGGACGCGACGGCCGCCGCGGTCGCCGAGCTCGGTGACCGGGTCGTCGCCGTGCTGGTCGAGCCGATCCAGGGCGAGGCCGGGGTGGTCGTGCCGCCGCCCGGCTTCCTGGCCGGGATCCGGTCGCTGTGCACCCAGCAGAACATCTTGATGATCGCCGACGAGATCCAGTCCGGCCTGGGCCGCACCGGCCACACGTTCGCGTGCGCGGCCGAGGACGTGGTGCCCGACGCGTACCTGCTCGGCAAGGCTCTCGGCGGCGGCATCGTGCCGGTCTCCGCCATGGTGTCGTCCTGGCCGGTACTCGGGGTACTGCAGCCGGGGCAGCACGGTTCGACGTTCGGCGGTAATCCGCTGGCATGTGCGGTGGCGCGGGAGGTCGTCGCGATGCTGCGCACCGGGGAGTACCAGGCCCGGGCCCGGGTGCTCGGCCAGCGCTTCCACGCGCGGCTAGGGGCGCTGCCCGGGGTGGGCGCGGTGCGCGGGCGGGGGCTGTGGGCCGGGGTCGAGTTCACCTCGCTGCCCGGGCGCGAGGTGTGCGAGCGGCTCACCGCCCGCGGCGTGCTCGCCAAGGAAACCCACGGGAACGTCATCCGGCTCGCGCCGCCGCTGGTCATCAGCGAAGAGGACCTCGACTGGGGGCTCAGCCAGATCGAGGCCGCGATCCGGGATTAGGTCCCCGGTGGGGGCCGGAGGCCAGGGCTGCGAATGAGGCGATGACGGCGGCGACCACGCTGAGCGTGCCGCCGTACAGGAACCACTTACCCGGGGTGGTGGCCGTGATGATCACGGTGCCGCTGGCGACCGGCATGGACAGCACGAACGCCGCGATGATCCAGCCGATCCCGGGCAGCAGCGCCCCGCTGACCGAGCGCAGGGCCCAGGCCGCCAGCAGGCAGGTGAGCAGGATGGCGGCGCAGCAGGCCAGCGCGGCCACCGGCACCGGCTTGGGCACCCGGCTGTACTGGAAGCTGCCGATTATGCCCTGCACCACGCCGGCGATGAACAGCACGCCGTAAACGCCGGCCGCGACGGGCCAGTCCGGCCCGCGCCGGCCGGCGGTACTGCCGGGGGCGGAATCCATGGCAGCAGGCTACTGGCAGAAAAGGCCTGCCTAGCTGAAGAGGCCGCCCTCGCGGCCGCCGGGGGCGGCGGCGGGACCGCGCGGGCCGGCCAGCAGCGTGAAGTACTCCACCCCCACCAGGTCGTACCTGACCTGGTTGGACAGCGCGAAGTAGGGCGGGTCCACGGTGATCTGGGTGGCGTGCGCGCGCATCGCCGCCTGCTTGCGGTCCAGGTAGGCGGTGGCGTCGATCTCGGTGGTGACCGGGCCGTCCGCCGCCGACGTGGCGTAGAACTTCGCCAGCCCGTACTGGCCGGCCTGCTGGAAGGCGTGCCAGGCGACCCGGTGGGCCTGGATGTGATCGGGGTGGCCGTAGAAGCCGTTGGCGTCGTAGGTCACCAGCACCTGCGGCCGGACCTCGCGGATGACGCCGAGCAGCGCGTCCGCGGCCTCGTCCAGGCCGGCCCGCCAGAAACAGCGCGGGTCGTCGTTGCCCGCGGTGCCGGTCATGCCCGAGTCACGCCACCGGCCCGGGCCGCCGAGGTACCGGTGATCGGTCACGCCGAGCGCGGCGCAGGCGGCGGCGAGCTCGCCGATGCGGTACTCCCCCAGCCGGTCCTCCGCGTCGGCGCCCAGGTGCGCCAGGTCTGGCGGGATGATCTCACCCAGCTCGCCGAGCGTGCAGGTGACCAGCGTGACCTGCGCCCCTTCGGCGGCGTACTTGGCCATCGTGGCCCCGGTCCCGATCGACTCGTCGTCCGGGTGGGCGTGCACGAGCAGCAGCCGCCGCGCTGGATCCATGACCATGAGCCTAGTGGGGGCCACGGGACTGGCAAGATTGGAGGTTATGACCGAGAGTTTCCCGCGCCAGGAAGCCAGGACCAGGCGGTTCACGCTCGGGGTACCCCGGGCGTTCCGCGTCTCGCCCGACGGGTCCCGGGTCACCTACCTGCGCACCCAGGGCGGCAGCGACCCGGTGACCTGCCTGTGGGTGCTGGACGTGGCCAGCGGTTCGGAGCGGCTGGCGGTGAACCCGCGGACGCTGGGCGAAGGCGACGAGGCGGACCTGCCGCCGCAGGAGCGCGCCCGCCGGGAACGGGTCAGGGAGTCGGCCGGCGGCATCGTCGCCTATGCCGCCGACGCGGACCTCACGCTGGCGGTCTTCTCCTGGTCGGGGCGGGTCTGGGCGGCGGACGTGACCCAGCCGGACGCGATCCCCTGCCAGGTGGCGGTGACGGGCACCGCGCTGGATCCCCGGCCCGACCCGGCCGGAAAGCGGCTGGCCTACGTCAGCGCGGGGGCGCTGCGGGTGACCAGCCTCAGTGGTGAGACGGGCGAGGACCAGGTGCTGGCCGACCCGCGGGGCGCGGCGGGCGTGACGTTCGGGCTGGCCGAGTTCATCGCGGCCGAGGAGATGGACCGGCAGCGCGGCTACTGGTGGTCCCCGGACGGCTCGGCCCTGCTGGTGGCGCGGGTGGACGAGACGCCGGTACAGCGCTGGCACATCGCCGACCCGGCCAACCCCGGGCGCCCGCCCGCGGTGGTGGCCTATCCCGCGGCCGGCACCCCGAACGCCGCCGTGTCCCTCGCCCTGGCCCGGCTCGACGGCAGCACCGCGGACGCCGAGACCGGCGGCGCCGCGTTTCCCTACCTGGTCACCGCGGCCTGGGCGGACGGGCACGACCCGCTGGTCGTGGTGCAGAGCCGGGACCAGCGCACGGTGCGGCTGCTGTCCGTCGACCCGGGCACCGGCCGGAGCACGGTGCTGCGCGAGGACACCGACCCGGTCTGGGTGGAGATCGTCCCCGGCGTCCCGGCCTGGACCGCGGACGGCCGCCTGATCTGGACCGCCGACCGCGACGGCACCCGCCGCCTGCTGGCCGGCCCGCCCGGGGCTCTCAAGCCGGTGACGCCGCCGGGCCTGCAGGTTCGCGCCGTGCTCGGCGTGGACGGCGACACCGTGCTGTTCTCGGCGTCGGACGAGCCGACCGAGATCGGGCTGTGGGCCTACGGTCCCGACGGCCTGAGCCGGATCAGCGACGGCGGCACGATCGAGACCGGCGCCCGCGGCGGCGGGACCACCGTCGTCGCCAGCCGCGGCCCCGACGACGAGCGCGCGTCGTTCCGGGTGCACCGCGACGGGGCCGTGGTGGCCGAACTCGCCTCGCACGCCGAAACCCCGGCGCTGCCGGCGCCCCGGCCGCTGCTGTTCAGCGCCGGGCCGCGGGAGATCCGCACCGCCGTGCTGTTCCCGTCCTGGTACGAGCCCGGCCAGGGGAAGTTGCCGGTCCTGCTCGACCCGTACGGCGGGCCGCACGCGCAGCGGGTGCTGAAGTCCCGCGCCTCCTACCTGAACGCGCAGTGGTTCGCCGAGCACGGCTTCGCGGTGGTGATCGCGGACGGCCGGGGCACCCCGGCCCGCGGCCCGGAGTGGGAGCGCGCGGTCGCCGGCGACCTGGCCGGCCCGGTCCTGGAGGACCAGGTCGAGGCGCTGCACGAGGCCGCGGCCCGGTATCCCGGCCTGGACACCGGGCGGGTCGCGATCCGCGGCTGGTCGTTCGGCGGGTTCCTGGCCGCGCTGGCCGTGCTGCGCCGCCCGGACGTGTTCGGCGCGGCCATCGCGGGCGCGCCGGTCACCGACTGGCGCCTGTACGACACCCACTACACCGAGCGCTACCTGGGGCAACCCGACCGGGAGGCGGAGGCCTACGAGCGGTCCGGGCTAAAGATTTATGCCGAACGGGTGGCCGATCACCGGCCGCTCATGCTCATTCACGGGCTGGCGGATGACAACGTGGTGGTGGCGCACACGCTGCGGCTGTCGGGCACGCTGCTGGCGGCCGGCTACCCGCACACGGTGCTGCCGCTGACCGGGATCACCCACATGGCGTCACAGGAAACGGTGGCGGAGAACATGCTCCTGCTCCAGCTCGACTTCCTCCGCCGCGCCTTGGGCGTCACGGCTCGCTGAAGGCGAAGACGCCGTCGGGGCCGGGGGTGAGGGGGCGGGTTTCGATCACGGCGTCGGGGTTCAGGGGGCCGTAGATGTGGGGATACGGCAGGTCCTGGCCGGGGACGGGCTCGTAGCGGATGGGTGAGCCTACCCGTTCGGTATCGATGGTGAGCAGGATCAGGTCGGGGACGCCTCGGTAGAAGGCATTGGCCACCAGGGCGACCTGGGCGGGCTGCGAGGTGTGGATGAAACCCTGTTCGGCCAGGGAGACGCCGCGGGTGGACGTGGTGTACTGGCCAGCGCGCTGCGCCTGCTCCCAGTCCGCCGCCTCGGCGATGTGGTAAATGATGGCCACCCGACCGGAGTGTAGCCAGCCGAGTGTAGCCAGGGTCACAGCCACGATGAGGTCTCGGTCACTGCGCGATCCGGCCGACTGGAATAGGTTCAAGGTCAACACGCGGGATGGCCGCCTTGTTCCGGCGAGCGGCGCGTGGCGTTAACCTTGGAAACAGCGAGGACGCTGAAGAATGACACAAGCACCGGAAGTCCCGGCCCGGTCCAGGGCGCAAATCTCCGACCGCACCTTCCGCAAGGACCCCTGGTGGCAGGCACCGCGGATCACCGCGACCCTGCTCACTATCTGGGTGCTCTACGCCACGGTCCGCGTGTTCACCGGCCACTGGTACTTCGTGGCCAAGGACCACTACCTGACGCCGTTCTACTCGCCGTGCGTCAGCGGCGAGTGCGTGCCCGGCTCGAGCTCACTGGGCCAGTGGTGGCCGGCGGTGCCGCCGGTCATCCCGTACGCGATCGTGGCGCTGGTGTTCGTGCTCGGCTTCCGGACGACCTGCTACTACTACCGGCGGGCCTACTACCGGGCGTTCTGGCGGTCGCCGGCCGCGTGCGCGGTGCGCGAGCCGCACGCGAAGTACACCGGCGAGACCAGGTTCCCGCTGATCGGGCAGAACCTGCACCGCTACTTCTTTTACGCGGCCCTGCTCATCGGGATCCTGCTCACCTACGACGCGGCCCAGGGGTTCCGCGGGCCGGACGGGAACTTCGGGATCGGCATCGGGTCGCTGGTCCTGCTGGCCAACGTGATCTTCATCTGGGGCTACACGCTGGGCTGCCACTCGTGCCGGCACATCACCGCCGGGCGGCTCAAGAACTTCTCCAAGCACCCGTTCCGGTACTGGCTCTGGACCAAGTTCTCCTGGCTGAACGCGCGGCACATGCAGTTTGCCTGGATCTCGCTGGGCACGCTGATGCTGAGCGACCTGTACATCATGCTCGTGGCCAGCGGGGCCTTCTCCGATCCGCGCATCTTCAACTGAACGGGCAAGGGTTATGACCAGCGAAATCGATCGTCTCTCCTACGACGTGGTCGTCATCGGCGCGGGTGGCTCCGGGCTGCGCGCGGCGATCGAGGCCCGCCTGAACGGCAAGAAGACCGCGATCATCTCCAAGTCCCTGTTCGGCAAGGCGCACACGGTCATGGCCGAGGGCGGCTGCGCGGCCGCCATGGGCAACGTGAACCCGAAGGACAACTGGCAGGTCCACTTCCGCGACACCATGCGCGGCGGCAAGTTCCTGAACAACTGGCGGATGGCCGAGCTGCACGCCAAGGAGGCCCCGGACCGGGTCTGGGAGCTCGAGGCCTTGGGCGCGGTCTTCGACCGGACCAAGGACGGCAAGATCAGCCAGCGGAACTTCGGCGGGCACGAGTACCCGCGGCTGGCCCACGTCGGCGACCGGACCGGGCTGGAGATGATCCGCAGCCTGCAGCAGAAGGTCGTCGCGCTGCAGCAGGCCGACGCGGTCGAGCTCGGCGACCCGGAGGCGATGATCAAGGTCTACGCCGAGACCACGATCACCGAGCTGATCCTGGACGGCCCCGAGGGCGCCCAGCGGATCGCCGGGGCGTTCGGGTACTTCCGCGACACCGGCCGGTTCGTGCTGTTCGAGGCGCCCGCGGTGGTGCTGGCCACCGGCGGTATCGGCAAGACCTACAAGGTCACGTCCAACTCCTGGGAGTACACCGGCGACGGCCACGCCCTGGCGCTGCGGGCCGGGGCCAAGCTGCTGAACATGGAGTTCGTGCAGCTGCACCCGACCGGGATGGTGTGGCCGCCTTCGGTGCGCGGGCTGCTGGTCACCGAGTCGGTGCGCGGTGACGGCGGCGTGCTGCGCAACTCCGAGGGCAAGCGGTTCATGTTCGACTACGTGCCCGACGTGTTCCGGCCGCAGTACGCCGAGACCGAGGAGGAGGCGGACCGCTGGTACGACGACCAGGCCAATAACCGGCGCCCGCCCGAGCTGCTGCCCCGGGACGAGGTGGCCCGGTCGATCAACGCCGAGGTCAAGGCGGGCCGCGGCTCCCCGCACGGCGGGGTGTTCCTGGACGTCTCGACCCGGCTGCCCGCTGAGGAGATCCTGCGGAAGCTACCGTCCATGCACCACCAGTTCAAGGAACTGGCCGACGTGGACATCACCAAGGAGCCGATGGAAGTCGGCCCGACCTGCCACTACGTGATGGGCGGGGTGGAGGTGGACCCGGACACCGGGGCCGCCTCGGTGCCCGGCCTGTTCGCGGTGGGCGAGGTGTCCGGCGGCATGCACGGGTCCAACCGGCTCGGCGGCAACTCCCTGTCCGACCTGCTGGTCTTCGGCCGCCGGTCCGGGCTGGGCGCGGCCGAGTACGTCTCCGCGCTCGAGGCCCGGCCCGCGGTGTCCGAGGCGGCGCTGACGGAGGCCGCCGCGGTGGCGCTCGAGCCGCTGGAGCGGGCCGAGGGCGAGAGCCCGTACGCCATCCACAGCGAGCTCCAGACGATCATGAACGACCTGGTCGGGCTGATCAGGCGCGAGTCGGAGATGAAGACCGCGCTGGTCGAGCTGGACAAGCTGCGGACCCGGGCGGCCCAGGTCAGCGCGGCGGGCGGCCGGGCCTACAACCCGGGCTGGCACCTGGCCCTGGACCTGCGGAACATGCTGGTCGTCGCGGAGTGCGTGGCGCAGGCCGCGCTGGAGCGGCAGGAGTCGCGCGGCGGCCACACCCGGGACGACTACCCGGCCATGTCGCCGGAGTGGCGGAAGGTGAACCTGATCTGCTCGGCCGCGGCTGAGGGCACGGTGTCGCTGAAGCGCCAGCCGATCATCCCGATGCGGACCGAGCTGCTCGAGCTGTTCGACATCAGCGAGCTGAAGAAGTACATGACAGACGAGGAGCTGACCGGCCTGTCCGGCTACAGCGCCAGCGCTGCTGCTGAGGAGACACCTTCCGAAGCCAGCGAAGCGCCCGCGAGGAAGGCAGGGGAATAGAGCATGGGGTACAAGGCTGCGCTGCGGGTCTGGCGCGGGGACGCGGGCGCCGGCGAGCTCGCCGACTACCAGGTCGAGGTCAACGAGGGCGAGGTCGTCCTCGACGTGCTGCACCGGCTGCAGGCCACCCAGGCCAGCGACCTGGCCATCCGGTGGAACTGCAAGGCCGGCAAGTGCGGGTCGTGCTCGATGGAGATCAACGGGCGGCCGCGGCTGGCGTGCATGACCCGGATGTCGGTCTTCTCCCCGGAGGAGACGCTGACGATCACGCCGATGCGGACCTTCCCGGTGATCAGGGACCTGGTCACCGACGTCTCGTTCAACTACGCCAAGGCCCGGGAGATCCCGTCGTTCACGCCGGACCCGTCGGTCAAGCCCGGCGAGTTCCGGATGCAGCAGATCGACGTGAACCGGCCGCAGGAGTTCCGCAAGTGCATCGAGTGCTTCCTGTGCCAGAACACCTGTCACGTGATCCGTGACCACACGGAGAACGAGCAGGCCTTCGCCGGGCCGCGGTTCCTGATGCGGGTGGCCGAGCTCGAGATGCACCCGGCCGACACCGCCGACCGGCGGGAGATCGCCCAGGACGACTTCGGTCTCGGCCTGTGCAACATCACCAAGTGCTGCAGCGATGTCTGCCCCGAGCACATCAAGATCACCGACAACGCGCTGATCCCGATGAAGGAACGGGTGGTCGGCCGCAAGTACGACCCCCTGGTCTGGCTGGGCGACAAGATCACCCGCCGGGCCCACAAGGACACCCCCAAGGTTCCCGGCAAGAAGTAAAGTCGCCTGTCCCGATCCGGACACATATCCATGAAGACAGGATGAAACCGGCGGGGCGGCGTCGGCGCCCGGCTACCATGTCGGTGGCCGGGCTGTTGCCTACCCGCGGCGCCTGCCCTGGGTCGACTGAGCGTGCTCACGGTGCTCAAAGCATCACTCGTTCGGGATAATGGTTTGTTGGTTGGCGCGGTCATGGGCGCCGGGGGGAGCGAAGGGCTGGCATGTCGCATCTGAACTATGCCGAGGCGGGGGTCATCGGGCTCCTGCAGGGCATCACCGAGCTGTTCCCGATATCCAGCCTGGGGCACGCCGTGCTGATCCCGGCGATCGTCGGCGGGCAGTGGGCTCAGGACCTGAACGTCTCCGCCAAGGAATCGCCGTACCTGGCGTACATCGTCGGGCTGCACGTGGCCACGGCCCTGGCCATGATCATTTACTTCTGGCGGGACTGGATCCGCATCGTCCGGGCCTTCTTCGCCTCGCTCGGGCATTTCGCCTCGCCCGAGCCGGGCACCCGGCGGTTCCAGCCGCAGGGTACCGACCAGACGCTGGCCTGGATGATCATCATCGCCACGATCCCGGTCGGCCTGGCCGGACTGGCGCTCGAGCACACTTTCCGCACCATCTTCAGCAAGCCGCTCCTCACCGCGGCCTTCCTGTTCCTGAACGGGCTGATCCTGCTGGGCGGCGAGCGACTGCGGCGGCGCGGGGCCGACGAGGAGGCCCGGCAGGTGCTCGCCGACCAGCAGCTGGCGGCGGACCGGCAGCGGGCCATGGTGGCCGCGGGCGGGTACGGCGGCGGACGGCACTCCTCCGGGCAGCGGGCGGCCAAGCAGGAGCAGGCCAGCCTGGCGGTGGCGGCCGACCAGCGGGTGACCGGGGTCGGCTTCCTGAGCGCGCTCGGCCTCGGCGCGTCACAGATCCTGGCGCTGCTGCCCGGCATCAGCCGGGATGGCATCGTCATGGTCAGCGGCATGCTCCGCGGGCTGTCCCGGCAGGACGCCGCGCGCTTCTCGTTCCTGCTGTCCGCCCCGGTCATCCTGGCGGCGGGCGTGCTGAAGATCGGCGACCTGACCGGGCCGCTGGGCAACGGGATCCGCGGGCAGGTGCTGTTCGGCAGCCTGCTCTGCGGGATCGCCGCCTATCTGGCGCTGAAATTCCTGGTCCGCTACCTGAGCGACGCCTCGCGCACGCTGACGCCGTTCGCGATCTACTGCCTGGCGGCCGGCGCGGGCAGTTTCATCTACCTCGCCGTGACGTAGGCGTAGCCGGCGCGGTGACGCCGGGGGTCGGGATGCCGCCGCCCGGCGGTGCCGCCGAGCCACCCGGGCTCGTCGGGCTGACCTTGGCGTTGGCCGCCGGGCGGGTGAAGCCGATCGCGCCCCGGTTGAGGTAGCTGGACACCCGGATCGGGAAGCCGGTCGCGTACGCCTCGACCATCTTCCCGTTGCCGATCACCAGGCCGACATGGCCCGGGTCGGTGACGGTGCCGTCCGACCCGGCGAAGAACACCAGGTCCCCCGGCTCCACCTGGGAGGCGGGGACCTTAACCTCGGTGGCCCACTGGGCTTCGGACGTGCGCGCGATGTTGATCCCGGCGGTCCGGTAGGCCATCAGCACCAGGCCCGAGCAGTCGAACGCGTCCGGCCCGGTACCGCCCCACAGGTAGGGCTTGCCCAGCTGCTGCTCGGCGTAGGAGATCGCGGTCGCCACCAGCTGGCTCGGCGCCTGGACCAGCGGCAGGCCGCCCGCCGTCTGCACGCAGCCGGCCGCCGAGCTGTCCGAGGGCAGCTGCGCCGAGGCCACCGAGAACTTGCCGCCCGCGTACTGGCCCGCGTAGAACAGCACGCTCTGCACGTAGGACTGCAGGTGGTTATAGGCGAAGATGGCCCGGGACGGGTCGGTCTGAACCTGGAATTCGAGCAGGTACTTCGCCGCGCCCGCGATTGCGTCGGCCGGATCGTACACGCTCGCGGTCCCGTCACCGTCTTCGTCGGTGGCCACGCCGTTGACCACCTGGCTGGCCGGGTGGCTGGCCGCGCCGCCCCAGACGTCGCCGGCCGCGCCGCCGATGCCGATCTGCATCGGCCCGGCCGCGCCGAACGCGTTCGCGCCGCTGTGCACGCCAGGCAGGGTAGTGGTGCCGTTGCCGCTTTCCACCGTGCCGATCCCAGCCAGGATCGTCCACGGCACGCCGTACTGCTGGCCGACCTTCTTGTACCAGAACAGGTAGTTCGACGGGATCGACTTGGCCTTCGCGCCGGCCGGCGGCTGCCCCACCGCGCCGCTCTGCTGGCCGGAGCAGCCCGCGCTGGCCGCGAAGAAGGCGCTGGCGCCGATCATCAGGGGCAACGCCAGCAGGCCGAGGCCCACCACGGCGAACAGCCCGATGATGCCGAGCACCAGGATCCGCGGGGCCCGCTGTTCCCGGGGGCTGCCCGGCGGTGTCGGTTCGGTCCGGGTCAGGAGCCGGTTCGCCATGGCTGCTCCCCGGTCAGAACTGGCCCGCGGAGGACAGCTCGATATCGTTCACTTGCCAGCTGGTGCCCGACCCGGTGACCGTGATCGCGTACCGGGTGCTGCCGTTGCTGCTGCCCTTGGCCGTGGCCAGGTGCTGGGTCGCGGTGGCGATGAAGGTCAGGCTGGACGTCCCGAAGGAGCGCAGCGAGTTGATCACCGCCGTCGCGGTGGCCACCTGCTGCTGGTCGTTCCTGAGCTTGGCCACACCGGGCGAGGCGTACAGGTCCTGCAAGGTGGTGGACAGCTGCCCGGTGATCAGGCCGCCCATCTTGCCGACGTAAGCCCTGGCGCTTTCGGTGTAAGAGTAGGTGTCGTAGTCGGCGAGGAACTCCTGCGTCACCGTGGCGGCGGCCGTCAGCCCTTGCTGGGTGAACGGCAGCCACGAGTAGATGTTCACGCTGCCGGTCGCGGCCGGCGGCGCCGCCACGGCGCTGCCGCCCGACGAGTTGGCGCCCGGCGAGTTCGCGGCCGACGTGGGCGGCGGCGACGGGACCGACTCGGTCGGAGACGGGGTGCGGGCCGGGTGGGCCTGCGCGCTGGAGTGGCTGACCTTGGGCAGGACGAGCCAGTAACCGAGCGCGGCCAGGACCACGACGACAAGGGCGAACACGGCCTTCTGCTGGCCGGGGCTGAGATCCACCGGGGCCGCCCGCTACTTGTCCCGCCGGATCGGGCGGAGCCAGAACGGCGAGGCCGGCGGCTCGTCCTTGCCGCTGGTCCCCCGACCGCCCTGGTCCGCGGGCGGTGTGCTCGGCGTCCCCGCGGACGGGGCCTGGCCCGGCCGTCCCCGGCCGCCGGAACGCTGCCGGGCGCCGGCCGCCGGCCAGCCGCTGGCCGGCCAGGCC
>Ga0136846_1210785_pt1 | contig 18448 bp, 15 predicted proteins | sample HopSoiMetagenom2_FD_96841 | JGI IMG/M metagenome (GOLD analysis project Ga0136846, IMG submission 96841) | Grasslands soil microbial communities from Hopland, California, USA - 2 Assembly 2016 (version 4) | ecosystem: Environmental > Terrestrial > Soil > Grasslands | place: USA: Hopland...
CGATCCGCTGGTCGAGGGTTGGATTGGGCAGCAGGTCGCCGGCCAGTTGTTCGATCGTGAACTGATCGAACGGCATATTGGTGTTGAGGGCCTCAATCACCCAGTCGCGCCACCGCCACATGAACCGCTCGCCGTCGCTCTGGTAACCGCTGGTATCGGCATAGCGGGCCGCATCCAGCCAGGGAACCGCCATCCGCTCGCCGTAGCGAGGCGAAGCGAGCAAGCGATCGACGACACGCTCGTACGCATCGGGCGTCGTGTCGCTCAAAAAGGCGTTGATTTCAACCGGTGTCGGCGGCAGGCCGGTGAGTCCGAGCGTCACCCGGCGCAGGAGCGTGCCTCGATCCGCTTCGGTTGAAGGACTGAGGCCTTCGCGCTCGAGTCGCGCCAAAATGAATGTGTCGAGCGGCGATCTTGCTGCGGGTAGCAGCTTAACGGCGGGCAGGCCTGGCCGGCGAACGGGCAACAGCGACCAATGCTTCTCGAACTTCGCGCCTTGAATAATCCACTGCTTCAGGATCGAAATCTCACCGTCATTGAGTCGCCGTCCTTTGTCCGGCGGCGGCATCTGCTCATCGGGATCGGAGGAATTGATCCGCCGCCATAGCTCGCTCTTTTCCAGATTGCCGGCACTGACGACCGGGCCGTTCTCGCGCTTCGAGTCCGCGGCTTCAGGTGTATCGAGCCGCAGGTCGGCCTTGCGCTGGCGGGCGTCGGGACCATGGCAGGTAAAACAGTGATCGGCCAGGACTGGCCGCACATCGCGGTTGAATTCGACGGCGCGCGGCGTTTCTCCCTTAGCTATGCCCGCAAATGCGAGCACGGACACGAGGAGTCTGAATCCGAAAAACCGTCCCATGAATCCAGTGTGCTGAACAGGAGGGAACAGAGCAAACAGAGGATGTGACATTTCTGCTCTGTTTTCTCCGTTTCCTCATGTTCAAATTGATGTCTTTGATTCTTTTGCCGACTTCTGATGGCACTATCGCATTGCAGCAATCGGTTCGCCGCTGCTGGCAAGTCCAGCCGCGCTGACTGTCGCGCTAGCCGCAGTGGTGACGGTGTAGCCGCGGTGCTTCATGGCTTCTACGAGTTCAGCGGGCCAAGTTTTCTCGAAGGCGACGGCCAACAGGCCCTCGGTATGCATTCGCGGGGCGGCGACGGCCTCCGGCAGGCCTTTGTCGCGGGCGATGAGCTGCAGAACAACTTCGAATACGGCATTGGGAATTTTGCGACCACCGCGAGCGCCCACGGCACATCGGGCACGGCCATTTTGACTGACCAACGTCGGGCACATGTTGTGAAGTGGTTGTTTGTGCGGCCCCGGCGCATTCGGATGTTTTGGATTCGGGTCGAACCGCGACATGCCATGACCCAGCGTGAGCCCTAAACCCGGAACGGTGATTTTCGCGCCAAAGGAATCGCCATGCGTGAGGGTCAATGCGGCCATGCTGCCGCTCTTGTCAACTGCGCTGAGGTTGATCGTGCCGTTGTCGGGCCGCGACATGACGCGGACAGGCAGCGGTTGCTTGGCGGTGACGGCCTTTTGAATCTTTGCTGCTGCCGAGCGGATGGTGGATGAATCCAGCAGTCGCTGGAGCGGCACCTCAGCGTGTTGCGGATCACCGAAGAGCTCAAGGCGATCTTGCCACGCATAGCGCAGAGCTTCGATTTGCAGGTTGACCGCATCGAAATCGTTCGGATCTCGGTCGGCCCATTTCAAATCCTTGAGCAGAAGCAGTGCTTCAATGATCGTGGCGCCGCCAGCCACGAGCGGCGCGGTATGCACCGTCCGGTCGCCCCAGTTCATGGTCAGCGGCTCAACTTCACGCGCTCGATAGGCGGCCATGTCGTCGGCCGTTAGCAGGCCCCCATTCTTCGCGAACGCGGCAGCGATTTGTTTGCCGATGTCGCCGCGGTAGAAGGACTGAACCGAGTTGTCTTTAGCAAGCTGCTCCAGCAGGCCGGCCAGGCCTGGATTCGAATAGCGGTCACCGGCTTTCAGCGGCTTGCCGTCGCGAAAATAGAGCGCCTGGGAGCCGGGATCGGCCGCCAATAGCTTCGCGGTTCCCTGGAGGGCGATTCCAGCACCGTTGTCCAGCGGAAATCCATCGCGAGCCAGAGCAATTGCGGGCTGCACAACCTCGCGAAAGCTCTTGGTGCCGTACTTTTCGAGCGCCAGTTGCAGGCCGGCAAGAATGCCCGGTACGCCGGCCGCCAGCCAGCCGACTCGGTGTTTGTCACCGATCGCTTTGCCTGTCACATCCACCGGGAAGATGTCGGGCTTCATGGCGGCGGGCGCCATGGTATTGAAGTCGATGGAAGTAATGCGGCGGCCTCCGTCAACGGCCAATGTGACCGCGCCACCGTAGCCGCCAATGCCCGTTTGATGCGGCACGACGACGGCGGCGGTAAGGGCCGCGGCGACGATTGCGTCGATCGCATTGCCGCCGGCCGCCAGCATTTGCAGGCCGACTTTTTCGGCAGTCGGCTCGCCGCGGATTGCGCCGGCGACGCCAGCCCCATCGGCGGCAATGGCGGTGGTGGCGAGAAGGCCGCCGGTGGCGCCGGCGACCACGTGATGAAATTGGCGGCGTGAGAGGGAGCCGTTTCTTGGATAGTTCATGACTGAAAAGCCATAATAATTCGTAGCGGAATGTCCTCCTCTTTTAACTCAAAGGCGCGAGGGAAGCAAAGGCGCAAAGCACTTGGCGGCTGAACTTACTCGCGCATGGCGCAGGGCTCGAACGCGTTTTATGGCAGGCAGGATGCCTGCCCCACTTATCGAGTCAGCCGCGTAAGAAACGAGCCGTTGTCGGCGACGTTGAACAGCGGACGATTGTAATTGGGGCCACCGATGCAGCGGGGGCAGGGCGTCCAGACCAGCGAGATGCCCACGTTCCATGATTCGCGAGCGAAGCCCGGCTCGGTGGTCGAATCGCCGTTACCGGAACTGACAAAGATGAAGTTGCTGCGGAGGCTCCAGTTGGGATTGATCGGCAACTGAGCATCGCCTCCGACGAGGCCTTGCGAGTTGCTGGTGAAGCCGCCGAACAAGCGGCCTTGCCCGCCGCTGGCGAATTGCCGACGGAAGAAGAAGGCATAGAGGTCGTTCACGGCAAGCGTGCCGTTGCTATTAATCACGCGGACGCTGCCGTCGCTGGCAAAGATCGGCTGCCGCATGGCAAGGTTGCTGGCATCGTGCACGCCGGCGGTAAACCAGAAGCCGATTTCGTTGCAGCCGCACGACGGTGCTCCGGGGCAAAGCCAGCTCAATTCGCCGCGAAGCTGCGCGAGATCGGCCGAGTAGTCCCACTCGTCGTGCAGATAGTCAAACACGAGCCCGCCTTGAAAGCCCCAATCGACGCGGCGAAAGAGGCCGGCGGTGAGAAAGATCTGTTCGCGGCTGTCGGGCGTGAAAAAAGTGCCGCTGAAATTGCTTTGGGTCCAATTAACGCCCCACTGGCCGCTGAGGAAGCCCGCGAGCGGAGTACCCCAGTTGAAGCCTTCGTGGAAGCCAAAGCTGCCGCTTCCGCCGCGGTTAGCGGGGCCAGTGAAGCCTTGCGCGCCGCCGAAGACTTCAAAACAGGCGAGTGAGGGTAGAGGAACGAACAGACACAGGGGAATCCAGCGGCAGTCGCCGCCGCACGCACCGCCACAGCGTTTGGGGCCGAAGAGTCCACATGGCCCGCAGCATGCGTCGTTGTAGTAACCGTTGCCTTCGACAATCCCGTCGCCGACGTTGCCTTCGTTGTAGTACATCTCGGGAGGAACCGGCAACCCTTCTGGCGAGAGCGGCGCGCCGCTGACTGATGGGAGCGCCTCGGTGGTTCCTGGAGTCTCGGTGAAATAGGTTCGGGCTCGCGTCGGCGCGGGGCGCGAGAGGTTTTTGGGCCGCTGGGATTGAAGCGATCTGCTGAGGGAGGTCTCTGGGGACAGCATGGCGCCCGGAACGCCCTCGACGACGACCGCTTCGTCTCGCGTTGGCGCCCATGAAAGCCGATTTGGCGGCTGGGCAGTTGCGATGCTGGTTAGAAAGCTGCAGGCAGCAAGCACACCAACCGCCAGAACGCTAGCGGTGAGATGTTGTCGATTGCTGTTTTGGCTGCCTGACATACGTAAAGTCCTTGGCCAGTGGTGCCTAGTGCGCGATATGCGGCAGCGCAGCGCACCACGTGGCAGGTCGATTATCGGACGGCCGGCGACGGAAACTTTTGCCTAATCGGAAAAGTTACACTGACCGGCAAAGTCGCAGCCAGCAAACGATGAGCCCACGGACCGGGAGCAGGTTTGCTCCCGGCTATTTTTGAATTACGCCGCGGAGAGTGATGTCGTCCCAGTCGGCCGTGTCGTCGAAGGTGCCCAAGCCGATGCGGCCGTAGGCGAACGTTTTGTCATTGGCGGTCATTACCGGTTTTTGCAGGTCGTCGAAATAAATTTCGATCGTGCCATCGCTCGGTTTACGGAGGACCTTGACCGAGTGCCAGTTGTCGTCCCAGTTGGTGCCACTGGTGCTGGTGAGGCTGATCTTTTTGCGGTCGGCGCCGTTGACGATGAAGATCTGGTTAGCGTGCTCGTCGGCCTGTTTGCCGAGATGGACGTAATAGAATTGAGCCGGGTCTTGGTAGCCGAAGACGACAACGGCGTCGCGATGACCGTAGTCGGGGTGGGTGCTGCGGACGCGGCCAGTGAATTCCATGTCGCTGAGGGTTACGTCCTTCAGCAGGCTTACATTGAACGGCGCTCGATGCGGAGGCTTAAAGGCGGACTCCTTCTTGAACTGGCTATAGACCTGGCCATTTTCGGTCTTCTTGATCTGCCACTGCGCCGGGTCCTGTGGGTGCCAGCGGTCGGCGCCTTGTTCGAAGTCTTCGTGGAAGACGATGGGCCATTTCTCGTTCGCGGTTGCCGGTACGCAGAGCATGACGAGAGCGAACGTTGAGAAGAGCTGTTGTGACATGATTGAAGTCCAAGATTTCGGGTTAAGGGTCCAGTGTCTCGCGTGCGGGCTTTATAACGCTAGCGACAGGCGACTTTCGAGGGCGGGCGCGTTATGCTTCGCGGCAGGCGGGCGATTTTGGATTGGCTCATTGAGGAGAACTGCAATGCGTCGAATTGGGCGTCCTCTGCTTTTGCTCGCAGCCGGTCTGATGCTGCACGTTGGGAACATGTCGCTGGCTGCACAAGAGGCGGCGGGGACAGACATAGCATGTGAGCCGGTGTCATTTACGACGCAGGAAGATCATCGGAACATGATGGAGCAGCTTGGAATTACGAAGCTGCGTCCTGGTCCAAGCGGAAACGCGACGGCGGCGAATCCGGCGAATTATGACGAGTCGCTGGCGAATCCTTATCCGATTTTGCCGGAGGCGCTGCGACTGAATAATGGAGAGCGCGTCACTACGGCTGAAGCCTGGTGGAAGAAGCGCCGGCCAGAGATTGTGGAGGACTTTGAGCGGGAGGTCCTTGGCCGCGTGCCGAAGAATGTGCCCACAGTGACTTGGAAGGTTGTCGAGACAAAGGAAATCAAGGTTGGCGAAATCGCTGCAGTTGAAAAACAACTGCAAGGCACGGCTGATAACGCGCGCTGCCCGGCGATTGAAGTCAATATTTCAATGATCTTGGTCACTCCGAAGGACGCGAAGGGCAGAGTCCCGGTGCTGATGATGTTTGGTGGTTTTGGGTTTGGCGGCCCGCGCGGAGCAGACGGCAAAGGGCCGGCCGGCGGTGGCGGGGTGCAACCGGCGAAGGCGCCGGCAAAAGCATTCGTGCCACAGGGCCCATCGAAGACGGAGAAGCTGATCGAAGCAGGCTGGGGATATGCCATGATCTCGCCCGGCAGCATTCAAGCCGACAACGGGCAAGGGCTGACGCGCGGAATTATTGGCTTGACGAATCGCGGGCAGCCGAGGAAGCCGGACGATTGGGGTTCGCTGCGTGCTTGGGCGTGGGGCGCGTCGCGGGGCTTGGATTACCTGGAGACCGAGGCGGCCGTCGATGCCAAGCGAGTTGGGATCGAGGGCGTGTCGCGTTACGGCAAGGCCGCGCTGGTGGCGATGGCCTTTGAGCCGCGGTTTGCCATGGTCCTGGTGGGCTCATCCGGCGAAGGCGGCGCGAAGCTGCATCGCCGGAACTTCGGTGAAGCGGTGGAGAACCTCACGGGCTCGGGCGAGTACCACTGGATGGCGGGCAATTTTCTCAAATACGGTGCGGAGGAATCGAAGTTTGGGAGCAAGACCGCGGGCGACCTGCCGGTCGATGCGCACGAACTGATTGCGCTGTGTGCTCCGCGGCTGACGTTCATCAGCTACGGCGTTCCCGAGCGGGGCGACGCCAAATGGCTTGACCAGCAAGGAAGTTTCATGGCCGCGGTGGCCGCAGGTCGGGTGTTTCGGTTGCTGGGTGCCAAGGACCTGGGACGGTCAGACGATTACCAAATGGAAAAAATGCCGGCCGTGAACGCCGGCTTGCTCGACGGCGATCTGGCCTGGCGGCAGCACGACGGCGGGCACACGGATGCGCCGAATATTGAGCATTTTATCGGGTGGACGAATGCGAGGCTCGGTGTTGATGCGGCGATTGAAATGAGATGATGAAACGGAGTGCCAAGTCCGAAGCTCCTGACTATGAATATTTGACAGGAAAGTCGGATATTGTAGTATTAGAGTATGAAAATTACCGTTGAGTTTCCTGATTCTGAGGTGAAAGAAATCTGCCGCGTCACGGGAGAAAAGAAGAAAGGTCCGGCAATTCGAAAGTTGGTGGGAGAGGCCCTGATGCTAAAGCGGAGAGAGGCGCTAGCGCAGAAGTTCATTCGAGGTGAGTGGGGAGTGGAGCTAAAGGGCTTTGAGGAAGCGCGAGCGGCTGAGGGACAAAAAGAGGCGGCTGGGGCAAAGAGCTGGAGAGGTTAGGTGCCCGCGCTCATCGACACGAGCTTGTGGATTGACTTTACCCGCGCGCGATCGCCGCAGACACTCAAGCGATTCATCGCGCCGTATCTGCTGGACCCGGAGGCCTGCCTGGCGGAGCCGATCGTTTTTGAACTTCTGCGGCATGCGACGCCGGTAGAGAACAAGCAGCTTAGCCAGCAGTTTCAGACGCTGCCGACACTAACCACGCCCGCCGACCTGTGGATTGACGCAGGTACTTTGGGCCAAGCATGCCGGCGCAAGAATCTCACCATCAGCTCGATGGATTTATTGATTGCTACAATCGCGCTAGCGCATGGAGCGGAGGTAGTTACGTTCGACGATGATTTTCAGAAGGTCGCGAGCGTCTCGATGTTGCAGGTGAAGCTGTTGAGGCGGCCATTGCCATAGGCGGACCGGCGCTTAGGCGCGCCGCGCCATGGAATTCATTATTTAGCCGACTCAAACCACCAGATTTGGCCGAAGGAGTCGCCGAGGTAGAGCTCGCCCTTTTCGTCCTCGCCGATGCACATGCAGGGGATGTTGAAGGGTTTACCTTCCAAATTGCCGCCGGCGATGGGCCGGTTGGCGGTGACGCGCTTGGATTTTTCGTCGTACTTGAGGCCCCAAATTTTTCCGGAAACGTAGTCGGCATAGACGTAGTAGCCGACGAGGTCGGGAAGGCGTTTGCCGCGATAGACCGCGCCGCCGGTGATGGACTTGCCGTCGGTGTCGTGGTGGTACTCCCAGATGGGATCGATGAAATCTTTGCGGTCGGTCGGTTCGGATTTGTTTTGCAGGTCGGGCGTGCGGCCAGGCCCGGTCTTGGTGGTGACTTTGGGGTCGGACTTGTCGAACTTGTGGAACGATTCGCGGATGCTCCAGCCGTAGTTGCCGCCCTTTTGGATGATGTTGATTTCTTCCCAAATATTCTGTCCGACGTCGGCGGCCCAGAAGAGTTTTGTCAGGGGGTCGAATGACATGCCCCAGATGTTGCGGACGCCGAGGCAGTAGATTTCGGGCTTGGCGTCAGGTTTGCCGACGAATGGGTTGTCTTTGGGGACGGCGTAATTCAGGCCGGGGTCTTTGCGATCGACGTCGATGCGGAGGATTTTTCCGAGCAGGGTGCTGAGGTTCTGGCCGTTGCTTTGCGGGTCGTTGGCGCCGCCGCCGTCGCCCAGGCCGATGTAGAGATAGCCGTCGGGACCGAAGAGGAGGTTGCCGCCGTTGTGGTTCCACGCGGGCTGCTTGATCGAGAGGACGACTTCCTCGCTCTTCGGATCGCACTTGCTCGGGTCTTTCTTATCGACTTTGAAGCGGGAGATGATGGAGGTGTGCGGCGGGTCTTTGATCGTGTAATAGACGAATAGCTCGCCGTTTTGCTTGTACTTGGGGTGGAAGGCGAGGCCGAGGAGGCCTTCTTCGTTTTCCTTTTCCTCGTAATCGACCTTGTATTCAATGTCGAGAAACGTTTGCGTCTCACTGACGTTCTGGTCGTTGGGAATGAACAGGAGCTGGCCGAACTCGGAGACGATGAACAGGCGGTTGGTGCCGTCGCCGGCATGCGTGATAGCCACTGGACGGCGAGGCTTGATGTTGGGGAAGGCGCGGACGGTTTTCAGCGGCAGCGGCGAGGTATCGATGGGGTCGGCAGCGAAGGCAGCAACCGAGAGCAGGAGCAGGGGAGCAGCAATTCGCAATTGCAGGTTGAAAGACATGGCAAAAATCGGTGTGGAACGAGGAAAGTGAGGGACCGGTATAATAACTGGCGGATGCGGCGTTCGCTATTGGCTGGTAGCGCTGGGCCGCCCTGTTTTCAACGCAAAGGCGCGAAGGGACGCAAAGGCGCAAAGAAGCAGACAAAGGGGGAAATCTTCACCCAGAGACACAGAGACACAGAGAGAACAAAAGCAAACGAAGGCGGTGGCAGACAACAGAAGGAAGCAAAGGTAGCAAAGAAGACAATGAAGGAGGAAGAATGCTTACCGCCGGAGTTGATTGAGCGGTTGCCGGAAGAGCGGCGGTTATTCGTGCGGTGGGCCGATGGCGTGGAAGGAAAGCTGGGCCTGGTAGCCCTGCGGGCGGAGTGCATGTGCGCGCGGTGCGTGAATGAAATCACGGGCGAGCGAATCGTCGATGTGGAGGGGATCGATCCGGAGATTGCAATTCGCGAGATGCAGTTGGTGGGTAATTATGCGCTGAAGATTTGCTGGTCGGACGGGCATGATACGGGGCTATATACGTGGGGGCATTTAAGGCGATTGTGTGAGGCGAAATCGTCCTAATCTTAATCCTGCTCGTGATCTTACTCCTCTTCATAGTCTTCCTCTTGCTCTTACTTCTTCTCTCGGGCGGAACGTCGCTTTTCCGGCGGAGAGTAAGATTAAGATGAGGACAAAGATTAGGAAGATGATTAAGAGCAAGATAAAGAGTAAGAGCAGGAGGGTCATTCCTCGTCCGTAAGTGGCGGCCTATATTTTCCTTAGCGGGTGGCTCGTACCTAGGAGCGGTTTGCGCATGAAAGTTCTGGTCGTCGGCAATGGAGGTCGCGAGCACGCCCTGGTGTGGAAGATCGCGCAGAGCGCGCGCGTGGAGCGGGTGTTTGTCGCGCCAGGAAATGCGGGAACGGCAATTGAGGCGAAAGCAGAGAATGTGCCGATCGCCGCGGACGATATTGCCAGCCTGGTCAAGTTCGTGCAGGCGAACTCGATCGACCTGACTGTGGTTGGGCCGGAAGCGCCGCTGGTGGCGGGGATCGTGGACGTCTTTCAGCGGGAGAAGCTGCGGGTGTTCGGGCCGTCGAAGGCGGCGGCGCAGCTCGAAGGGAGCAAGGTCTTTTGCAAAAACGTCCTGCACGGCGCGGATGTGCCAACAGCCGAGTATCGCGTGTTTCGCGAGCCCGACAGTGCGACGCACTATGTCATGGACCGCTATCCAAGCGGCGACGAATCGGTGCCTCTGGTGGTGAAAGCGGACGGCCTGGCGGCGGGTAAGGGCGTCATCGTCTGCTCCAGTCGCCGTGACGCGCTCGGCGCGATCGATCGGATCGCGCGGCAGAAGGAATTCGGCCTCGCCGGGCGGCAGCTGATCATCGAAGAGCGGCTCAACGGACAGGAGTTGAGCGTGCTGGCAGTGACCGACGGGCGGACGATCATTACGCTGCCGCCGGCTCAGGATCACAAGGCGGCTCACGACGGCGACACGGGGCCGAACACGGGCGGGATGGGCGCCTATTGCCCGACGCCGCTGGTCGATGACAAAACGCAGCGGTGGATTGAGGAGCATATTCTGGTGCCGACGGTACACGCGATGAAGCGTTCTCGGCAGCCGTTCAAGGGCATTTTGTACGCAGGGTTGATGCTCACGCCGCAGCAAGGGCCAAAGGTGCTGGAATACAACGTGCGGTTCGGCGATCCGGAGTGTCAGCCGCTGCTGATGCGATTGAAAACTGACCTGGTGGACATTATCGACGCGACGATCGATGGGAAGCTGGATGAGCTACCGCCGCTGCGCTGGGATGAGCGGCCGAGCGTGTGTGTGGTGATGGCGAGCGAGGGGTATCCGGGCGATTATGAGAAGGGGCGGCCGATCCGCGGGCTGGAAGAAGCGGCGGCGATCGAGGGCGTCAAGGTGTTTCACTCGGGGACGCAGGTCGTCGATGGTCAGGTGGTGACGGCGGGCGGACGGGTCTTGGCAGTGACGGCGCTGGGCGAGTCGATCGCATCGGCCAAGCTGCAGGCGTATCGGGCCGTGAAGTGCATCCGCTGGCAAGGGGCTTGGTGCCGGAAGGATATTGCGGATAAAGCGATGTCTGTCCGGAAATGAAGTCGTTGGCTTTTAACGTAGAGGCACAGAGGCACAGAGGCACAGAGACACAGAGACACAGAGACACAGAGAAGGCTGAACAGATAACTAACAAAAGGAAACGAAGGTAACGAAGAAGGCAGCAGAGAGTTTAAATCGGATTGCTGCGTTTTCTTTCGTTTAACCGCGTGCTCATTTTTGTCCTCACTGCGTCTCTGTGCCTCTGCGTCTCTGTGTTAATCGAGAAACGCTTAGTTATTGCGCCAGCTTTTTCAGCTCAGTCAGCTCGCGGTCGTAGCCGCCGGAGAGGATGGGAAAGCGGCACCAGGTTTTGGGGTCGAGGTTTTCGTCGTCGAGATGGAACGAAGGGGCGTAGCGCTCACGCTTCCATTGGTTGCGGGACCAGAGCCGAAAGAATCGCTCGATCCAGGTGACGAGCTGCGAGCGAGAATACTGTGAGAACGCGGCCTCTGTCAGCAGCAGGATTTCGCACGGAGATTGCTTGTCGCGGATGGCTGCACGCTCGATGGCGTCGAGCAGCTCATAAGGCATGAGGTCGTCTTCATCGGTTTGTTTGGCGCCCGGCGGGCGGAGCTCGGCCGTGGGGGCCTGATCGTTCACGGCCGCGAGCGCTGGCAGCGGGCCGATGCCATCCGGACCGATTTTTTCGCACCAGCGGAGCCAGCGGCGGATGAAGGCTTTGTCGATGCCGGCAATGGGGGCAAGACCGCCGCTGGTATCGCCGTCCATCGTGGCGTAGCCGACAGCGGCTTCAGAGCGGTTACTGGTAGAGAGCAATAAAGCGCCGCGGAGATTGGCGAGCATCCAAACGCCGGGAGCGCGGGCTCGGGCCTGAATGTTTTGTAGGGCCACGTCGTCGGTTTTCCAGTCGAGCTGGCGATTGATGCCTTTGGAAACGAGCGACTTATAATCTTCGACGACGCGATCGACGTCGAACTCGAGGTATTCGGCGCCGAGAGCGATAGCCGCAGTACTGGCGGCGTTGCGTGTGACGTCGCCGCTATTGCGTGTGGCTTGATAGACGCAGCTGAGCAGGCGGTGGACAAGCTGTTTGTTGTCCTTCGCTTGTTCGAGGCCGCGGATGTAATCGAGCTTTTTCAGAAATGCATCGCGGCCAATCTCAGCAAGCGCGAAATCGACGAGGCGGGCGACGAGGTAGGAGACGCACGTCGAATCGGCGCCACCAGAGAGCGAGACGACGAAGCCTTGCGAGCGACTTTTGCGCAGATAATCGAAGAGTGCCAGGGCCTCCGCGCGCGAAAATTCTTCTTCCTTGATGTGGGGCGACGTTTCCCAGGCGGGGTGGGAGGTGGTTTCGCGCTTGGGCTTCAGCTTCGGGAAGTCGAATGTCGCTGCGACAGTTTCCTGGTGATTGGTTGAGATCGTAGGCCGATAACTGGCAGTGCGAGACCTGCTCATACGGATCAGGTCAATATCGACGACCGCGTGCGTGACATGCCAATCGGCGTAGGAGAAGCGCGGACCGGTAACGAGCAGCTTGCCGGCCTGGGCGATCATGGCGTCGCCGTCATAGATGGCACGGCCCGACTCGTTTCCGAGCAAGTTGGCGTAAATGTAGCCAACGTTGAACGCTCGCGAGCCTTCGGTGACGAACCGCTTGCGGATTTCATGCTTACGAAAGGCAAAATGACTGGCGCTGGGATTGAGAATCAGATCGACGCCGTGGCGCGAGAGCTTTCCGCCGGGGCGATCGGCAACCCACGCGTCCTCACAAATCTCGTAGCCGACGCGGATGCCACTGACGTCGAAAATCAGATCTCCGAGCGGATAGCATTGGCCGGCAATTTGGCTTTCGACGCGGACGTTTTCGGGCCAAGGCTTGAACCACCGCGGCTCGTAATGGATGCCTTCGCCGGCGAGGTTTTGCTTGCCGACGAAGCCGAGGATTTTGCCGTCAGCGACCAGGCAGCCGGTGTTGTAGAGCGCGCCATGAAGCAGCAGCGGCAAGCCGAGCGAAACGATCATGCCGCGAGTTTGTGGCAGGAGCTCCGTCAGAACATCGAGGGCCATCTGCTGCGTATTGGGGCTGTGAAAGGCGTCTTCGCAGCCGTAGCCGGTGATGCACAGCTCGGGGAGGCAGAGGATGGAGACGCCGGCATTGCGGGCGTCGGCAATGGCGCCGCGGATGCGCGCGGCATTACCGTCCCAGTCGAGGGGCGTCTGATTGAGGACGGCGGCGCCGACGCGGATCAGCTTCATCGTGAATCGATTGATGCAGCCAAGGTCTCTATTCCATCATACAACGCGGGGCTGCGGTTTTCGGGCGATTAACACCGCGTCGTGCCGGCCGTCGGCCATCCAACCCTCGCGAAAGTGAATGATTTCCAGACCAACCGCCAGCCGCGGAAGCTCGCCTTCGTCGAGCAAGTAGTCCAGGGGCGGCTTATCATTGCGCTGCAGATTTTTCTTGGTCGGCTGAATGACGGCTAAAACTCGGCCGGACGCTACGGAAGCCGGAAACTGAGTAAACAGCGGTCGCCATAGAAAGCAGGTGCTGAGGATCACGTCGTACGGACCACGAGGCAAGGGACACAGCTCCAGGTCGATCTCGATCGTCTCGATGGTTACGTGTGCAGCGGCAGCCCGCTGTCGGGCCAGCGCCAACCCGACCGCTGAGACATCGGCGATCGCGACAGCAAGGCCACGCTGGGCAAGCCACATCGCATTGCGGCCAGCGCCGCCGGCAACATCCAGCGCTCGACCCTCAGTGGGCAGATATTCGGCAAGACCGAGCAGCACGGCCGATGGTTCACACGGCGCAGTTTCGGCAACGGCGTATTTGGAGTCCCATTTTCGGCGATCGGCGGCAGACATCTATTCTGGGGCAGTCAGTGACTTGCCGTTGTCTTTGGGACCGAGGGCGAGGAGGAACGGAACGGCCTTTTGGGCCCATTGTTCGGGTGTAGGATACGAACCGGCATCGGCGCCGAAGCAGCTTCGAAGCATGTCGGTGTTGATGATCCCGGGATTGAGCGGTACGGCGCACATGCCGGCCGGCAATTCCTGCGCCAGAGCGAGAGTGAGGCCTTCAACGGCGTACTTGGTCGCGCAGTAAGGGGCCACCTCGGGCGACGTGGAGCGGCCCCAGCCGGAGCTGAAATTGACGATTACACCTTTGCCACCGGCGAGCATGGCAGGCAGAAAGTGGCGGATGACGTGGTACGTGCCTTTGATATTGACATCGATGACTCGCGAAAACTCGTCGGGCGGTACATCACAGAGCGGTGCGTTGCGGTTGACGACGGCGGCATTGTTGAGAAGCAGGTCGGGCGGACCGCCGTCGGCACGAATCGCTTTGGCCCAACGGCCGACCGCGGCATCGTCAGCGACGTCCACGGCTTCGAAGCGGTGCGGTGGACCGAAGCGCTTGTTTAGGGCCTCGACATGGGGCTTTTGGCGGCTGCAGCCGACGACCGTATGCCCCAACTCAATGAATTTTTCGGTCATGGCGAGGCCGAGTCCGCGGCCGACACCGGTGATGAGAATGCGACGATTGCCCATGTTCATTGGCCGGGAATCAATCTGGCCCCGGAGCAGATGGAGTGGATGTTATGTTGGCAGTTCACCGGGAGCTGTTAACTCCCGTCTAATATGATTCTACATGCTAGATATTCCTCGCTATTGCCCCGAGCGTCCGCTGCCGCCATATAGCTATGTGCCGGGGCTAAATCCGCATCCGATCAGCGATCCGCTGGGCCATAGTTTTGGCGTGCAGGAGCCGGCGGCGGAGCCGTTGGAGGAATCATCGTTCCGCAGCAACGCAATGTACTTGTATGCCATCGATTTATTTAACCACGGCTTTTATTGGGAGGCGCATGAAGCGTGGGAGGCGCTGTGGCATGCGGCAGGGCGAACGGGTGCGACGGCTGATTTTCTGAAGGGGCTGATCAAGTTGGCGGCGGCGGGAGTCAAAGCGCGAGAGGGCCGCGCGGCAGGCGTCAGGCAGCATGCGGAGCGCGCTGGCGAGCTGTTTCGCAGCGTCGAAGTAGCAAGCAAACGGATGTTTGGAATGCGGCTGGAGAAGTTAGCTGAGTTTGCAAACGCAGTGGGAAGAACCGCGGAAGCATTGGCGAAAGACGGAACCGCGTGCGCCAAGCGCAAGCTGCCTGCGATCTTGCTGCTCGATTGATCGGCTATCGCTTTGAACCGGCATTACTCGATTGGATCACGCAGGCGAGCGCCTGCGGCAGCCAGCAAATCACTGTAGCCCGGATCGAAGGTTCGACGAGGTTTTTTTCGAGCAGGCAACACAAATTCCAGAGAGCGCGCTCTTCGGCGCGATCCTCAATCACTAACTTTTCATCGTCCCTAAAACGGGCGGCAAATTCAAAATGGACAAGAGCCTCGTCCCCTGTGAGCTCAACGCTTGCCGGTTCGCCCATGATTCGCATTACGTCGTCGTTCGCTACGACAAACCTTTGACTTCCCAGCCTTTGCGGTAAGGCTGGCGGACGTAGTCGTTGGCTTTGGAGACGTTGGTGAACCGGAGGTTGGCCGAGTCCCAGGCGAGCTGCTCGCTGGCGAAGTGGCAGGCGACGGTGCCGAGAAGGACGGTTTCCGTCAGCGGCCCGGCGTAATCGAAATTGGACGTAGTTTTGCCTTCGCCACGGATGGCGTTAGTCCATTGCAGGTAATGATCGGCCTCTTCGATCTGCGGCATCGGATAGTCGGCGAATTTCTCTTTTGGCAGAAGCTGCGGCATGCCGACGTGTCGGCAGAGGAGCACACCTTTTTCCCCGATGAAGAGCGAGCCGTTGTCGGGCAGCGATTGGCCTTCCGGCAGCGGAGCAAGCTTGGCGTCTGGCAGGAGGCCGCCGTCGTACCATGTGACGCGAACGGTGCGGTCGGCGGTGTATTGAGTGCCGGGGAATTCATAATGGATCGTTTCGGATTTCGGAAACGTCTCGGGCTTGGGCTCAGGGCCTTCATACCAGACCTTGGTCGGCGCGGTGAGATTAAGACTCCAATAGACCGGGTCGATGATGTGGCAGCCCATATCGCCCAGGGCCCCCGCGCCGAAATCGAACCAGCCGCGCCAGGCAAACGGATGATAGACCTTCTCGACAAACGGCCGCTCGGGCGCGACGCCGAGCCACAGGTCCCAGTTGAGACCTTCGGGAATGGGCGAGCTGCCTGCGGGGCGGTCGATGCCGTGCGTTGGCCAGATCGGTCGGTTCGACCAGGTATGGGCTTCTTTAACCTTGCCGATCGCGCCGTCCTGAATCAGGCGGACAAGCGTGCGATATTCCTTGCTGCTGTGGCCCTGATTGCCCATCTGAGTAACAGTGCCCGCCTTACGGGCGGCGAGCGTAAGCTGGCGTGCCTCGTAAAGCGTGCGGGTCATCGGCTTTTGCGTGTACGTCGCGATGCCCATTTGAATCGCGGTCATGGTGACCGGTGCGTGCATGTGATCGGGCGTCGAGACGGTGACGCCGTTCAGTCGCTTGCCTTCCCTGTCGAGCATCTCGCGCCAGTCGGTGTAGCGTTTGGCGTCGGGAAAACGGTTTGCGGCGGCGGGGTAGCCGCTATTTGACCGCTTGCCGTTGCGGCCGGCGCCCGACGTATCGACATCGCAGAAGGCGACTACGCTGGCCGCGCCGCCCTTCGACGTCTCGGTGATGTCGCCCCAGCCTTTGCCGCCGACGCCGACCGCGGCGATGTTCGGCTTGTCGTTGGGCGCGGCCTTGAGCAAACCCGATGGCAGAATCGTGACCGTGGCCATCGCGGCGGTAGTGCGGAGAAAGTTGCGGCGTTTCATGAGACGGGCTAGGGCTAGTGGGTAGGGCTAGAATCAGGCGGTAGCGCGTTATTGTGCGCGAAAGCAATTGCAAATTGCAAATTTCCAGATTGCGGATTTGCCGCAGAGCGCTGCAATCCTACTGTCCCGGCGCCGTGCCCAAGCTGTTATTCAGCAGCAGGCCTTCAATCTGAGCGGCGGAGCTGCGCAGGTCGAGCAGCGATTGAAGATAGGCCTGATTGGTCTGAAAATACGTCCGCTGAGTATTGAGCAGATTGAGAAACGGGAATTCGCCGGCGCCGTAGCCGCGGCGAACGAGCTCCAAGGATTTTTCGGCAGAAGGGAGGATTTTTTCGCGGTAGCGGCGTACCCGATAGACCGAGCTGGAATAGCGCTCAAAGACGGGAGCGAGTCGGTTCTGCAGATCGAGCTCGACCTGCTGTACGGCGCGCTCCGCGGCGGTGATGTCGGCCATCGCCTGGCTGATGGCACCTTGATTGCGATTGATCAACGGCAATGGCAACAGCATTTGCACGATGCCGTCGGTCTTGCCGTTTTTAAAGCCCATGTCCTGCATGGGACCGCCTTGGAACCGGACATTGGGAATCGGCTCGCGGCGGGCCCTGACGAGCGCGGCGCGGGCGCGATCGAGGTTGGCCACCGCAGCACCAATCTCGGGACTCGTCGTAAGCAGACGGTCGAGCGTTTGTTCCCAGGTGATATTGTCGGGAATCGATTCCAGATCGCCGCGGAGAGCAACGGCGGGCAAGGCGGGCACGCCAAGCACCGCGCGGAGGGTCTGCCAGGCGGCGAAGTGGCGCTGGCGGGCGTCGTTGAGGTTATTTTCAGCGTTGAAGACTTCAATCTCCGCCTGGCGGAGATCGACTTCCGACGTTTCGCCGGCGGCAAACAGGCGCTGTGCCGTATTGGTGGCTTCGCCGGCGATTTTGAGGAGCGTCTGGGCCAGCTCGAGGTTGCGCTGCGCTAAGAGGGCTTCAAAAAAGGCGACGCGGACGTCGGTCAGCACGCGTTGCTGCTGAGCGAACATGTTTTGTTCAGCGCGGAGGATTTCCTGGTCCGCGATCGCGCGATTCCAGCGCAATTTGCCGCCGGTGACCAATTCGCCGTCAACCAGGAAAGCGTGCTGCGACGCAATATTGCCGCTGCCGAGCTGCTGACCGAGATAGCCCCAGGAAAAATTCGGAGGCAGGCCGACCTGCACCCAGTTGCCGCGGGCCGAAGCGACCAGCGCTTGGGCGCGGGCCAATGACGGATTGTTTATGAGCGCGATCTGCTCGAGGTCCTCCAGCGTCATTACATCGACGCCAGGGGGCGGCTCGGGCTGTGCCTGCATTGTCAGCGGCGTGGGCCCACCGAGCTGCTCCGGCGGCTGGTTGTTTGGCGGTGCTGGCGTTGCTGGCTGATCGGCGGGCAGGGCGGGCTGGGGAATTGCCTCCGCCTGCCACAACGTCGCTTGACGGACTTGCGTCGGCTGCTGGCAACCAACCAGCGCGGCGCCGCAAAACACGAGCAGCGAAGCACTTAGCGCAACGTGCACCAGCTGCCAGCGGTTGCAGCGGCACGGCGCAGTGGTAGGGATGGTCTGGGTCGGCGGCATGATGATCCACAGAAGCGCGCGGGGAGCGCTCTGGTGGTGCATTCGTTACTGTCGGCAAGTTGGGTACAACCGCTGCATTACGAATTAGCGGATGTTCTTGCGGTGATAGCGTCAGTGGATGGCTAGAATCAGCCGCATGGATCAGGCTACAAATCCCGTCCGTTCGTTTTGGCGGTTTTCGCTGCGGGAGCTGTTTCTATTGATGCTCGTTGTGGCGGCGTTTTTGGGGTGGGGAACGACCTTTTTCCATTACTACTTTGGACGCTACGAGCCTTCGACGATTGTTGACCGCAATCAGGTGGGTGATTGGATCTCGGACGTTTATGAGACGTGCGTGGA
>Ga0136846_1219020_pt1 | contig 18447 bp, 14 predicted proteins | sample HopSoiMetagenom2_FD_96841 | JGI IMG/M metagenome (GOLD analysis project Ga0136846, IMG submission 96841) | Grasslands soil microbial communities from Hopland, California, USA - 2 Assembly 2016 (version 4) | ecosystem: Environmental > Terrestrial > Soil > Grasslands | place: USA: Hopland...
CCTGCCTGTTTCCCAACGGGCCAGCCAGGAGCGCGAATGCCTGCGTGGTTCAGCTCGATAATGCGGCCATCCCCGATCGCGAACAGGCGGTCGGTCGTATTGCCGGCGGCGTCGCGCCAGAAGACCAGCTGGTTGAGGTAAGCGTCGTGCCAGATGTCGGTCGAAAATGGATCCTTCGCCGGTTTATAGCTCGGGTCGAACAACACCACCTTCGAGTTCGGACCGTTCGCCATGTACGCGCCATTGATGAGATAGAGATATCCGTCGCGATCGAATGCCAGCCCCTCCGTGCCGATCCAGTAGGGCAGTGCCTGTCGGGGTGTGGTGTTGTCATTCACCAGCTTGGAAAGTCCCGGACAGGTATTCATCGAATAGTAGAGCTCCCCGGCGGGAGAGAACGCGAGATATGAAACATCCGGAGCGAAAATCGGCTCGCCGGCGCACTGTTGGCGGGGGACGGTGACGGTCTGCTTGAGCGTGCCCTGCGCGTCAAAACGCCGAATCGCGCCCGAATCGCCGCTCCAGACGTCACCATCGGGATCAACCGTAATGGCGTCACTGTTGTGCGGTGTGTGGGCGAACTCGGTGACGGCACCATTGGGCGCTACGCGCCAGATAATGCGCTGCCCAACCACGAGCAAATTGCCTGCCCCATCAAGGGCAATCGCACCGAGTACCGGGCCGTCCTCGGCAGGCAGGTTCGCGAACGTCGTGACCGTTCCCGAGGCGTCCACGCGGTCCACGCGGTGCTCGGTGGCGACCCACAGCACGTTATTCCCAGCCACCATGCCTGCGGATTGCCCCACGGTCGCGAAGTTATGAGTCGGGTCGCCCGGTCCTTGAAGAACAGGCGCCGAATCGACAATCCAACGGTAGGTAACGCTGTTCTGGGAATCCACAATAACGGCCGTGATGAAATAGCGGCCGGTTTTGGGAACTTTGAACCACAGATTGCGCTCGAGTTCATCGTGGTAGGGAGCGGGCTCGAAGCTCCCGTTGGGGATGCCATTCTCATCCGCGACGCTAACCTGTAGTCCAGTTCCCGCCAACGCGCCGATATGGAGCTGCTCGCCAGCCATCAAGTCGATGTAAAACACATCGACGTCCGACCGGGAACTGATAGCGCCGCTGAGGGTGTCCCCGATCGCGGCAGCATTCGCCGTCTCACGGGAATTATTGGGCTCTGTTTCGGAAACAGTGCGACCTTGTTGCGCATGAACGGATGCCACGGCAACCAGAACGCCGGCGGAAAACACGATCGAGCGGAACATGATTAAAACGTCATGTTTCCGGCCCACGCAGGTATCGGTCCGGAGATTGAAAAACGAGTTAAACGGACAGCGTAAGAATTAATAACCGGCAGTGGAGCGGATGGGATTCGAACCCACGACCCCCTGGTTGCAAACCAGGTGCTCTCCCAACTGAGCTACCGCCCCCGCACCGAAAATAAAGAAGGTGCACGCGGACGGGTAGTTGGTTACGGATGGGTACTGCGGGACAACTGGCCCTGGGCACGGAGGTAGGCGCGCAGATCTCCAACGTCCAACACGCCGTTGTGATTGCCGTGAGCGTCTAAGTTCTGCACCTGCTGGGCGCTCAACGATGGACCACCCAACAACGCCGCCACGATATCGGCGACCGCAACCGTGACCGTGCCCTGCGTCGCGATCGCAATCGTGAATTGCCGGCTGCCCGTTCGTGGACCACTCGTGGCGGTCGCGGTAAACGCAAACGATCCGGTATCGCTCGGCGTCCCGCTGAGCACACCCGTCGCCCGGGCGAGCGCAACACCAGGCGGCATTTTGCCCGCGGTCACCGTCCACGTGACCGCACCGTCAGCGTTCGTCACCTGCAGCGTATCTGCATAAGCGCTACCGACGCTGCCCGGTCTCAAGGGCGTCGCATCGATCTCGAGCGCGACGGCCGCACCGACAGACATTTTGAGATGCGCGAATCCTGCGCGCGCGCCGTCGATCGCCCGCACGTCAAAGCTCGCGTTTCCTGTTTGACTCGGCGTACCGGACAGAACGCCGCTCGACGAGAGACTCAATCCCGCGGGGAGCGCTCCGGATACGACGCTCCATGTTGCTTGCGTCGCTTCCGTCAGTCGCAGCGTATCGGCGTATGCAGAACCGGCCGCCGCCGCGCGGAGATCATTCTGCTTGACGTGCAGAAATGGATCGACTCCCGGTGCTCCCATCCCGGACGCGTTGAGCTCGAGGATGTCCATGGGGAAGGTGTTTTCCTCTCCGTTGTGACGACCCACCCAGACACGCGACGTCATTTTGCCGCTGCCATCCCGGAGCCAGAGGAGGCCCGCACCGGCGACGCGCTGCTTCTTCCAACCAAGTGAATCGAGTACCTGCACCAGCGGATCAACCGCCCGGCGGTACTGGGCGTCGAACGCCAGCACCTTGCCCTGAGACGGCTGCTCGACATACACCCAACCGTCCTGATCCAGCGTCACGCTCCCGAACGGCCCCCCGGGGTCCGCGACGATGACGCGTTGGGGCGTCGCATTGTTCACAAGGCGATACACATCGCTGTGCACAGCGTCGATGAAGAAGAGCTCACCACCCTGTGACATCGCCAGGGCGAGCGTATTCAATCCATTAATGGTGATGCGCTCTTTGAAACTCCCTAGCGCGTCGAAACGAGAAAGGACCGTGCCGGTGGCACGTCCACCCGAGACCGCGAGCTCGGACAGCCATACATCTCCATCGGGTCCGACCGCAATGCCTGAGTAACCGAACTCGCTCGCTCCCCGGCTGGTAAACTCGGAACGCTCGCCCGTCTTGAGTGAGTAGCGCCAGACGCCGCCCCCGGGCACCAACAAATCACCGAACGCATCGACCGCCATCTGGCCGGCCTCCAGCGGCGCATCGACCCGCTCCGCGAATGTCGTCACCGTTCCTTGAGGAGAAACGCGAACGAGACTGGTATGGTCGGTGATGTACTGCGAGGCAATGACGTCACCGGACGGTGTTCCGATCCAGCCATTGATCCCGTCCAAACCAGACGCGATGACCCGCATCGGATTCGCCGGTCCAGGCCGCGGAGCGGTGTAGCGACCAGTCGTCAGCTGATATGTGCCCGGAGGGTGATCCGCGTCGCCGGGCGTTTCGTCCAGATGATCGATGGAGATGTAGTAGCGGCCGGTCGTGGGAATCGCGATGGAAATCGTATCGTGCGGATGAGTGTCGCTCTTACAGCTCCGATAATCGAGCGGCTTCCCATTGCTATCCCACAGATTGAATTCGGGACAGAACTGATGATTCAGCAGCGTGACGACGAGCTTGGTACCGGCAGAGAGATCGATCGCAAAGTAGTCGACGTCCAGGTACGGCATGGTGCCACTAACAGTGTCGCCAAGATGAGCGAGACTCGCGGCAGCGCGCGAATTGTTCGGTTCGGTTTCGGCCAATTGTTGTGCGAAAACACGTGTCGGCACAACCGTGAGGATGGTCGCGATCGCGGCGGGTAACCCGATCCAGCGCGCCATATCCAAAAACGTGACCGCGCCCGACGTTCGGGAATATCGCTCGGTGGAACGAAACAGGAGGTAGGCCTGCCGACGGTCATGGTATTAATTCATCCGCCCACGAAGACCGGCCCGAACGGATGACTGGAACGAATCTCCCGCTCCGGCATATCGCACATGGTGGACTGAATGAGCGGAGGACGTATGCAATTTCCTGATCTGACACCGAGAGCAAATGTCACGCTGACTCGGCGCGGCACGCCGGTACTCGGCGAGCGCGAAGCGCGGTTGCTCGAGGCCGTCGAACGGGTGCGATCGATCAAAGACGCGGCGGCCGAAGCGGGAATCAGTTACCGCACGGCCTGGAGCGCGATTCAGCAAATGGAACAGGCGCTTGGCCGACCCATCGTCGTGTCACGCGCCGGTGGCCCCGGCGGCGGCGCCACCACGCTGACCGATGAATGCCGGCGTCTGCTATCGCTGTACCAGGATTTGCGGCGCCGGCTCGAGGAAAATCTGGCGCGCGCCTGGGAAGTGCCGGAGCCCGGCGAAGCGACGGCTAGCGCGTGATCGACAGCGCGTAGCCGCCGGGCAGCGGGCGCAGCTGGTAATTCGGCTGCGCCACTCCCTCGATGGCGCCGCTGTACTGCGCGAACTCGAGGACATTCGGGACGCCGATCGTCAGAATGACGGCGCCCTGCGTCAGCTCACCGATGAGCGCGAATCGCGTCGTGTTTCCCGTCATTGGTTGCTGAAATAGCTGGAACCCCGCCGCGGCCGTTGCGCTCGTCAGTACCGATCCGCTGGGCCCGGTAATCGTAAAAATGATCGCGGAATCCGCTCCCGAATTTGGCGTGGTCAAGCGAATCTTGAGATCACCCGGCCTGCTCGAGGTCGAATCGCCGCAGTGCAATCCGATTACGGCAGCGACAACGAGGAGCGCCGCTCCCGGAAGCCGTTTCATCGGGGAGCTCCTTTGCGTTGGAGTACCTCGAGCATCGCCGACGTGAGCGTTGCCCCGGTTTTCTTGATCCAGGCGAGGAAGTCGCCGATGTCGAACACGGCATTGTCATTTCCCAGAAAGTCGAGATACCGGACCTGGTCCGCGTTCAACGGCGTGGCGGGGCCGAGGAGTTGAGTGACGACGTCGGCCACGACCAGCGTGGGAACGACGACGGAAAGCGTGAACGCCCTGCTCTGATTCTGCGCACCCGCCGTTACCGTAGCGGTGAATGTGAAATCGCCGCTCTGTTTGGGATAACCGGAGATGACGCCTGTTGCCGCATCGAGCGCGAGGCCCGGCGGCAACGCGCCAGCCGTCACGGTCCACACGTTCGCGCACGAGCCTCCCCCCGTTTGCAGCGTGTCGGCGTATGAACCGCCCATAACGCCGTTGGGACGAGCTGCAACAGAGGAGATCGTCAGCGCGCCAAATGCCGCCGTGACCTTGTACGGTCGCAGCATGGGCAGTGTCACCGTCGTATTCGATGAGGACGTGTCTCCGCACCAGCCGCCAAACGTCTCGCCCGAGCCGGGCGTCGCGGTCAGCGTCACGGCCCGACCTTCGGCGATGAACGTGCCCGCGAGATCGATGGCGGTGTCCGCTTGAATCGTGCCGTTGCCGCTGGCCGTCGCCGTGAGCTTGAAATCGCGGCTCACGTTGGCGGTCAGCGTGCCGCCTGCCTGGTGGCCCACATAGCCGTGCGAGATGGCGCCACCATCCGACCAGGACTGGAAATGGAAGCGCCGGCGACCATCTGCCGACTGCTGCCCGTCCTGGAAATTGACGGGGTATGAGGCGCCCTCGTCCAGGAGATCACGATACACGCTGTATGTGGCGCCATTGAACTGGATTGTGGCGTTGGTATCGCTCGCGCTCGCGACGGTGAGCGAGCCAAACCGCAGCCGAAACGAGACCTGTCCGTTCGTGCCGGCCTGCGTGATTTGATCGATGCCCAGCCCCGCGAAACTGCCATCGGTCAGCGCGGCGAAAGGGTTGGATCGGTATACGAACGTTCTGTTTACGCTGACACCGGGATAGGGGTCACCGGCATCGCCGCGGTTGCAGCCGCCCGCTGTTGGACACCACAACTGGCGGAGTCCGTCGGCTTCCTCGAGCAGGACGCCGTGAATCGCGCCGGCGTTCACCCTGTTGTTCTGGTGAAAGCCGCTGAGCGCGACTTTGGCCGAATCGATATGCCAGATCAGCAATCCGCCCCCGCATCCGGCCGGATTGCCGCTCTGCTGACAGTGCAGACGGATGAGCGCCGAGTCCGCCAATCCCGCGGGGCCGCCCGCCCGGTTCTCCAGCAGGAAGTACTCACCGCGCGGGTTGGGGCCGGGAGGTCGGATATATGCGGCGGTGCGGGACGTGGCGACGGGGTCCAACAGATATGTGCCGCCGCTGGTGAGCGGCTGCAGCGTCACCCACCCCAGCTCATTCAACGACCAGGACTCCATGCGCGAGGGACTCGTCGGACTCGAGTAGCTCCCGGACCCCATCAGGCCCCAGTGCCCGTCGCCCTCGGTGATCTGATCGGTGTCATAGAGATCGGGAAGCCCCAGCGCATGCCCGAATTCGTGGGCGGCGGTCCCGATCGGCATCGTCTGCGTCGAATCGCATGCGCTCGCGCCCCCGCGCGCCGACGTCGCGAAATAGTCGGACACATGAATCTTGGTAAAGCCGGAGGAATTGCCGGGGGCGGCGTTGTCGCCGGTCACGTAGTCGGTGCGCAGAGAATAGCGATGAGACCAGATGTGATTGTTGGTGGAGGCGTCATTGCTCTGCGGGAAGCCGCCGCACGCGCCGTCCTTCGTGGGATGCGCGAACATGATCATGTCCACGTACCCGTCGTCGTCGCCGGAATTGGGTATGCCGTCACGGCCGTCGTTGTCGAACTGTCCGAAGTCCACCTGAGCATCGACCCGGCTGAGCGCCTGCGCGAATCCGTTCTGCATGCGGGTAACCGCGGCGGAGCTGAAGATGCCGTTGCAGTTGGTCGTGCCGTACGGATTGCCGGTGCAGGTGCCGGCTTTCCCGGTGTAGGTCGTCTCTGCCGAATCGAGCCGGACCCAGCCGAGGATCTTCCCCGACATGCTGAAAGTGTTGTTCGACAGCTGCTCGTAAAAGGTTCGAAGCGTGTAGGGATTCGAACCGGGCGGGTTCGCCGAAAACAACGCGCGGTCGTACTGGGCGGTATCGGTCATGAACTTCGCGGAATCCGTATTCGCGTAGGCGAAAAAAATCGCGGGCACGACCAAAGTCCCCGACACGGCACTGCTGAGCTGCGGACCCCCTACGCGTTGATCGACCGGCGCAAGCTTGCCGGCGCTCAGCAGCTGCCTGCGGAATTGACTGACCGCGCGCGCCCGAACGCGCCAGCCGCCGTTCGATCTGAAATCAAACCCTTTGATTTCCCAACGGGGATGAAAGCCGCTTTGCGCGACCAGACCAACGTGCGCCGTCGAGCAAACAAGCAGCGTAATGCCGAGGATTCGCACGAAGAGTTGTCGCAAATTCTGAAGCCTCCGGTAGGACAGCCTGATGCATCAAGCCCGCAATCTAGAATAGCGGACCCATGCCCGGGAAGCTGTGGTAGGTCTCACAGGACGTCTAAGTTGAGTAACGGCTCGCCCTTGCCAATTGGCCACCGCCGGGGTAAGCTGTACCACCGCTTTCCAGAAAACTGAGGCTGCGTGCGTACAGAGACCCTGCAGAATATCGCGCTGTTCGACAAGTGTAAGAATTTCACCCGGGCGCGCGAAGTCCAGGCTGCTGGGCTCTACCCCTACTTCAAGCCGATCTCCCGTTCCGAAGACACGGTCGTCGTTATCGAGGGCCAGGAACGGATCATGATGGGGTCGAATAACTACCTCGGGCTCACCCATCATCCCGAAGTCCTGTCCGCCGCCCGGAAGGCCCTGGAGCGCTATGGCTCGGGCTGCACCGGCAGCCGCTTCCTGAATGGAACGCTCGATCTGCATGAGCAGCTCGAGAGCGAGCTCGCCGAATTCCTCGGCAAGGAATCCTGTCTCGTCTTTTCGACCGGCTATCAGGCCAACCTGGGCCTCATTTCGGGTCTGGTCGGACGGTCGGACGTCGTTTTCCTCGACAAGCTGGATCACGCGTCCATTGTCGACGGCGCCAAGATGTCGCACGGTGAGACGCAGCGCTTCAACCACGGCGACCTGGCAGGGCTCGAGCGCAAGCTGCAGAAGGTGGCCGAGGGCACCGGCACGATGGTCATCGTGGACGGTGTCTATTCGATGGAAGGCGACATCGCTGACGTGCCCGGCTTGCTCAAAATCTGCCAGAAGTACGGCGCGGCCCTGGCGATCGACGACGGCCACTCGATCGGCGTGCTCGGCCAGAACGGCGACGGCACGGCGGCCCATTACGACGTGGTAGATGAAGTCGACCTGATCGTCGGAACGTTCTCGAAGTCGCTCGCGTCGATCGGCGGATTCGCGGCGGGCTCGGAGAATGTGATCCACTACCTCCGCCACCATTCGCGTCCCCTGATCTTCACCGCGGCGCTGCCTCCCGCCAACACGGCCGGGGTGCTCGCGGCACTGCACGTCATGCAGCGCGAGCCGGAGCGGCGGGAGCAGCTGTGGCGCAACACGCGCCGGCTGCAGGAGGGCATGCGGTCCCTCGGCTTCGACATCGGTCCAACCGAGACGCCGATCATCCCGGTATTGATCGGGCCGCTCGAGAAGACGTTCCTCTTCTGGCGGCAGCTGTTCGACGCGGGCGTCTTCACGAACCCGGTCGTTCCGCCCGCCGTGCCGCCATCGCAGTGCCGCCTCCGCACTAGCCTCATGGCGACGCACACGGCCGACCAGATCGACCTCGCGCTCGAAGTCTTCGGCCGTCTCGGGAAAGAGCTGGGGGTCATCTGACCGTAGTGGAGATCGTGCCCGTCTCCGACGGGCGCGGTCTCGATCGCTTCATCGCCTTTCCGTACGACCATTACCGCGATGATCCGTTGTGGGTGCCGCAGCTGCGCCGCGACGTGCGCGTTCTATTGAGTCCCGCCAAGAATCCGTTCTTTCAGCACGCTGAAGCCCAGTACTGGATGGCCAGGGATCCGGACGGCCGGATCATCGGCCGCATCGGCGCCATCAAGAACGACATGCATAATCGCGAGCACAACGATCGCGTGGGGTTCTACGGCTTCTTCGAGTCGATCAACGACCAAGCCGTCGCGACTGCCTTGTGGGACACGGCGGCAGCCTGGCTGCGCGCGAAGGGTTTCGATACGATGCGCGGGCCGATGAGCCCGTCGGTCAATGACGAATGCGGGCTGCTGATCGCCAACAACGGCACGCCGCCGTCGCTGATGATGCCGTACAACTTTGCGTACTATGAGCAGCTGCACGAGCGCTACGGATTCACCAAGGCGAAGGACTTGCTGGCGTACGACGGCGGCGGCGCGCAGGTCGCGCCCGAGCGGTTCGTCAAGCTGGCGCAACGCGCCGCCGAGCGCCGCGGTATCAAGCTCCGCACGCTCGACATGAAACGGTTCGGCGCCGAGGTGGAGCTGATCAAGGCGCTGTACAACACCGCGTGGGAGCGAAACTGGGGATTCGTGCCGCTCACCGAGGCGGAAATCGACCACTTGGCCAAGCAGCTCAAGCCAATCGTGGTGCCTGATCTGGTAGTCTTCGCGGAGCTCGAGGGAAAAATCGTCGGATTCGCCATAGGTCTTCCCGATTTCAATCTCGCGCTGCTGCACAACCGCTCGGGGCGAATGTTCCCCGGAATTCTCAAAGTGCTGTGGTATGCCCGCAAGATTCATCGCGCGCGCATCCTGCTGCTGGGCGTAATCCCGGAATTCCGCGGCCGCGGTGTGGACGCACTGCTCTACCAGCGGGTGTGGCAGAACTCCGTCAAGCACGGCATGCCGCGCGGCGAAGCGGGGTGGATCCTCGAGGACAATGCCGCGATGAACAAGGCGGCCACCCAGCTCGGCTTCCGCGTTTCCAAGACCTATCGCATCTACGACAAGCCGCTGTGAGGGCCTTCGTGACCGGGGCTACCGGCTTCGTCGGTGCGCACCTGGTCAAGGCGCTCCGTGCGCGTGGCGATTCCGTCACCGCGCTGGTGCGCCGTCCTGCCCTGGCGGAGCTGCAGGGCTGGGGCGCGGACGTCCGACTCGTGAACGGCGATCTGAACGATGAGGCGGCGCTGCGTGCCGGTTGCGCCGGCGCGGATGTCGTCTATCACGTCGCGGGAAAGATTGCCGCGCGCGACATGGCGGACTTCATGGCGACGAACCGGGACGGCACCGCCAACGTGCTCGCAGCGGCACACGACGGCGGCGCGCGCCGGGTGCTGTACGTATCGTCGCTTGCCGTCGCCGGTCCGACCGTGCCCGGACACCCCGTGGAGGAGACGAGACCGCCCGCGCCCGTCACCGATTACGGACGCTCGAAGCTGGCGGGAGAGGTTCTCGTGCAAGCCGTGCGCCTGCCCTGGACGATTGTCCGGCCGCCCCTGGTGTACGGTGAATGGGACCGCGGCACCCTCAAGATCTTCCAGCTGGCCAAGCACGGGATTCTGCCATTATTCGGTGACGGATCACAGGAATTGTCGGTCATCCACGCCGAGGACCTGGCGAACGCGATCGTGGCGGCAGCCACTGCGCCGGCGGCGGCCGGTCGTGTGTATTTCGCCACCCACCCGGCCACCACGACGAGCCGGGCCCTGGCGTTGGCAGTCGGACAAGCGCTCGGGAAGCGCCCGCGAATAATCGGCATGCCGCCCTTCGTGGCGCGGGGACTGCTTTGGGCAACTGACACCATCGCACATATTGCGGGGCGAGCGACCGTGCTGTCGGTCGACAAGGCTAATGAGTATCTGGCGCCCGCGTGGACGTGCCGGGGTGATGCGCTCACGCGAGACACCGGCTGGAGCGCGTCGATCGGACTCGAAACCGGACTGCGCCGTGCCGCGAATTGGTATCGGGAGGTGGGATGGCTGTGAAACCGTTGTGGCGGGATTACAGCGTGATCGACGTCGCGACCGGCGCCTACATCGCGATCGCGACCGGCGCCGTTCTCCTGTCGTTCCGGGGGAATGCCCTTCCAGGTTGGCCATGGCTGCTCACCGCGCATGCGCTCATCTTCGCGCTCGTTGCGCTCGCCCCACGCGCCCGGCGCGCCGGTCCCTTCGGCGAGTTTATCGGCGACTGGTATCCGATGCTTCTACTGCCGGCGCTGTACGGTGAGATCGGCGTGCTCACCTTGAGCGCCGGATTTCAAAATGACCTGCTCATCCAGCGCCTCGAGTCGTGGGTGTTCAGATCTCAGGTCTCGTACCGGTGGATTCGTGAGTCTCCCAGTGCGGTGTGGTCCTGGATGCTGCATGCGTGTTACCTCGCGTACTATCCGATCCTGTACGCCTCACCGCTCGCGCTGTGGATGAGCCGAGGGGGCCGGCGGCGCGACGCCGCACGCCACACGATCTTCGCGGTCATGACGACGTTTTATCTCTGCTATGTCGTGTTCTTGTTCTTCCCCGTCGCGGGTCCCCGCTACGCCTTCGGTGCCGCGCACAACGTCGCGACGGAAGTTTGGCCAGCCCGGTTCGCCGCGTGGCTGCTCGATCACGGCGACTCCTGGGGAGCGGCGTTTCCATCGTCGCACGTGGCCGCGTCGGTCGTCGCAACGGGGATGGCACTGCGATACTGGCGTCCCGTCGGACTCGTGCTGCTGCCGTTCACAGCCGGATTGATTCTCGCCGTCGTGTATGGACAGTTCCACTACGCCGCCGATGCGCTCGCGGGTCTGATGGTGGCCGGCCTGATGCTGGGGATAATGCAAACCGCCGAAGCGAGCGAGCCGCGTCGGCAGGTGGCGGTGAGCGACTACCACCAGGTGGAGTCCGGCAGCGGCGTTTAGTGCATGTGCATGTGAGACATCGGCGTCACCGCTGCTGACTGCCCCACCCGCATGAAATGCCGCAGGTCCTCCTGATATAAAACGTCGTTCGGATTCGTCGCCGGCCACACCGCCCGGCGGTCCGGAATGAAGAGTCCCCCGATCACACCCATTCCACCCGCGGTGAGCATCTGCCCCGTGGGATTCTCGTAGATCACGCGCACACGATAGCGATGCTCGGGCCGGATGCGCACGCCGATGCTGGTGAGACTCCAGAGCTTGGAGACCGGGATGGCCGCAGGCTCCCCGCTGGCGGGCGATGCCGGCTCGCCATGCCAGAGGAGTTGCTGGGTCGTCGCGTCCCACAGCTCGATCGTGCGGCCGTACTCGTGGAGATGCGCGCCCACCACGATCACCTTGCCCGCCACGGCAGGACTGCCTTCATACGACCGCTCGCTCCGGCCCGGCGGCAAGTCGAACGACTTATCGCCGACCGGAAACCCGACATCGAGCTGCCAGGGAAACACGGACAGGAACGGCCACGGCCTGTGCTCGGGCACGTAATTCAGCACCATCCGAACGCGCACGCCGTGATAGTCGACTGCGCTTTCGTTATGGAGCATGACGTTCGCCAGAACCTGCTCACCCGAATGCACTCGCGTGCCGAGCAACAACCAGGGAAAGCGGATTTCCCCGGTCTCTCTCCCCGATGCAAGCACGCGCCGCGAAATCGGCAGGAAGAGCTCTCGCTCCGCCGGATTCATCACGTTCATGTGATGGAGCAACCCATCGGGCAGCCGGCGGCCATGCTCGTCCAGCAGCTCGGCGCGGAATCCGTAGATCGAGCCATTTACGGGAAATTCCGCGATGGACGCGGGCGGTGACGCCATGCTGCCGGCCGGTAGCTCGATTGCCGGCAATTCAAGCACCAGCTCATCGCGCTTGGGGCCGATGGTAATCGTAGCCTGCGACGCAGCGTGGAGTCCACCAGGAAGTGGGACATGGTGAACAGGAACGGCACTCCATGCAGTAAATGCCGGGGCCGCGAGTCGCAGTATCGCGAGCGCGATGAACAGTTGTCGAGGCGCGGGCGCGTCCGTCACATCGGTCTCCTTCTTCCGGTCAAAAAAGTCCCTAAAAACAGCCGCCGTCAAGCAATCAGCGCGCCTCGGCCCCTGCAGCACCCGGGGGCCCGGCGGTGCGTTCCCGGCACAGACCCAATGGTTTGCACAGGACGACGGCTGCGATGACAACCGCCGCGACCACGAGAACCAGGATGGCCGGCCAAATCGGCTCCTGCGGCCGGGGCACCCAGAGCGCCCGCTGAAACGCGGATACGTCCGGCCAGCGCCGCTCGGGCCGCGGATCGAGCGCTTTGCGCAACACGCCTCGCAGAGGCCGTGGCACACCAGACCACTCGGCGCGACGGGACCAGAAATCCGGCGACCAGCCCCGACCGCTGACCGTTTCGTACATCACCATGCCGACGGCATACACGTCGCTGGCCGGCGTATCCGATGTGGCGGCATCGACGGGAGAGGGGCCCAACAGCACCCGGTCGCCTTCGAGGACGATGGCCGCGACATTGATCGAGCCGTGGGCGATGCCGCGCGCGTGCGCGCTCTCGATCGCCGACAGTAATGAGCGGCAGATGTGGACTGCGTCATGAACCGGGAGCGGCCCCGACTGGAGGCGCTCGGCCAGGCTTTCGCGAGTGCTGGTCGTCATAGCCCTCGCGAATCTAACAGCAGAAAGCGGCCCCGGAATTCCTCCGGGACCGCTTCCCTGACGACAAGAACTACTCGACCTTGATCGCGATCTTCATTCCCAGCGTCACATGGGGGGTGCAGTAACCCTTGTACGTCCCCTTGGGCGCATTGGCGAACGACACATCATAGGTCTCGTTCGGCTGTGTGAGGAATGGCCCCGACAGGTTGTCGACCGTGTTCTTCATGTTGGCGTTGAGCGCCGTGGCAGCGCCCGCCGGCACCGAATCCTGCCAGAACGTGATGTTGTGGGGACCGCCCGACACATTGATGAACCGCACCGTCGTGCCCGGCGCGATCGTCAGCGAGCTGGGCTCATACGCCGCTTTGGTGCTGCCGTTGCCGGTCATCTTGACTTCAACGACAGGTCCGCTGGCCGCTGCCGCACCAGGGGCGGCTGGAGGCGTCGCCTGCGTTTGCTGGTTCTGGGTCTGATCGCCGCCCTTCTTACCACAGGCGAGCGCGCCGATGGCGACAACGGTCGTGAGCAAAGCGAAGCGCATTGCGGGAGTCCTCCGGAACGTGTGCTGGGGGATGTCGCTGCCAGTGCTTGTGAACTGTTTCACAATAGCGGTCAATATAGAGGGGGGGGTACCCAAAAAGGGAGTCCTCCAAAGGCATTGCATTTCGGCACCCCTTTTCAATATTGGGCGCCTCATCCGCCCCAACCACCGGGAGTCATCCGTGCAGCGAACACTCGTCCTGCTTGCCATGCTGACCGCCGCCGCCGCCAACCTCGAGGCGCAAAAATCGTGGCAGACAGAGTTTGGCTTGCAGACAGGCTTTACCCGGCTCGTCTCTGCCGGGAGCGGAGCCGATCCCACCGATGCGATCAGTCTGCCGGGGTTCAATCTCGGCAATGCCCTTCCATCGCCAGCGGGACTCTATGCGGTGTTCCCGTGGTCTATGAAGCTCGCGTTGGAGACGGACGTTGCGGCCTCACAGTTCTCGGCGCCCGGGGGCACCGCGACATTCTTCGGGATCGGTCTGCGTGGCGATTACGCAGTGACGAAAGGCGTCTACGTCGCGGCTGGCGGCGCGCTCGTCTACAACAACGGGCTTGCTAACGCAACGCAGATGGGCGTGCAAGGCGCGCTCGGTTACCGTTTTCGGCTGACTCGCGTCCTCCGGGCGCGGCTCGAGGGCCGTACCACGTTCTTCGGCTCAGCCGATAATGCTGGCCCTGTCGACATATACTCGCTCTTGTTTGGTGTATCGACCGTAACCGGCGGCGGATCAACTTCAAGGCGTGCGTCGCCTGCCGCGAATCGTGCGTGGCGCCCGCAAATCGGCATCAATGGCGGTTACGTTGACGCACACTTGATTGGTATAGGCTCACTCACTTCCCTTTCAATGCCCGGTTATGGTGGAGGACTGGGAAACGCCCTGGCCAATGCATCGGGCGGGTTGGTCCCAATCCTTCATGCTTTCGTCCTTCCGCCTACGCTGTTCGCGATCATTCCGGTGGGCGCCAAGGTCGCGATCGAGCCTGGCCTCGATGTGCACCGCCTGCAGACGAGCGGGCAAACCGATTTCTCGAGCAATCTGTCTGTACGCGTTGACTACGCGGTGCAGAACGGCTGGTACGGCGCGCTCGGTGGAAATCTCCATTACATCAAGACCTCCGGAGTCGACGCAACCACCCGCCTCGGCCTGAACGTGGGATGGGGTTATCGGTTCCCGCTGGTCCTTGGTGTGGCCGGCCGCATCGAAACGAACTACACCTGGTTCCGCAATAACGCGGATCTCGGTCTTCCTGCCATGAACGTCTTCGGCCTTATGTTCGGAGCAGCAATACCCATCAAGTAGTTACACTACGCGAATGCCCAACACGCCGCCGCCCCTCCCCCAGATCCCGCCGGAAGAATTGGCCGAGCGGCTCGATCGCGGGGAATCACTGCAGGTGCTCGACGTCCGAGCGCCAGAGAAAGTGGCGCGCGGGCACGTCGCGTTGGGACCGGAGCTCGAATTTCACGCCGTGCCGAATTCCCAGCTCTTCAAACTCCCCGACCTGAGCAATCTGAAGCTCGATGCCGCGCGACCCATCGCGGTCATCTGCGGCCACGGCAACTCCAGCAAACAGGCCACGGCGTTCTTGCGCGAGCGAGGCTACGAGGCCTATTCGGTCACCGGCGGCATGGCCGCGTGGGAAACGGTATATGTCGCTCGGGCGTTATCGCCCACGGCTTCGCTGTCCCACGTGGTACAGCTCGATCGGGTCGGTAAGGGCGCGCTGAGCTACGTGCTCGTCAGTGACGGCGATGCCGTCGTCGTGGATCCCGGGCGCCACCTCGACCGCTACGATGCGCTGCTCCACCAGCTCGGTGCCACGCCGGCCGCGGTCGTCGACACGCACGTGCACGCCGATTACTTGAGCGGCGCGCGCGCCGCAGCGGCACGGTGGAGTGTCCCCTACTTCCTCCATCCGGACGACGCGGTTTCGCCTTACGACGACCGACCGGGGAAGCTCACGTTCCAGGCTCTGAGCGATGGCGACACGATCGTGTTCGGGCACGCTACCTTGCGCGCCGCGCACGTGCCCGGCCACACACTGGGAAGTATTGCACTGATCGCAGATGAGGGACTCGCGCTGACCGGCGATTTTCTCTTCATACAATCGATTGGTCGGCCCGACCTCGCGGGGCGCTCCGCCGCATGGGCAACGCTGCTGTGGCAGAGCCTGGAGCGCGTCCGGCAATCGTGGCCCGGCGACTTGCTCGTTCTGCCGGCGCACTATGCCGGTGACAACGAGCGGCGCGCCGATCGGGCGATCGCTGCCCGCTTCGATGTCTTGGCCGCGACCAATTCCGCTGTGGCGATCCAGGATGAGCGGGCGTTCCTGCAGTGGATCGCCGAGCACGCCAGCGCATTCCCCGACGCCTACCGCACTATTAAGGAAGCAAACCTCGGTCTGGTGGATTTATCCGAGGCGGATGCCGAAATCCTCGAATCCGGGCCAAATCAGTGCGCGATCGTGTAGCCTAGATCACACCTGTGCAACTCCACGGCGGCCCGCCGTCTCTCATGGTGTCCCTAACCAGGTGCACCCATGCGTACGTCGCCCGTGCTCGGAGCCGCCGTTCTCCTCTGCGCCCTTTCATCTGTCTCCTTCGCGCAAGGATGGATCGATCCTGTTCGACCGGTTCCACCCAACGTCATGGGTCGAATCGAGCGTCTTCGCAGTACCGTGCAGGTCAACATCACGGGACGCGTGGCGCGCGTGACCGTCGAAGAGTGGTTCCGCAACAACGGGCCCGTCATGGACGAGGGGATGTATCATTTCCCCCTTCCCGGCGAGGCCGTGTTCTCGAGCTATTCACTCTGGCAGGGCGATCAGGAGTTGCGCGGCGAAGCGATGGATGCCACTCAGGCGCGCTCGATTTATGAAGCCATCGTGCGTCAAAAAAAGGATCCCGCGCTGATCGAGCTCGCCGGACAAGGTCTCATTCGCGCGCGCGTATTTCCGATCAATCCGGGCGAGACACGCAAGATCACACTCAAGTACACACAGCTGCTCGACCGCGCCGGCGATGCCTGGCGCTTCCGCTACCTCGGCGACCGGAACCGGCAATCGGCCCCCCGCAGCTTCCGCTTGCTGGTCGATAGCGCTGCCCGTTTCGGCGACCCCTTCTCGCCGACTCATCAGGTACAAGTCAGCCGGCACGACAATCAGCTCGAGGTCACACTGAGCGGAAGCGACAACGCGAGCGCCAATGCAGGCGACTTCGAGCTGCTGCTTCCGCTAGCGCGGGGATTGATCGGGCTGTCACTCCTGCCTCACCATCCGGTCGGCGAAGACGGCTACTTCATGCTGCTCCTCGCTCCCGGCTCGGCCACCGACGCGGCCGCCGTGCGGCGCGACCTCGTCGCGGTGATCGATGTGTCCGGCTCGATGTCGGGTGAAAAAATCGAGCAGGCAAAGAGCGCGCTCGTCCAGCTGCTGGGCTCGCTGCGCGAGGGCGATCGCTTCCGGCTGGTGGCATTCTCCGGTGGCGTGCGCCGCTACGCGCAGGAATGGACCGCTGCTACGGCCGATGCGCGCCGGGACGCTACCGCATGGATTCGCGGGTTACAAGCGGAAGGTGGCACCAACATCGCCGGTGCGCTCAGCGAAGCATTTACCGAGTCGCCGGCCGAGCAGTCGCTCGGCGTCGTGGTATTCCTGACCGACGGGCAGGCCAGCACGGGTGAAACCGATCCCGAACACATCGTAGAACGCGCCGAACAGAGCCGCGGTCGATTCCGCGTGTTCGCCTTCGGTGTCGGTGATGATGTGAACACCTATCTGTTGGACCGGTTGTCCGAGCGGGCGCGTGGCGCGACGGAATACGTACGCCCCGGTGAGAACATCGAGCGCGCGATTGGCTCGCTCAGCGGGAAGATCGCCAGCCCCGTCCTCACCGACGTCGCACTGACCGCAGGTGCCGGTGTCGAGCTCTACGATGTGCAGCCGACGAGTCTCCCCGATTTGTTTGCGGGCGATGAGATGGTGGTGTTTGGGAGATACCGGGGAGTGGGGAGTGGGGAGTGGTCCGTCACGGTCCGCGGCCGACGCAACGGCCATCAAGAAGAATTCAGCAGCAGGGTTGCCGACCGTGGCAACGACGATGCGCGCTACATCGAGCAGCTCTGGGCGTCCCGCAAGGCAGGGGCGTTGTCTCGGGAAATCCGGCTCCATGGGCAGACCCGCGAGACGATGGACGCACTCAAACAGCTCGCGCTGCGTTATGGCATCTTAACGGAGTACACGTCGTACCTGGTGCAGGAGCCGACGATTGCGCTGCGTCAGCAGGCCGAAAACGGCGTGATGCGCGCTCCCGCCGCGGCACCCGTAGATCAGGCAGGATCGAGCTCGGTGCAGCGTGCGGAACGGCAGCGGGAGATGGCCGACGCGGCCCAGCTCCAGGAGGTCGTCGTGGCCGCAGAAGCGGACAAGGCGCGTTTCGACGAGCTTCGGCGGGCCCGCTCGGGCATCAATCCGACGCAGCGCGTCGGCGGCCGGCTGTTCATCCTGCGCGACAGCACCTGGACGGATTTGAGTCACGGCGACTCGCTGCGCGTCGTGAGCATCGCTCCATACAGCGAGGCGTACTTCGCCGTCCTCAAGGCGCTTCCCGATCTGCGCGCTGTAGCGGCGCTCGAACCGGGGGTCCTGGTGGCCGGGCGGCGTGCCAGCATCAAGATTGGGACGGGCGGGAAAACGCAGCTGAACCCCGGGGAATTAGAGCGGCTGGTGAGGGAGTTTCGCGGATAAGCACGCGCGGCGCGTGGCGTGCGGCGTGACTGCGCCGCACGTTCTTCACGTAGCACGCCGCA
>Ga0136846_1210940_pt1 | contig 18446 bp, 12 predicted proteins | sample HopSoiMetagenom2_FD_96841 | JGI IMG/M metagenome (GOLD analysis project Ga0136846, IMG submission 96841) | Grasslands soil microbial communities from Hopland, California, USA - 2 Assembly 2016 (version 4) | ecosystem: Environmental > Terrestrial > Soil > Grasslands | place: USA: Hopland...
CTCCCCGATGTTGGCCGGCGTCCAGCACCAGCACGTGATGTTATTCAGCTCCAGCAGACGAACCGATCGCCGCCAAAAAGCACGCGACGGCATACACGACATGCCGCATTGTGAACCTCACCTGCCTAAAATCCGCTGCGCCTCGCGCATTCCCGCCGCCAATTTACCGACTTCTTCAACCGTGTTGTAAAGATAAAAACTGGCCCGCGTGCTGGCAGTGATGCCGAGCCGCTCGTGCAGTGGCATCGCACAGTGATGCCCGGCTCGCACCGCGATGCCCTGAAGATCGAGCGCCTTGGAAATGTCGTCGGGATGAATGCCGTCCATCACAAACGTCACGATTCCGCCCTTGTGCTCCGGCTCCGGCCCCAAAATTCGCAGGCCTGGAATGTCGGCCAGCAGCGCGTGCGCCTGCCGCGTCAGCATCAGCTCGTGGGCCCGCACGCTTTGCATGCCGATCTTTTGCAGATATTGAATCGCCTTGCCCATGCCGATCGCCGGCACGATCACCGGCGTACCCGCCTCGAACTTGTACGGCAAATCGGCCGGCTCAAAGCCCTCAGTCGTGACCCGCTTGATCATGCTGCCGCCGCCCAAAAACGGCGGCATACGGTCGAGCAGCTCCTCGCGGCCATACAGCACGCCGACGCCCGATGGTCCCATCATCTTGTGCCCGCTGAATGCCAGAAAATCGACGTTCCGCGCCCGCACGTCGATCGGCTCATGCGGCACGGCCTGCGCCGCGTCGATCAGCACCACCGCGCCGGCCGCATGCGCGACTTCGATCATCTGATCGATTGGATTGATTGTCCCGAGCACATTCGAAACAGCCGTGATGGCGATTAGCTTCGTCTTTGGCGACAGCAGCCGCTCGAATGCATCCAGGTCAATCTGATAATCGTCCGTAATTGGCGTCCAGCGGATCGTACAGCCTGTGCGCTGAGCCAGCTCCTGCCAGGGGACGATGTTGCTGTGATGCTCCATCATCGTCAGCAGAATTTCATCGCCCGCCTTCACGTTCGTATCGCCCCAACTTCGCGCAACGAGATTGATTGCGGCCGTCGTTCCCGGCGTGAAGATGATTTCCGTCGGGCTGCGGGCGTTGATGAGCTGCCGCACCGATTCGCGGGCAGCTTCATAGTGCGCACTGCTCTCCACGGCTAGTCGATGGCCGGCCCGGTGCACGTTGCTGTAATAGTGCTCGTAGGCCTCGACCATCGAGTCGATCACCTGCTTGGGGCGCTGTGTCGAGGCCGCATTGTCCAGGTAAACGAGCGGGCAGCCATCGGCCAGCGTCGTCTGCAAAATGGGAAAATCGCGCCGAATTGCCGCCACATCAATCGGCGATGCCGCCTGCGGCTGGCCCGTGACGATCGTGGCCGGCAGCAGCGGCTTTTGCTCCTCCCGAGGATGTCCATTGCCACGCGACCGGTCTTCGCGCGCCAGCGGCTTCAGCGGCACCAAAGGCAGCGACTCGCTGTCGGCTTTCGCCGGCGGCTCGCTGGCGGCGGCCACTTTGGCGATCGCCTGAATCCGCCGCACCATCGCCGTCAGCCCATTGCTCCGCATCGGCACCAGCGCCGGCAGCTTTAGCTCGGCAAACAGCTTATCGATTGGAAACGCCAGAATCTCCGCCGGCATTTTTCCGTTAAATGCCGCCAGCAGCACGGCGATGAGTCCCCGCACGATCTGCGCGTCGCTGTCCGCGAGAAAGTCCAATCTTCGCGGTGGACCTGCGCGTTCCTCCGCCACCAGCCATACTCGGGCCTGACAACCCAGCACCCGATTCTCTTCCGTTTTGAAATGCTCGTCGAGCGGCGGCAATGTGCGGCCGATCTCAATGAGATAGGTGGTACGATCGACCGGATCGTCGAGCTCGGCGAACTCCGCGCGAATCTCATGCAGCGGAACAGCAACAGCCATGATCTTCTCTTGGACGCGCGGCAAATAGGACTCTTTCCTATTATATGCGCCGCGCCGCCAAACGTCGCCGAGGCAGAAGAATCAAGAACCAAAATCCAAGAACCAAAGACAGTTTTTTGGTTCTTTGATTCTTGGATATTTTCTTCACAGCCCCGCAAAATAGTTCTTTGCCGCCGCATCGAAGGCTTGCGGCGTCAGTGCCGACGGCAGCTCTTGAAACTCGCAATATCCCAGCACTTGCTGCACCAGATCGCGAGCGTGCGAAAACCGCAGGGGCCGCTTCGCCTCGTGATAATGCTTAACCAGTAGATAATCGACCGCGGAACTTTGGAATTCAACGTCCAGCCTGCCGCACCATTGCTGCACCAGGCTACGGAATTCAGCTGGCGTCGGATCGCTTACTTCAATCTTGTACGGAATTCGCCGCAAGAATGCCTCATCGACCAGCTTCTGTGGCGGCAGGTTCGTCGAGAAAACCAAGAGCTGGTCGAACGGCATCTGCACTTGTTGACCTGACGGCAAGTTCAGGTAGTCCTGACCCTTTTCCAGCGGCAAGATCCAGCGATTGAGTAGCTCCGCGGTGCTGCACTGCTGGCGGCCAAAATCATCGACCACCAATGTCCCGCCATTCGTCTTCAGCTGCAGGGCAGCCTCCAAAATGCCCGTCGTGGGATTGCGGGCGACTTCGAGCTGATCCAGCCGCAACTCACCGCCGACCACGATCATCGGCCGACGAATGCGCACCCAGCGGCGATCGTAGCGCAGCGATCCCATTAGCTTGTCCGACGGTGCGTCGAACGATTCTTCGAAATGACTTGCCGGATCGAATAGCCGGATGATTTCGCCGCTGATCGTGATCGTCCGCGGAATCCACAGGTAAGGCGAAAGGGCCTGCACCAGCCGCTCGGCAATGCTGGTCTTTCCATTTCCCGGCGCGCCATACAGCAGGAGTGCCCGGCCGGCGTTTAGCGCCTGGCCGATCTGGCTAATCGTCGCCGACGAAAGCACCAGGTCGGCCAATGCCCGACTTACGTTTGTCGCTCGCACTTTGACTTTGCGGATCGACTGTGCCTCGACGCTCGTGATATAGGCATTCAGTGGCACCGGCGCTGCCCCGCAGTAGGTGCACCGCTCGGCATACCAGTTCGCGCGCTTGCGGCCATCATCCGTCACGTCGTATTCAAAGTCGCCCATGGCGCCTTGATTCGTGATGGTGAGCAGGAGTTGCGCCCGCAGCGATCGCAGCAGCTCATTCATCAAGCCGAACGGCAACCGCACTTGCTCGGCAATTTTTCGGCCTACGGTCGGCCCGCTCGACAGCAGAAGTTTCAGAACCAGCGGTTCAACGTCCGTCGGGACCAGCCCCGTTTCTTCCAGCGTCGTCGGTTCCGCCGGGAAAAACGATCCGCGCGGCGGCATGAGGCGGGCCTGCGCGGCCGCCGCCGCAACCGACCGATCGGAACTCTGAGAGTCGGGAATCCCGGAAGTCGTCAATCCAATACTCGTCATCAGATGCGGCCTCATGAGCAAGTGGCGCGATGTCTCAACAAGTAATCGTAGGTCGCGCGCGACGAGGGATGGCTGCCGCACACTCAAAAGCCGAATACCGCAGCGCAAACCTTGCACAACCGCTCCAATCGGAACCGCGCAGCGATTGAATTCGTTTTCTTCCGCAGGAACCTGATTACGGTCATGGACGCGCTGAGTTATAACGCAAAGATGATCGAGGTTCGTGAGCTATCGAAGTCCTACGCCGACTTGCGGCGCGGCCAATTCACGGCTCTCGCAGGGGTATCTTTTTCCGCGCGGCCCGGCGAGATCTTTGGGCTGCTCGGTCCCAATGGCGCGGGCAAAACCACGCTGCTGCGAATTCTCAGCACCGTGCTACAGCCCACGAGCGGTACGGCGATCGTTGGCGGTTGCGATGTCGTCGCGCAGCCGGCGCTGGCGCGAAAGCAAATTGGCTTTGTCTCGGCCAACACCGCGATCTATGACCGCATGACCGCTTGGGAAATGGTGGAATATTTTGGCCGCCTGCACGGCATTGCGCCCGAGCCCCTCCGCGAAAGAATGGAAAGCCTCTTCGCGCGGCTGGCGATGAATGAAATCCGCGATTTGCCGGGCGCGAAAATGTCCACCGGCATGAAGCAAAAAGTCTCCATCGCGCGAGCCCTGGTGCATGACCCGCCCGTGCTCATTTTTGATGAGGCCACGATCGGCCTCGATGTGCTCGTGGCCCGGGCTCTGCTCCAAATCATCGCTCAGCTCCGCGAGCAAGGCAAATGCATCATCTTCAGCACGCACATCATGCGCGAAGCCGAGCGCTTGTGCGATGCGATAGCCTTCATTCACCGCGGCCGCATCCTCACCACCGGGTCACTCGAAGAGCTGCGCGATCGCTTTGAAGAGCCCGACCTGGAAGAACTCTTCTTTGGCCTGATTTCAGACAACGATCAGAAAGTTCCAAGTTCCAAGTTTCACGTTTCAGGTCTTCCTGAACGAGCATTGTTAACTTGAAACGTGGAACTTGAAACGCACCCCGACAAACCAATGTTTTTCGCCAACATTCGACTAATCTTCCTCCGCGAGTTGCGCGATCAGTTGCGCGATCGGCGCACATTGTTCGCCGTTGTCGTCCTGCCGCTGCTGCTCTACCCGCTCCTCGGCGTGCTTATTTTTCAGGTCCAGCAGTTTTTGAAGGAGCACACCTCAAAAATCCGCATCGTTACCGCAGACGATCTGCCCCCTCAGCCGCGATTGCTGGATGGCGGCAAGCTGGCCGCCGAATTCGGCGATCCCCGCCACATAGAAATCGAGATCGTGCCCAGTTCGAAGTCGTTCGACGATATACGAAGTCAAAGCCAGGCCGATATTGCACTCGGCTTGTGCGACGCCGTCGTCTATTTCCCGCCCGACTTTGCTCAGCAGCTCGCTCGCATCCGCGCCGGAAACGATAAACGAGAAGACAAGCCAGAAAACGCGTCGCCCGAGACGCAGATCATCTTCGACGCGGCCCGCGACAAGTCCCGGGTTGCCCAGCAGCGCATTGAGTCGATCCTCTTGCACTGGCGCAACAGCCTGGGCGAAAGCAATCTAGAGGCCAGCAATGTCTCGGCCATAGCCGCCCGGCCCTTCAATCTCAAGCAGACCGACGTCGCCCCGGCGGTTCGCCGCCGCGTCGCCCTCTGGTCAAAAATCCTGCCATTCATCCTCATGGTTTGGGCGCTCACCGGCGCTTTTTATCCGGCGGTCGATCTGTGTGCCGGCGAGAAAGAGCGGGGAACGCTCGAGACGCTGCTGACCAGCCCCGCGGCCCGCCAGGAAATTGTCTGTGGAAAACTATTGACCGTCATGACGTTCAGCATGGCCACCGCCATTCTGAATCTCGCCAGCATGCTGGCCACCGGCGCCTTCATCGTCTCTCAAATCCAGCGGATGGGCGCCGCCCGCATTCCGTTGGACATTAGCGCGCCGCCCATTTCTGCCCTGCTCTGCTTGCTGCTGGCTCTGGTGCCGATTTCGGCGCTCTTTAGCGCCCTGTCCTTGGCCATCGCTGCTTTTGCTCGCAGCTCAAAGGAAGGCCACTACTATCTCGTGCCGCTGCTGATGTTGTCGCTGCCGCTGATGATGCTCTCAATCGTTCCGGGTGCAGAACTGGACTTAGGGTTTTCCCTCATCCCGCTCACCGGCCTCTTGCTCTGGTTGCGGGCCTTTATTGAAGGCCAATATTTCGACGTCCTGCGATTCAGCTTGCCTGTCCTTGGCATGACGGCTCTCTGCTGCTTCTTTGCCATTCGCTGGGCCGTCTCGCAATTCAACAACGAGTCGGTCCTGTTCCGTGAAAGCGAACGCTTCGACCTCATTCAATGGTTCCGCTATCTCCACCGCAACCGCCAGGTGCTGCCCACCGCTGGCCAGGCGGTGCTGCTCGCGCTGCTGATCCTTCTGGCCCGGTTTGGATTCAGCCTCGCCGCCCCGCAGCCGACGAGTTGGAGCATCATGGCGATGACCACGCTCATCCTGCTCATCGGCTTCGTCGCCGTGCCGGCCTGCTTGATGTCAGTCCTCTTCACGCGCCGGCCGGTACATACCCTTCTGCTCCGTCCACCCGCCTTCAGCGCGACGATTCCCATCGCCGCACTCTTGGCTGCGGCCCTGCACCCGCTCTTGCTCTGGCTCAATCAGGGCATCGCCTGGCTCTATCCGCTCAATCCGCTCGCCGCCGCGAAGCTCGGCGAAATCGAACAAATGTTCCTCGCGGCGCCCCTGTGGCAAGCGCTTGCTGTCATTTGCCTCGCTCCTGCGATTTGTGAGGAGCTCGCCTTCCGCGGCTTCATCCTTTCCGGCCTCCGGCAGGGCGGCCGCGACTGGACCGCCATCTTCATCACCAGCGCCGTCTTCGGTCTCGCCCACGGCATCCTCCAGCAATCGCTCGGCGCGGCGGTCATCGGCGTGGTGATCGGCTTCGTCGCCGTGAAGACAGGCAGCCTGTGGCCGGGCGTCGCCTATCACGCCGTCCACAACGGCCTTTCCGTCTGCATCGGCCGGCTCACCGTAGAAGCAATCGACACCCATTCCATCCTGCGCATGCTCTTCGATTCCGCCGACGGCCAGATTCTCTACCGCTGGCCGGTAGCAATCATCGCGGGATGCGTGGCCCTCGGTCTGCTTTGGTGGCTGAAATCGCTCCCTTCTTCGCCTCGCGGAGAAATTCTTTATCGCGCTCGGCCCGCTACCACTTGGTACGACCGACCGATTGCAAGTAGATTAGAGCATCAGCACGACGCTGCCTAACGTTTGCGCATTCCGAGTGAGATGCGGTATTCCCGATGGATGAAGTCGCGCTCGGCCGCGATACAAAACCTCGGATAAGGCCAGCTGCTGCCTAATATTTGAGCAACTACTAAGCCCACGAGCCGCGCTCGTGGGCTTGGTTTGTTAACCGATGGATCGCATGGTCATGTACTCGCCTAATAAACCGCTCGAAACGGGCCCGCCAATTCCCGGGCTGATCGGCACTGGGCCGGCCATGGAAGCCGTCTATCGGCTCACGCGCAAGGTCGCCAGGACGAACGCCTCAGTTCTCCTTCTCGGGGAGACCGGGACAGGCAAGGAAATGATCGCCACCGCCATCCACCGGCTCAGCATGCGGGCCAGCGGGCCATTTGTACGTGTGAATTGCGGCGCACTCAGCGAAAGCCTCCTGGAAAGCGAGCTGTTTGGCCATGTCCGTGGTGCGTTCACCGGCGCGGTCAACAATCGCACCGGCCGCTTCGAAGCGGCTCATACCGGCTCCATCTTTCTCGATGAAATCAACAGCACGTCGCTTTATCTTCAAGTGAAGCTGCTCCGAGTCCTGCAAGAGCGCGAGTTCGAGCGCGTCGGCGATACGGCTACTAACCGCGTCGATGTCCGCGTCATTGCCGCCTCCAACCGCGACCTGTACGCCGAAGTCGATGCCGAGCGATTCCGTGAAGACCTGTATTGGCGCCTCAACGTTGTGCCGATTGTCATTCCTCCGCTCCGCATGCGACGCGATGACATTCCCGCGCTCGTCGCCCACTTTTTGAATTACTATAGCGAGAAGAATGACAAGAACGTCGTGCATATCCAGCCCGAAGCGATCGAGGCCCTCCAGGACTACCACTGGCCGGGCAATGTGCGCGAGTTGCAGAACTATCTCGAGCGAGCCGTAACCATGGCCGAAGGCGATGAGCTAACCGTGGAGTTGCTTCCAGACGCCGTTCTGGGCCGCGCCGAGCGCCGCGGCGGCCGCATCCGCGGCGTCGATCTGGAAACGCTCGTGTTTGAAGTCGTCCAGCAGGGTCTGCAGACCGCCCCGACTGACGAGACCGAGCTGCACGAAAAAATCGTCAACCGCGTGGAGCGCGAGCTAATCGTTCAGGTCATGCAATCCTGCGGCAACGTTCAGACCAAAGCTGCCACGCGCCTGGGCATCAACCGCAACACGCTCCGCAGCAAGCTGCAGCAGTATAATCTGGAAGCCGACGGCGAAGAACAAAAAGCAGGCTAGGCCCCGGCCATGTTCTCTCACATTCACGTTGTCTGCTTCTTCACAAGCTATGCGATCGCACTCGGCCTCGAAATCTCGCGCCTCTTCTTCCGTATGCCCGTCCGCCTGCTGGTCATGCTCGGCTTTGCCGCTCTCGGCCTGGTGATGCACACCGCCTATCTCTGGCATCGCGCCGCGACCGGCGCCGCGCCTCTTTCGAGCTGGCACGACTGGTTTCTCATCGCCTCGTGGGTCCTCGCCACCGCCTATCTGGCGCTCGGCGCCTCGCGCCCTCAAGCCAACGTCGGCCTCTTCCTGTTGCCGCTCGTTTTAGCGCTGACCGCCGTTGCCTGGATGTTCCCGCCGAACGCTTCGTTCTCCGCCGCTTGGGCTCGCGACGCCTGGTCCATCGCGCACGGCGTTATGCTCTTGCTCGGCACCGTCGCCGTGTCACTAGGATTCGCCGCTGGGCTGATGTATCTGGTCCAATCCTGGCGCCTCAAGCATCACGTCTCGCCCCGCGCCGGCCTCAAGCTTCCCAGCCTCGAATGGCTGCAAGCGATTAACAAGCAGTCGCTGATTTTCTCCTCCTGTTTCATCGCGCTCGGCCTCTTTGCCGGAATTATCATGAACAGCGTCGAAGCCCGCGGCAGCCGACCCTCCCTGCCATGGACCGACAGCGTCGTGATCACCTCCGCCGTGCTGCTCGCCTGGCTTCTCGCCGCCACGCTGTTTGAATGGCTCTACAAGCCAGCTCAGCAAGGCCGAAAAGTCGCCTACCTGACCGTCGCCAGCTTCCTGTTTCTAGCGCTCGTGATGGCCATGCTCCTCGCCGGCGGGTCCAAACACGCCCAGCCGCGCAGCGCCAGTTTCAAGTTTCAAGTTCCACGTTTCAATTTGGAGTCTGCCATCACAACTTGGAACTTGGAACTTGGAACTTGGAACGCGTTTGGTCCTCTCTCGGAGGACCAAACATGAATCTTCGCATGGTCGGCTGCAGTCACCACACCGCGACAGTCGAGGTCCGCGAAAAGCTCGCCTTCAGCCGCGAGCAGGCGACCGAAGCGCTGGCCCGCTTCCGTAGCCGCTATCCGCAAGCTGAAGCGGTGCTGCTTTCGACCTGCAATCGCGTCGAGCTGTATTTCGCCAGCGAAGCGGCCGACGCCTGCCCCACGCATCACGATGTCATTGCTTTCCTGGCCGAATTTCACGGCCTCGACGTCGATCAGGTCTTCAGTCAGCTCTTTGAACACACCGGCGAAGATTTTGTGCGGCACTTGTTCACCGTTGCAGCCAGCCTCGACAGCATGGTCGTCGGCGAGGCGCAGATTTTGGGCCAGGTGAAACAGGCCTACGAGCTGGCCACCAGCGCCAGCGCCACCGGCCCGCTGACCAACGCCGCCTTTCAAGCTGCCCTCCGTGTCGCCAAGCGCGTGGCCACCGAGACTGCCATCCAGCAAAAACGTGTGAGCATTCCCAGCGTCGCCGTGGCCGATTTTGCCAAAGGCGTTTTCGAACGCTTCGACGACAAGCACGTCGTCGTCATTGGTGCCGGGGAAATGGGCGAAGAAGCCCTCCGCTACCTGATGGACGAAGGCGCTCAGCACATTTCGCTCGTTAGCCGCAGCCACGCTCGCGCCGAGCAGCTGGCCCAGCGCTTCGCTGGCCGGCCGCGGCCGTGGAGCGACCTGCACAAGCTGTTGGTCGAGGCCGACCTTGTCGTCAGCGCGACCGGCGCCAGCGAACCGATCATGACCGCCGCCAATTTCCGCCCGATTATCGCCGAGCGCTACCAGCGCACTCTGCTTATCCTCGACCTAGCCATCCCCCGCGATTTCGAACCGGCCATTGGCGAGCTAATGGGCGTTTATCTCTACTCGATCGACGACCTTTCCGTCGCCTGCGAGCGCAATCGCCGCGAGCGCGAGCGAGAATGGCCGCAAGCCGAGCGGATTATCGAGGAAGAAACCCGCCGCTTCATGGGCGACCTCGCTCACCGCGCCACCGCGCCAACGATCAAGCGCCTCAAATTGCGGGCCGACGAGGTCAAAACCGACGAGTTGGCCCGCCTGCTCAACAAACTCGGCCCCATCGATCCCAAAACGCAAAGCGAAATCACAGCCGCGTTCGACCGGCTCGTAAACAAGCTCCTCCATCCGCCACTTGAATCCCTCCGCGACGAAGCCGAGCAAGGCCCGCCTCAAGGCCTCCTAGACGCCCTCAAGCGCCTCTTCCGCTTGGACGATTAATCGTGGGGCAGGCATTCTTGCCTGCCAAGTCCTAATTCTCAGTTAACAAATGGCAGACAGGAACGTCTGCCCCACTAGATCCGTCCCGATTGCGACATGTCCAGCATTTCCTGGATTGGCTTCAGATACGCTTGCGTAAACAGCGAAAAGATAGCAAAGATAATCACGCCGAACACTAAGAGCATCACGCCAACCGTCGCGATCCCGGTCAGCACCCGCATCGCCGTCCGGGCCCGCTCATCATATTCACGCGCCAGCCGCAGCAGCGATTCGGTCGTCGTCCCCGCCATTTCCGCCACTTCCAGCTGCTGCAAAAAATCGTTTGGGAACACGCCGCCCGTGGCAAAGCTCTCGTGAAACTGTTGGTTCGCCCGAATCGCCGCCGCAACGCGTTCCAGTGACGATTCATAGTACGGATTCTGCGCCGACCGAATTGCCAGCGTCGCGGCCCGCCGTGCATCCATCCCGCTATCCAGCGCCAGCGCCAGCGCCCATGTCAGCCGCGACAGCGCCAGCGACTCCAAGCACTTGCCCAGCACGGGAATTCGCATCGCCACCAGCACCGGCTGTGGCCCCATCCATCCGCGAATCAGTGCATGCGCCGCAAGCGCAATTCCGCCCGCGACAAAACCGCAAAACACAAACCACGTAATCGCCCCGCTTGTTCCCACGAGTCCCCAGCCGAGCACATCCATTGCTTCGCCGCCGCGCGCGCTGGCAATCATACCGGTGATGAAGATCACTCCACCAATCACGAGCACGGCAAAGCACAGCTCAAACAGCGGCCAAGCAATCCCAATCCAAAACGTCCGCTGCATCGACGACAGATGCTCGTAATGTTCGGCCAGTCGCTGAAAAACCTCGTCGAGCTTTCCCGTCTGCTCACCGACCGCCACCATTTGCACGACCATCGGCGGAAAATAGCCGTCCGACGCCTGCATGCCCTCTGCCACGGTGCCGCCCGTCGCTACCTGCTGCCGAATCGCCCCTACCGCGCCCTTTAGCGGCCCGCTCGCATGCCGCTCTTCCGTCTCCCAGATTCTCCGCGCATCGACCCCCGACCTCACCGCTGTTCCTACCCGGTGGCAAAGATTGATCAGGGATCGCGTCGAAATAGCCATGAATCAATTTTGGATTTGCGATTTTGGATTTTGGATTATCCGGGGCAGCGACGAGTAACGACTCACCCACTAATCTAAAATCGGAAATCCAAAATCTAAAATCGTCAACCAATGCATCATACATCCCTGGAGGTCCATCCGTGCGTGACATTCTTCTCGTCGCCCTCGGCGGCTCCGCCGGCGCTCTGGCACGTTACGGCGTCGGCCTCGCGGCCGCTCGAATGCTAGGCAAAGGGTTCCCCTGGGGCACACTATTGGTGAATGTCGCTGGCTGCTTCGTGATGGGAATCGTCATGGAGGTGCTGCTCGACCTGGAAGCGCACACCGCCGCAGCGATCACCCCCGCCATTAAACTGCAAATGGCCCTCTGGCGGCACGGAGTCGCCATTGGATTTCTCGGCGCGCTCACCACGTTCTCGACTTTCGCCGCCGACACGATCCGCGAGCTCGACCTGAAAGGCGGCCAGCCTGCGATCGCGCTGGCCAACATCGCGGCTAACGTCCTGCTATCACTCGTCGCCGTCTGGCTCGGCATGGCCCTCATGCGCGCCGTGGACTAGTAGGGTGTGTGAAGTCCGCCCACGGAGGACGGAACACACCAATAGAAGTTGCGTTGCGCTGCGCTCCACGCACCCTACGGCTTCTGCCCCCACGCCCAGCGAAACAGATTCCGCGCATCCACATACCGTGCATCGGTGTGCGTCGCCCCCAGAACCACCACAATCAGCTCCCGCCCCTCCCGCTCACCCCATGACACCAGACACGCGCCGGCAGCCGTCGTCGTCCCCGTCTTTACACCGCTATATCCCTCAATCCCCAGCAGCTTGTTCGTGTTCTTCCACACCACGTTCCGCTCGTACCCACTTTCGCCCGTCACCTTCGCCCCATGCTGCCGCGTGCCGACGCATTTGCGGAACAGCGGATTGCCCATCGCCGCAAACGCCAGCTTCACCAGATCGCGGGCCGACGACTGATGCCCCGCCGCCGGCAGCCCATGCGGATTCTCATAATGCGTATCCTTCATTTCCAGTTCCCCCGCCCGCCGATTCATCTCCGCAACAAATCCAGCCGCCGATCCCTGGCGCCTGTTCTCTGTCCCCTGTCCCCTGTCTCCTCCTGACGCCTGACTCCTGACCCCTGATTCCTGGCTCGCAAAGCGATCGCCAAAATGCTCCGCAAACGCCGCCGCCGCATCATTCCCCGACGGCAGTAATAATCCATACAACAGCTCGCCGACGCTCACCTTCTCGCCGGTTCGAACATCCGCCGTCGAGCCCGACGTCTTATCCGCGGCTTCCGAAAACGTCACGATCTCGTTCAGCACGCCCGGATCATCCTTCGCCAGCTGACAGACGATATACGCCGTCATCATCTTCGTCGTGCTGGCGATATCGAGCCTGTCCCCTTCCTTTTTCCCCCACAGCAGCTTTCCCGTCGTCGCATCCGCGATCGCCCACGCCTTGCACGTCGTTAGCGGCGGACCCTCCAGCGACTCGCGCGACTCGCGGCTGAGCGTCGCACTGTTGATCTCCTCCGGCGAAGGCTGCTTGGCGTCGTCAAACAGCAGCGGGCCTAGTGCTTTGAACGTCTCCGCATTCACCACGCCGCTGACGGTCAATTTTTGCGCGACTTGAAACGCCCTCACGGCCGATTCCGTCGCCGGACCAAAATCGCCATCTTCCGACAGATTCGGCGAAGGCGACATCCGCGCGTTCAGCGTCCTTTGCACCGCCTGCACCAGCTGCCCCTCCGCCCCCTTCTTCAGCTCGCTCGGCTGCTTCGTCGAATCCCCCGCGCTGCCTTCAAAATGCTCATACACGGCTCGCGCGATTTTTGACGTCAGCACTTCGCCCGCATTTTCGTCACTCCATCGCTGGTCCTTGTTATTATTCGTCAGCACACAAATCGCGATCGGCCCGCTCTTGGCTTCGATCAAGCCCGCATCGGTCCGGACCACGGCCACCGAGCCCGTTTTGTGAGCCACTTTCACACCCGCCGGCAGCAGCTTCGACAATCGCTTGTCTTCGCAATGCCGCAAGTGATCCAGCATCGCGTCGCACGCCTCGGGCGTGACGATCTTCTTGCCTTGAATCATTTCCACGAGGCGAATCATCTCGCTCGCCGTGGTGCTGCCCAGGCCGAATTTTTTGCTCCGTTCCGGAGCGATCGACGACATCGGCCGAAACACGAACGCATGCAGCCGCGTGTTCGGCAGCCCCAGCTTGTCCATCAGCTCCGTCGTCGCCGGCAGCCCGATTTTCTCCACGACCAGATTCGTCGCGCTATTGTCCGAATAAGCGATCATCAGCCGGATCGCGTCCCGCAGCGTGAACGTCGCCCCGCTCGAAAACTGCGTCGAAAGAATCCCGCTCCCTGGCGTCTTATCATCGTCGTCGAACGTCACCATTGTCTTCAGGTCGATCTTCCCTTCCGACGCCTGCCGATACGCTTCCACCATCACCGGCAGCTTGATCAGGCTTGCCGTCGGCATCGCCTCATCTGCCTTGTGCGAGAACGATTCGCCCGTCTTCAAATGCTTGACGGCAACGGCCACGTCCCCCTCGTGCGCCGAAATGAGCGGCATCAGCCGCTCGCTCAGCGACTGCGCCGCGGCTAACTTCGCAAGACATACGAGAGCAAAAGCAAACAACATTCGTCGAAACATCGAACTGGCTCCGCGTTAAACGGCCAAAAAGATAAGCCCAGGATAGGACAGAGCGAACAGAGACATCTTAATGGCGATCTACCTCTGTTTCCTCTGTTACCGTCTGTTCAATTTGCTTTTGTTCTACCTTCCAGCGCATCAATCCTCGCCCGAATCTCATCGCTCACGACCACGGGCTGCTGGGCTGCGTAATCGAACATCACGATCGTCGAGTCTCCCTCCGCCGCGATCGCCTGCTGAGCCGTGCTGTAAATTCGGTGGACCATCTTCATGCTCGTCCGCCCAAATGATGCGATGCTGGCCGAGATCATGAGAGTATCGGGATAAGTCAGCTGCCGGCGGAAATCGCATTTGACCATCGCCAAAATCGGCCCAGTCCCAATCGGCCCAGCCCCTTGCGCCGGCGATGCGCTCGGTACGCCGGCTTGCCGGAAGTATGCGATCCGGGCCGATTCCATCCAGCGAAAATAAACCACGTTGTTCACGTGACCGAATGCGTCCTGGTCCCCCCACTGCACGGGCCACGTAAGGACGAGCGGATGATCCATGAGCTCCGCCGGCTGCGAGGAATTTGTCATCGACTGCTTCGTTTCAGTGAAAACGGTGTAACAAACAGGCCCGCTCTGCGCCTAAAGCATTTCAACGACGCATGTTATCGCACTACTCCCGGCCCCCGCTAGCTCCAATGTTTCGGCACATTCATTGCAACTTTTCGGACCGAACCCACCGCCTCGAAAGGCAGCAACCCCCAGCCCCGCGGGGGCCTGCCAGCCTCAAAAGCCCCTTTTCAGGGAGTTGGCAATGGCGGATAACAATGCCGGTGGTTCGCGGCCACCGCAGGGAGGAGTGCCGCCCAGGGCGACATCAGCCAGCACGTCTGGCCCACCAAAATCAAGGCGAGGACGCAATGTACGTACTGGAAGCTCGCGACCTGAGAAAGTCGTTCGGCGAGGGAGAAGCCGCCGTCGAAGCTCTGCGGGGCGTGAATTTAGGAGTTCAGGCCGGGGAAATGCTGGCCATCATGGGCCGCTCGGGGTCGGGAAAAAGCACGATGCTCACGCTGCTGGGCGGCGTCGATGTGCCCACCTCCGGGGCAGTCCTGCTCGAAGGCACCGACTTGGCCAGTCTTGATGATGACGGCCGCACCCTGATCCGCCGCCGCCGCATCGGCTTCGTCTTTCAAGCTTTTAATCTGCTGCCAATCCTGACGGCTGAGGAAAATGTGGCTCTGCCGCTGGAGCTGGACGGCGTGCCCTCCAATATCGCCCGCGAACGGGCCCTGAAAACCTTAGAGCTTGTCGGACTTGCGGGTCGCCGCACACACCTGCCAGGCAAAATGTCCGGCGGCGAGCAGCAGCGCGTCGCCATCGCCCGGGCCTTGGTCATCGAGCCCGCTATTGTCTTGGCTGACGAGCCCACCGGCAATCTCGACAGCTCCAACAGCAAGCGCATCACGCACGCGCTGCGCGAGTTGGTCGATCAGCATGGCCAGACGATCATCATGGTCACGCACGACCCGGCCGTCGCCGAACAAGCTGATCGTGTCGTGTACCTGTTCGATGGCCAGGTCGAGCGCGAGGAAACCAACCGCGTCGTCCCCGTCCGCCCCCGACGCGTACCCTCGGGCGAGACCGCCCATGCAAAGTAAGGCAAGTCCCGCCGCAAATGACCAATGACTGAATCCCAATGACTAATCAAGGACCACGGCGTTTCATGGGTCATTGGTCATTGATGCTTGGTCATTGGTGCTTGTTTGTGATTTGGTGCTTGATCATTGGTCATTTCGTTCATTCATCCGCCCCGCTGGCAGGAGAAGCCCGGTGAGCTTGCGTCACTACACCGTCCGAGCCATGCAGCAGCGTCCCGGTCGCACGATCCTGACGATGCTCAGCATTGTCATCGGCGTCGCTGCGGCAGTGGCGGTGGGCTTGGGCACCGCAACCACGCGCAACGCCTACAAGCAGATGTTCGCGATGGTTACCGGCAGGACCACGCTCGAAGTCGATGCACCGGGCGGCAGCGGCTTCGACGCCGAGCTTTTCGACAAGATCGCGGCCGTGCCGGGAGTCGCCGCAGCGGCGCCTCTCTTGGACCGCGGGGCAAAAATTTCCATCAACGAGGGCGAGCGGCAGATCAAGCTGGAAGTCCTGGGCATTGACCCGGCCGTTGATAACAAGGTTCGCGACTACGACATCGCCGCCGGCCGCCAGGTCAACGAGGGGCACGAGTTGGTGCTCGATGAAGGGTTTGCCAAATTCATTGGTCTGAACCTGAATGACGAAGTCAAGGTGCTCGCCCGAGTCGCGCCCGCTCCGACATTCACGATCGTCGGGCTGTCGAAGCCCAAAAGTGGGGCCGCGGCGCTGCAAATGTCGATGGCCTTCATGTCGCTCAAGGAAGCCCAGGCTGTTTTCAAGCAGCGCGGCCTGATCGACAAGATTCAGATCGTAACCGGCCCCAAGGATGATCCCGATAAAATCCGCCCGCAGATCGCCGAGCTGTTGCACACGATCAAGCTGACTGCGAAGCGCGGCGACGAAAGCGTAGATGCCGAAGTCCATTTGACTGGCAAGGCCGCCGCAGGCACCGAATCAGGCGGCGAGCTCACCGGCGATGCGCTCCTCGGTGTCGAAGCGGAAGATGCTGAAGAAAACGGCGCGAAGATCACCAAAATCATCGCGGGCAGTCCGGCGGAGAAAGCGGGGCTGAAACCCGGCGACATCCTTACCAAGGTCGATGACAAGAAAGTCGTCGGTTACAACGCACTGGTGGACCGCATTAAGAATCGCTGGGGCGTCTCCGTTCACCGTCCGACCGCCAGCACCCAGCTCATGCAAGAGACCCTTACTTCCACCGAGCAGGGCCTCACGCTCACCACGGCCTTTTCGATCCTGATGGCGGCCTTCATCATTCTCAACACGTTTCTGATGAACGTCAGCGAGCGCCGCCGCCAGCTTTCGATCCTGCGGGCCATCGGCGCGAAAAAAGGCCAAATCTCTCGCATGCTGCTCGGCGAGAGCTTACTCCTCGGCGTCTTCGGCACCATTATTGGCCTCGGCGTCGGCGTGCTCATCGCCTTTTTTGCCACGAGCCTTGTGGGCCGGGCCTTTGATGTGCAGTTGCCATCGCTCTTCGACGTCATGACGCCTACGCCCTTCATCGTCGGAACGACCTTTGGCCTCATCATGGCCCTCGCGGGCGCCGTCGTGCCGGCGCTGCTGGCTGGCCAGGTGTCTCCTCTCGAGGGCATGAACCGCGTTACGAACATCAAGAAATGGGACTTCACCCGCTACTACCTCATCTTCGGCCCTCTGATCACCATCGGCGCGCTGATTGTCATGTACGCCAGCATCACTCAACGAATCACAATTGACGCCGCGACCTACGCCGCTGTCGCCCTCCTCATCGGTCTGGTGCTCATCGATACCGTCATCTTCGATCCGCAAGCCGCATTCGTCGCGAGCGTTTTGAAATGGTTTTCACCCGTCGAAGCGAGCATGGCGCTGCGCCAGGTTGTTCGCAATCACATGCGCTCCGCGCTGACTGTCGCCGTGCTGTTCATCGCCGGCAGCACCGGCGTTGGCATGGCCAGCTCGATTATCGATTGTGTGCACAATGTGGCAACTTGGTTCGATAAGGCCATTACGGCCGATTTTGTGATCCGCGCCATGATGCCCGACATGGCCACCGGCACCGCGCCCGACCTGCCGGACGAGGTGGGCAAGGAATTAGAGGAGAGAGCGTCGGCGATGCACGTTCGCCACGAAGGCATGTCCTTCATTCAGGCCAAAGTCGTCCCGCGAGAAGCAAGCACAGAACCGCTGACCGTCATTGCTGTCGCCCGCGAGTATAAAGACCCAGGCAAACCGCCCTTTGATCTCATCCAAGGCGATGAAAACCGTCTTCGCCAGCAGATCTTGAGCGGCGAAGTCGTCATCGGCAGCGTGCTCTCGATGAAAACCGGCCTGAAGCTCGGCGACAAGCTGCCCCTGGAAACCAAGGAAGGCCTCCAGCAGATCCCCATCTGCGGCGTCGCCAACGAGTACATGGTCGGCGGGCTGGCGGTGCACATGGCCCGCCCCTATGCCGAACGGTGGCTCGGCGTGCAAGGATTCGACGGCTACATCGTCAAAATCTTGCCCGGTGGCGATCCCGAGACGATCAAGTCACAGCTCGCCTCGCTCGCGAAGAAGTACGACGTGCTCCTCATGACGAACTCCGACATCAAACGCGCGGTGCATCAGTTTGAGCAAGGCACCGTCTGGAGTCTCTGGGTGCTCGTTTGCACGGGCTTCCTCGTCGCCGCCTTTGGCGTGGTCAACACGCTCACGATGAATGTTCTGGAGCAGACCCGCGAGCTGGGCCTCTTGCGCATCGTCGCGATGACTCGCCTGCAAGTCCGGCGCACCATCGTCATGCAGGCTCTAATCATTGGCCTCGTCGGCCTGCCGCCCGGAATTATCCTCGGCGTTGCC
>Ga0136846_1221638_pt1 | contig 18446 bp, 22 predicted proteins | sample HopSoiMetagenom2_FD_96841 | JGI IMG/M metagenome (GOLD analysis project Ga0136846, IMG submission 96841) | Grasslands soil microbial communities from Hopland, California, USA - 2 Assembly 2016 (version 4) | ecosystem: Environmental > Terrestrial > Soil > Grasslands | place: USA: Hopland...
CCGCGTTCGGATCGGACAGGTCGGCGCCGATGAACTCGTCTATCGGCCCGTCGCACCGCTTGATGTCGACGGCGACTATCCGCTCAGCGTGTGCAGCGCGCAGTCGGTCGATGAGCGCGGCGCCCACTCCCGTCGCGGCGCCGGTGACTACGACAGTCTTGTTCTCATAAGTGACGATTGGTGGCATCTTGTTGCTCCTCACTGTGCGTGGACGTTTTGTGGCATCGGTTACAGCGGATTCCATTGGGGTGTGCCGTCGCCGCGGAAAGCAGTGAAGGACTGGGCCAGATCTCCGGTGGCCGTGCACATCACCTGCGTGCGGTTCTCGATGTCGAGGGCGTGGCGCAGGCTGGGAGCATCGACGGTCTGCCACATGGTTTCCTTGGTCATCCATACGGCGAGCGGTGAGTGGCAGGCGATTTCACGCGCTTTGGCGATGGCTGTGGCGCGCAGTTCGTTGTCGTCAACGACGCTGAGGACTAGGCCGATTGTGGCGGCTTCGGTGGCATCGAACACGCGGCCGGTGAGCATCAGCTCTGCAGCGCGCGATGCACCGATAAGGCGCGGTAGGTGGTAACTGGTGCCCATATCGCAGGCTGAGACGCCGTGCCGGATGAAGACCGCCCCAAAAGTGGATTCCGGTGCCGCGAGCCGGATGTCGCACGCGAGCGCCAGTGCGAAGCCTCCGCCTAGCGCGCAGCCGTTGATGGCGGCGATCACGGGCTGACGAAGCCGGTGGATCTTTTCGAAGGCCGACGCCATGAGCTCCTGCGCGGAGAACGTGATCGCGACCGTCGAGGTGGCTGCTGCCTGTAGGGCGGTGTGAGGTGTAGCTGCGGCGTCGATGAGATCGTCGGGTTTGGCCTTGATATCGGCGCCTGCGCAGAACGCGCTGCCTGCACCCGTGAGTACCACCGCTCGGGCGCCGGGATCGCCGTTGAGGGCGTCCAGGAGCCGGTGCAGTTCCGCCAAAGTTTGTGAGTCCAAAGCGTTTCGGCGGTGCGGCCGGTTGATGGTCACGACGACGATGGCGCCGTCGTCGAGCCGTTCGACGTCAATGGCTGACGTCGCAACGACTGGATCCGTACTCATGCGCTGACCGCGGGCGCGTCGTCGGCGAACTTTGCGATCGCGGCATGGGATGCCTCGGGGTTGTTGTATTCCCGCCAGTACGTGAGCTTTCCGTCGTTGAAGCGGAAGATTCCGATGTACTCGTTTTGATACGCGACGGGTTTGTCGCGTCCCTCGGCGTCGCTGCGGTATCGCGCGATCAGCATGTCGGGATCGAGAAGGTCGTAGATGTCGGTGATGGTGATGTCGAACTTCTTGAACATCACGAACATCATCGACAACAGTTGGAGGAAGCTCTCACGATCACAGTCAGGCACGGCGGGCTCGAAAGGAAGCTCGAAGGCCGCCGCGTCGTGCAGTTCAGCCCGTATCGCGTCGGCATCGAGGGTTGAAATGCCGTTCATCGCTCGCCGCAACGTCTGCTTGTTCGTCTCGCGCGTCGCTGCGCTGTCAACAGTCATGTGGTTACCTTTCTGTGATGGGCGACTACTACCGCGGGACCATGCCGCCGTTCGGCGATGATGGTTTGACCGGTGATGAAACTGCCAGCGTCGGAGACCAACAGCAGTGCGGGACCGACCATTTCGGATGGATCGGCGAGTCGCTGCATAAATGCTGAGGCCTTCATGGCGTCGATGAATTCCGGCGGATTGCCGCGCACCATGTCGGTGTCCACCGATCCGGGGGCTAGGGCGTTGACGCGGATTCCCTGTGAGGCGAACTCGGCGGCCATGGATCGCGTGAACGAGACCATGGCGGCTTTGGCCGCCGAGTACATCGAGACCAATGGCGAGAAGATGAAGGCCCCGGCCGAGACGACGTTGAGGATCGCGCCGTGTTGGCTTTCGCGTAGGTACGGAAGCGCCGCCTGGACAAGGAATACCGGCCCCTGCAGATTCACCGAGAAGGATTTCGACCAGGCTTCCTGGGTGATTTCACCGAGCGGCAGGGCCAACGCATTGGCCGCATTATTGATGACGATGTCGATGCCGCCGAATTCCTGCGCGGTGGCTGCGACCAATTGGTCGATTGCATCGACGTCACCCAGGTGGGTGGGCACTCCCAGTGCCTTGCCGCCGCCCAGGCATTGCAATTTGTCAGCTGCTGCTGCGCACGCTTCAGGTTTGCGGCTTGCGACAGCGACGTTGGCGCCGCAGCTCACCAGGGCCTCGGCGATGGACAGGCCGATGCCACGGGTTCCACCGGTGACGATGGCGGTCCGATCCTTGAGATCGAAGAGTGTGCGCAGGGGATCGTTGGTCAAGTTTTGCGTCCCAATCGTTGTGCGGCTGGACCCATAGTTATCTTACATGATGTAAGGTAACTTAAACAGGGTGCGGTTGTCACGCACCCATGGACGCACGTTGGAAGCGCTGACACGGCTCAGGAGCTCTCTAGATGACGACATCACCGCAAATGCAGACCGGCCTCGGCTTCGGAGAGGGGTTCGACTTCACTGACCCCGCGCTGCTGGCTCGCGGCCTGCCCGTCGAACAGTTCGCGCGGGTGCGGCGGGCCTCCCCTGTGTGGTGGAACGCGCAAGACCCGGACAAGGGCGGGGGCTTCCGCGATGGCGGATTCTGGGTGATTTCGAAACACGCTGACATCCGTGAGATTTCACGTGACCCCGACACGTGGTCGTCGCATCTCAACGGGTGTGTTATGCGGTATGCCAACGACATGTCCACCGAGCAGCTGGAGGCCGCGAAGATCCTGATGCACAACTCCGACCCGCCTGTACACACGCGGCTGCGCAAGCTGATCTCGCGGCTCTTCACGCCGCGCAGTGTTGCCAAGCTTGAGGAGAACTTGGCGACGGCGGCCCGCGGGATCGTCATCGCCGCAGCGGAGAAGTCCGACGGAGACTTTGTCGAAGACGTCGCCCACCAGCTGCCGCTGAAGGCGATCGCCGATCTCGTCGGTTTTCCAGAGGACGACCATGAGCGGCTGTTCCACTGGTCGAACGTCATCATGGCCGCCGAAGATCCCGAATGCGTCGAGGATCCCATGCTCGCGATGACGGAGCTGATGGGCTATTCGTATGAGATCGCCGCAGAGCGCAAGAAAAATCCCACCGACGACATCATTTCGCGCCTAGTCGCGGTGGACGTCGACGGTGATGAACTCACCGAGATCGAGTTCGGGTACTTCATGCTGTTGTTGCTGGTTGCCGGCAACGAGACGACGCGAAACGCGACGTCGGCGGGAATGGTCGCTCTGCTCAACCATCCCGAACAATGGGAGCTGTACAAGCGCACCCGACCCGCAACGACAGCCGACGAGATCATCCGCTGGACAAGCCCCGTTCACGTTTTCCAACGCACGGCGCGCCGGGATACAGAGGTCGGGGGCACGCCGATCAAGCAGGGCCAACGAGTGGGACTGTTCTACAGCTCCGCCAACTACGACGAGGACGTCTTCGCCGATCCCTTCAGCTTGAACATCCAGCGCGACCCCAACCCCCACTTGGGCTTTGGCGGAAACGGCCCACACTATTGCATCGGTGCCAACCTGGCGCGGAAAGAGTTAACCATCATGTTCAACACCATTGCCGACTACCTGCCCGACATCGAAATGACCGGCCCCTTAACGCGAATGCGCCATGGATGGATCAACGGGATCACCGCTATGCCCGTGCGCTACAACGCGCGGTGACGGGAAGAAGAACTGCCTCCGAGGGCATCGGGGGCCTACTGCGAGACCAAGGCGCCTGCGGCCCGTTCGGCGACACGCCGGGGGCTTTGATCGTGACCAGCGTGATGGCGCCGCAGCTCCCGACGTAGGGTCCTGTCTGAGCTACCGGAGGAGCCGACGATGGGCAGCACGCGGGGCGGTCGCCCCAAGGACGAGGTCCGCCGCGAGGCAGCTCTGACCGCCGCGCGGGAACTCCTGATCGCGAAGGGCTATGACGAACTCACGTTGTCGGAAGTCGCGCGGATGGCCGGAGTGTCACGGCCCTTCGTCTACGACAACTGGGGATCGAAATTCGCTTTGGTGGAGGACGCAATCTTCACCACCGATGACCCAGGTCCGTTGATCGACGATGACAAGCCATTCACCGACTCGCTCACGGATCTGATCGCCGCGATAGTGGCGGTTCAATGCGATCCGGCATATCTGGCGGGTCTTCCCGGGTTGTCGGCCGAACTGTACAACCGGCCCGATCTCATCGAACAGATCGAGGCCAAGTACATCGCACCCGTCAGGGCGGCTTACGTTCGGTTGATTGACCGTGGAAAGGCCGAAGGCGTGGTGCGGAAAGATGTGGACGGTAGCGCGTTATTGGATACCCTCCGCGGTGCGGTCATGCTGCATACGCTGATCAATCCCTCACTGGGTGAGGCCGAGCTCGTCGAGCACCTTCGCTCAATCCTCCTGCACGGCATCACGAAAGTGACGGCTGATCGCTCACCTAGAAAGCGATCACCTAGAAGATGATGTGTTCATCGGCGATGAAGACACTCGAGCGTGGCGAATCGACGAATGTCAGCTCGTCGTCGAGTAGCCGCTGCCGCCGCGGCCGTGGCCTTGGGATCATCGGTTGCTGCGTCGAAGTCGATCCAGTGCTGTCGGGTTTGTGCGTCATTCAGCGACCCGCGAGGAGCTACTGGTGCGCATTTGTTCGAAGTCATCTTCGACCATGGGTAGTTGAGTTGCGCCGTTGGGTAGCAGCCAGAATTGGTTGGTCTTGATGGCCTGCGCGACCAGCTTGCCGACTTCCGCTGGGTCCATGGCGTTTTCGTCCCGTAAACCAGCTTCGAGAAGGTCCAGAAAGGAATCGAGATCAGTGCCGCCATGGCGTTGGCCGTGGCGCTGCTCGCGCATCGCGCGTGCGACATTGGTGCGCACGTTGCCGGGGCATACGAGCGTGACGCCGATATTGGTGCCGCCGAGTTCGACGCGCAGCGCTTTCGTGAGCCCGACGACGCCGTGCTTTGCTGCTGCGTAGGGACCGACGAAGGGAGCGCTGAGCAGCCCGCCCATCGACGCGACGTTCACGACGTGGGACGGCTGGCCGGAGGCCAGCATTCTGGGTACGAACGCACGTACACCGTTGATCACCCCCCACAAGCAAATGTCGATCGCCAGGGCCCAGTCCTCCTCGGACAGCTCCCACTGGCGACCGAACACCCCTGCCCCGGCGTTGTTGCAGATCACGTGGACCTGTCCGTAAGTGTCGACGGCGGCCTGTGCCAAGGCGTCGACGGCTTGTGGGCTGCGGACGTCGGCGATGTGGCCCACGCATTCGATGCCGTCAGCCTGGAGTTTGGTGACCGCCGCGTTCAGCTGTTCTTCTGATATGTCGGAGAGTACGACGCGCATGCCTTCACGTCCGAATTCGCGCGCCAGTCCCAACCCGATGCCGGAGGCCGCGCCGGTGATGACTGCGACCTTCGATTCAAGTGTGTCCATGAAAGTTGCTCCGTCCTAGTCCCACAACACCGACCATCTGTCCCGAGACGGCGCCGCCCACCAGAATTATCTTACAGCATGTAAGATAATGCTTCTAGCCTCCCGGGTGTGTTCCCATCAATGTCGACAGAAGGGCAGATGACTAGTGACCAACCCAGATACACCCGACGCGACGACCTCATCCCACGGCGAAGCCTTGAAGGCGGTGGTCCGCCGCAACACCGAACAAGTCCAGGGCCAAGGCGATTTCGCACTGTTCGACGAGCTGTTCGCCGACGACTTCGTCGACCACACCCCTCAGCCCGGCACCACGCCTGACAAGGCCGGTGTTCGCGTCCTCTACAAGCGACTGCGCGACGCGTTTCCCGATTTCCGACCCGAGATCCATTGGCAAACCGTCGACAACGACATCGTCACCACCTTCAAGACCTACCACGGCACCCAGCTTGGTGACTTCCTCGGTATCGCCCCCACCGGCAAGGCCATCCAATTCGAAACGGTCGACGCGATGCGGGTCCGCGACGGGAAGATCACCGACCACTGGGGAGTGGCGAACCTGTACTCCGTCCTGCAACAACTTGGACAGCTACCCACCTGATCGCGTGGGCTGCTCGCTTTGGCGTTCATCCTGGTGCCAATTGGCCAGCAGTCGCAGCGAGGTTTCGTCGGCCAATCCGGGTTCGGTGGTGTAGACGATGAGGACCTGATCGGGATCGCCAGATGGGCCGCGGCGGCGATCGGTGGGACCGGGCCGCTGCAATCTGCGCAACAGGCCGCCGAGGCTCTGCGGCCTGCGGTTGGCCCGGCGGCGCCCGCACTGTTCGCCGCGGGTCTGCTCGGGGCGTCGCCGCTGGCAGCGTCGGTGGTGCCGCTGTCGACCTCGTACGCCATTGCGGATGCGGTCGGTGCCCCGCGGTCCGTGTCGGCGAAATTGCGACAGGCACCGCTCTTCTACGGCATCTTTACGCTGCAGATCGTTGTCAGTGCGATGGTTGCACTGGCGCCCGGTAACCTCGTCGAACTCGTCGTCAACGCCCAGGTGCTCAACGGAGTCATCACTCCGCTTCTGCTGACATACATACTGATTCTGGCGAACAGGTCCGCCGTGCTGGGCCGGGCCAAGAATGGTCCGATCTTCAAAGCCGTTGCCACGGTGTGCGTGGCCATGGTTGGTCTGCTGTCGTTTGTTGTCCTCATCCAAACGGTGTTCGGCCTCGGCTAAGGACGCCAGCGCATCTGAGCAGTTTGTCTCCAGGAGATAAGACACCGTCAGAAGTTGGTCGCCGGGGACATCGCTGAGCTGGGGTTTCGCTCGTAGATTTCTCATCACGAACTCAGCGACGAGTTCCCCAAGACCAAAGACCAATGATTCCGCCCCGCGGAGAATGCGAGAAATCTAATGCTCTTCCCGACCATGATCTTTCTGATGGTGCTGTCCCCGATGTTCATCCCGATCGCGATCACGGTGGTTCACGAGTTCGGCAACTGGCGCGGCAACCGTGTCGCTCGTCCGGTCGGCCCGCTTCGCCAGTTCCACGCGGAGCCCGCGGCCGCGTAAATACGCATACGCTTACGAACGTGACGCCAATCGGCGTCACGTTCGTCGCGTCTCACGACCCTGACGGCACCGGGATGCGGTCGCCGATCACGTCGACGCTGACATGGGACGGCATGACGCGTTCTGGTCGATCCGAGTGTCAGTCACGCCATGGTGATTGTGCTGCGGCTTGTTCCATACGGGTCACGCCGTGTTGGCGGCGTTCGTGCAGGAGTTCGCCTGGGATGGAGTAGCGGGGTGCGGCTGCGTCGCTGCGACCGGCATGCTCGACGATGGCGTCGACGAGGGAACGCACCATCGCCAGTCTCGGATAGTGCGCGTGGATCGCTTCTTGCTGATCGAGCGCGACCTCTGCCTGGCGACCAAAGTCGATACCGACTCCTTCGCGGGTGAGATAGGCGAGCAATCCGCGTCGTTCGGCGATGCCGGCACTGGTATGGATGGCGATCGCTTCCCACACACGATCGACGTCACTGGTCGAGACTCCCTGTGCAATAAGCAGTTCCGCGGCGAGGTCTGCGCCCTCGACCTCGAAGCGCTGCTGACCGCGAGCGCGGCTGCCGACGCCAAGGTCGTGCATGACGGTGGCGGCGAAGAGCAACACGGGATCGTAGTCTGCCTCGCCGGTGACATTTTCGTGTTCGGCCAGCAGCACCGCCCACAGGTAGCTGCGCACCGAGTGGTTGAACACCGACTCCGACTCGGTGGATCTCGCCAATTCCAGTGCAGCAGCGGCGATCGGGTCTGCCGGAAGGTCTGGGATCATCCGCATGCCGATGTTCCCGACCGCGGCCGATCATTCCAGCCGGCGGCGGCTACGACCTCGAACCATGTCACCGTTGGCGTTGCTGGGTACATAAGTTGGTGGAGGTGCCCGGGAAAGGTGAGGGGAGGCCCCTTCTGCGAGTTGGCCTCGACCTGATCTGCGATGAGTTCGGTCAGCGCATAGCCGAGGTCGTGTCGCGGCCACGCCTCATGCACGCGATCGGCGAAACCCGACGGCAGCAGGTGTTTGTCGTTGCCGACGATGTCAGCCCCGATACCCAAATGGGTGATGGCTTGCTCAGCACCAAACCTGTGGGCCAGACCGACACTGGTGTGCAGCGCGATCGCCTGCCAGACCGTGGTGACCCGCGCTTCCGGCGCCCCACGATCCCGCAGAAAGCGCGCAGCGGCATCGGCACCGTCGACTTCGAACCGTTGGTCACCGTTGGCGTGTTCGGTCACGCCAAGGTCGTGCAGCATGCAGCTGAGGAATACCAGCTCGTCGTCGTAGTCGACATCGGGTTGTAGCCCCTTGGCCGCCGCGAGTTCGCGGCCGTATAGGTAGCTGCGCAGGCAGTGGTGGGCGACGAATGCAGGGGACACGTCGTACACGAACTGCTTTGCCGCGCTGGCGATCTCGGAGTCTGGGAGATCTATTCGACCGGTCGGGGATGACATACCTCAACTGTGCCGGTGCGCTTCCGTGCAATACCAGTGGCCAGATAGCCATATGTTGCTAAGATCTAGCCACGATGCTGATCGTTGGTGTGTTGGCGCTGGACCAGGTCATGGGTTTCGAACTGATGATTCCCGGCCAGGTCTTCGGCATGGCGAATCTGGCAGCAGCGGAGCTGGGAGCCGGCCGCAACGGCGATCCTCAGGATCCCGCGGAATTCGAGGTACGAGTGTGCGGGCAGCGCTCCTCGATCAGCACCACCGCGGCGTGGGGCCTGGTCGAGATTCGCACGTCCTACGGGATGGACGCCCTCGCGGAAGCCGACCTCGTGGTGGTACCTGGAACGCATCGATTTTTGGAAGAGCCTGATCCGCAGGCGGTTTCGGCGCTGCGTGCCGCCGCCGACAACGGTGTGCGAATCGCAGGGATGTGCGTCGGGGCGTTCACGTTGGCAGCTGCCGGCCTGCTCGATGGCAGGCGCGCCACCACCCATTGGCAGTGGGCCGGCGAGTTAGCGCGACGATATCCCCAGATCGACGTCGATCCCAGCGTGCTGTTCGTCGATGAAGGTCCCGTGTTGACCTCGGCGGGAGTGGCGTCGGGCCTGGATCTGTGTCTGCATCTGCTCCGCCAACACGCGGGCGCCGACCTGGCCGCGCGCACTGCGCGTCGGGTGGTGGTACCCGCGTGGCGCGACGGCGGCCAGGCGCAGTACATCGAACACGTCGCGCCCGCCGACGCGGACCATCCGCTGCAACCGACGATCGACTGGATGGAAGAGAACGCGCTCGATGCGCTCGACCTGCAGTCCATCGCAAACCACGCTTCGGTGAGTGTGCGAACACTCAATCGTCAATTCCGGGACCACTTCGGCACCACCCCGTTGGGATTGCTCACCAGGATGCGCATCGATCGCGCACGGCGGCTGTTGGAAACCAGCGGGCTGACAGTTGACCGCGTCGCCGAGCAGTCCGGCTTCGGTTCCTACCCGTCGCTGCGCTATCACTTCCTTCGCACCGTCGGTGTGTCGCCACACAGGTACCGGCAAAGCTACAACGCCGGACGCTGAGAAGGAGGAGCTGAAACGCCCATGTAGCGATGGCCAGAACTGTCCATTTTGTGGCCATTTGACGGCTGTCGCCTTGCTTCGAATCGAGCGAAGGTGGATGCCGTGTCGGAAGAAATCGCAATTACGAGTCCATTCACTGGACTCATCGACCGGTTTCTGATTTGATGTCAACATGCTGCCGAGCTCGTACGACAGGCAGGATTGCTCACTCGCGCGCGCACTCGAGATCGTTGGTGAACGGTGGACGCTTCTGGTGCTGCGTGATGCGTTCTACGGCGTCCGGCGCTTCAATGACTTTCTCGCGCACCTGGACATGCCTCGCACGGTGTTGAGCAACCGCCTACGGTCGCTCACCGAGAGCGGCGTGATGGTGAAGGTTCCCGATCCCAGCCATTCGGGCCGTTGGCTCTACGAGCTGACCGACGAAGGACTGGCGTTGTGGCCGGCGTTGTACGCGCTGCGCTCGTGGGGGGAACGGCACTCCGGTCGGCGGCCAAGGGCGTTCACCCACGATGCGTGTGGCACACAGCTTGATGCCACGGCGCGATGCGAGACGTGCGGGGTCCTACCGCCGCCCGATCACGTCTTCGTGATGCCGGTGGGCGATTTCACGGCGCGTATCGACCCTGTGGCGCTTGGGTTGCGGCGCAAGCACCGCCTGCTCGATTTCCTGCCACGAGACGGCGACGCAGCATGAGGCCGTACGGGCCGCTTCGCGGTCGAGACGACGAGCTGTCCACGGCGCTGGCTGTCGTGCGCCGGACACGCACGCACGGTGCCAGCGGTGTGGTGCTGATCTCAGGGAACGCCGGTGTCGGAAAGACCGCGCTGCTGTCTGAGATTTGTCGTCAGGCAGCGCACCTGAACATCCGACTGGCCAGGAGCAAATGCGACGAGATTGAGCAGGCCAGTCCAGGGGCGCCCATGATTGAGCTCTTACGCACCGGCCGCGAACCCCTCCTATCGGCACCCGAATTCGAGCAGATCAGCGGACTGCCCGGCGAGCCTCTGCTGCTCGTCGACCGCGTCGCGCGCCATCTCGCCCGGCTGGCTGATGGGCAGCGCCTGTTGCTGGCAGTCGACGACGTGCAGTGGGCGGATCGCGTCAGCCGGTATGCCCTGCGGGCGTTGATCTCTCGGCTCGTCGGCGTTCCCGTCGTGTGGCTGCTGGTCAGCCGGTCCGATGACGTCGGTCTTGCCGTCAGCGCCGCCGATAGTGTTGAAGTGGAACACATCCGACTGGGCCCGCTGGCCGACACGGCCATCGCCGATATCGCACGGGATCGCCTAGGCCCCAACCTCGATGCACGCGTGGAGCAAATGCTTGACGCGGCAGGTGGCAATGCATTTCTCGCGATCCAGATCATCGACGGGATGACACAGCACGGCGAGACCGGTGGTATGGACGGCATTCCCGCGCAGTTCAGATCCGCTGTGCGTCGACGGCTGACCGGTCTGCCGGGTGAGGCGCGGCGACTCGTCGAAGCGGCGGCGGTCGCGGGACGTCCGGCGTCGATCATCGATTTGGCGGAGCTGTGTGAGATGAACGCAAGTCCTGCGTTTGACGAAGCCGTCGACGATGCGGTGGCGTCGGGCCTGCTCAATTCAACTGGCGCCGAATTGAATTTCGGCCACGACCTTGTTAGGGACGCGGTCTATGAGCTGATCGCTCCCGAGGTCCGGCGTGAGCTCCATTCGCGCTTCGCGCGCCATTTTGGGGGTAGTGTCGGCGATCCGACGCTGGCCGCGGCGCATGCGCGGGCTGCTGCGACCGTCGGTGATGTCGCCAACGCCCGCATCATGCTCGACGCCGCTGGGGCATTGATCACCACGAGCGCTGTCGACGCCGCCGACCTTGCGCTGCAGGCATTTCGGACTCTGCGGCCTAGCCAGCCGCAATGGCTGGAGCTAGGCGAACGAGTGGTCTGTGTGCTGTCGCGCACTCAACGCGCCGCCGAAGCGATTGCAGTGGCCGACGCGCTCCTCGCGACCGTCGACGACGTCGATGTCGTCGGCCGGATCGAGACGTACACCGTCAAGCCCATGTGGCTTTCCGGTCATTCGGCCGCTCTCGTCGCGCGAGCCGAGCGCGCCATAGCCCGGGCCGGAGCACGGCACGACCACGTTGCCCGATTCCGCGCGGCACGCGCGTTGGCCCACACCCGGATGCTTGCCGCGGACCAAGCCACCGACGAGGCCGACGCGGCTCTGGCTGAGGCGAGGGCGTCACGCGACCACGATGCGCTCGCCTTTGCGCTGCAGGCCGCCGGTGAAGCGGCCCACAACGAACGCCGACATCAGCTGGCGTTGAAGTATTTTCGTGAGCTGCGGTCGATCACAGGCGTTCCCTATCTGGCCGAGGAGATCATGGAGCTGCAGCTACTGGATCGTTACGACGATGCACAGATGCTGCTCGACGGCGCGACCAGCGATAGCGGCGGCAAGGTGGGTTCAATGCTGCCGGACCTGCTGTTTGCGCAACTAAAACAGGATTACAACCTCGGTCGGCTGCAGGAGGCCGATGACACTGCGTCGGTGCTCATCGAGCTCGGACAGGTGACTGGCAACACGGTTCACGTCGTTGAGGGCGTCCTGATGCGCACGACTGTGGCGTTGTTGCGCGGCGAATCCGAATTGGCAGCGCAACGGTTGCGACCGGCGTTGAGCCTTGCCGATGACGACACAATTCGCCACCCCGGCCTGTCTTTGTTGTCGGGATGGTTGACCACCGAGCAGGGCGATATCGATAGCGGGCGGCGGATGCTGTCCGAGTTGCTGGAAACATCCCAACGCACGCGCAGCTACTGGGCATGGTGGCCCTGCTTTGCAACGGTGCTTTTCAGCATCGGATTGATCAGCGGCGCAACAAACATCACCGAGCGCACTGTCGAGTTCACCGAGGAAGGTGCGCGCCGCAATCCCGGTGTCGCCACGCTCAACGGCTTGGCGTTGAATCTGCGCGGACTGCTCGGCGGCGACGTCGCGACGGTGGCCGAGTCGGTTAAGATCCTGCAGCACAGCCCCCGGCCGGTCTTGCGGGCCGCCGGAGCTGAAGGCTATGGCCGCATGCTACTGGCGACCGGCCAACGCGAGGCCGCGCTCGACCACCTCGACGCGGCATGGGACGTATACGATCGCATGGGTGCATCGGCGCCACGCGCACGAGTGCAGCGACTGATGAGGCAAGCGGGGGCCCGCCGAGCGAAGTGGGTCGGCGATCACACCCATGTCGATCGTGTGTCGCTGACCGAGGCCGAACGGCGGGTGGCTTATCTGATCGCGAACGGGCACACCAACAAAGCGACCGCGAAATCGCTTGGTATATCTATCAACACGGTGGGCACCCATCTGCGGTCGATCTACTCCAAGCTCGGTGTCCAGTCTCGCGTTCAACTCGCAAATGTCTTGCGCGAGCTAGGTGAGATCGCCTGACAACGGCCGTCACCCCCTTTTAGCGGACAGTGATATCGCCGAAATCGATGGACACCAGGATTGGTCCCGTGAGTGCGGCGCCGTCCGCGCTGAAGGCGGTGACTCGCCGACGCATGGGGAACAGTAGGCCGCTGAAATCGCGATACGCCACAGCTTGATTCGAGGCGGGCACGCCGCCAAGGACATCGGCATCGTAGTCGTGTCGCACCAACAAGCTGTTGGAGTCAAAGTTGTAGTACTGCAGGTGATTATGCGTCTCAATCGCGGCCTCGGCGAAGTCGGCGCTCACCCTTCGCCATGAGGAGTCTGCGCCGGGCAGGGGTCAAGCTCGGTGGCTTGGATCCCCGCGGTGGTTAGCAGATGCGGGAGCGTGAGGTAGTTCCAGATCGCATATCTAGCGAAGTACGCAACCTGGATGTTGTCCCATTGCGTTGCGGCGCCACGTGGAAACGATGCCCGGGGATCGTGGCGCCGGTCGATCTCGGTACCGTTTTCAGTGCGAACGCTCACCAGCCCGGGTTCGAACCATGTGTGCAATCCGTGGGGCCCGAAGCCGCTGAATTCCACGTGCTGGCGATGCGGATCGATGAACACTGCGGCGTCGGCAAACGCCCCGTCATGCCCCTTGTCGGACCAAAGGCTGCCTCGTATCGAGACGGGCGCGCTCAACGATGTGACGGCGAGCCAACGATCGCGTCCACCATGAGCGTTGACAGCGTCGTCAATCACACGGGCGGGAATACCATTCTCCGCCATATTGATTCCTTTCCCGTTGGGCAGTCCTTGGGGATCAGGCCGACCCCGTTGCGTGGCTCAGCTGGTCAGCATGCCGCCTTCAACCGGAAGGGTGATACCCGTGACATAGCTGCCGGCGTCGCTGGCCAAGAAGATCAGTGCCGCGCTGAACTCCGCGGCATGGCCGAGCCTGCCTTCCAGCGTGCGGGGCAGCACTGCGCGCTCGATGTAGTCGTCCTGAAACTGGCCCGTCATTTCGGACTCGAAATAGCCTGGCGCCAGCGCATTGACGCGGATCCCCTTCCGGCCGGTCCACTGCTGGGCGAGGTCGCGGGTCAGGCCGATCAGCCCGGCTTTCGACGCGGAATACGCCGCCTGCGGTATCCCGGCACTGGTCAAGCCCAGCACGCTCGCGATGTTGATGATGCTGCTTCCGGGTTTCATCACCCGGGCACATGCCTGAGCCATCCAATAACACCCGTTCAGGTTGACATCGATGACGGATCGAAACTGTTCGGGGGTTTCCCGGGTGGCCGGTACGGAGGTGCCGATGCCGGCGTTGTTGACCAAGATGTCGACTCTGCCGAACGCGCGCACGGTGGCGTCGACGAGTACCCGGCAGTCGTCGGGATTGGCCACGTCGGTCCGCACTGTGATGGCCCGTCGCCCGGCCTCTTCGACAAGTTTGCGGGTGGCCGCCAGGCGGTCCTCGCGACGCGCGCCGAGTGACAAGTCGGCCCCCGCTTCGGCGAGGGCGGCGGCGAAGGCGACACCCAACCCGCTGGATGCGCCGGTGACGATCGCGACCCGATCGTCGATACGGAAGCGGTCGAGAATTGTCATCACACGGAGCCCTTCGCTGAATCAGCTTGGGGGAGACCCAATTCGTCCGACAGGCCGATGGCGCCCATGCCTGCCCACGTGTCGTCGACGAAGTGCGCCAGCATGACCAGGTCATGGAATTCCCCGTTGCGATCCCGGATGTGGTCGCGCAACAGCGCTTCGCCGGTGAAGCCCAGTGCGGCGAACATCGCCAGCGCATTGTCTTGGTCGGCGGCCAGTTCCACGATCAGCTTGCGACGTCCGGCACGCACCGCTTCGATCAGTGCGTGGCGCGCAAGAGCGCCACCCACCCCGACGCGGCGGCGCGCCGGATCGACAACGAGGCGCAGCTCGCCCACGTGATCGGACCACTCGGGTAGCGGACGCACCGCGGCGTAGCCGACGATGTCAGCGCCGTCGAGCGCCACCCACTGCTGTCCGGGATGCGCCGCCCACCGCCGTACCGCGACGGGATCGGTGAGGTTCTCCTTGATGAGGGTCAGATCGCGGTCCGACAGCTCTCCGAAGAGCCCGGTCAGCCTACGGCCGTGCTGCGCAGCGCACGCGACGATGTTCATGGTTTCACCCTGCTTCGCTGTTTTAGGAAATCGATGATGGTCGGGAGCGTGGTCTTGGCGGCGGTCTTGCCGACCAACAGCCCGACGTGCCCGGTATCGAGCCGAAGCTCATGTTTGTCGCGCGAGCCGACGAGGCCGATCAACGGTGCCGCCGCCGCCTCGGGGATGATGTGATCGCGGCTGGCCAGCACATGCAGAAACGGCACCGTGATGTCCGACAGCAGAACCGGTCGCCACCGACAACCAATCGCTCTGTCATCAGCGGGTTTTCGCGCACCATGTCAACGATCTGTCGGACAACCCCGCCCGGCAGGGGGATCTGTTCGGTAGCCCACCCGGTCATCGCCTGATAGGCAGCGACGTACTCATCGCTCCACAGCCGTTCCCACAGGTCGACATATTGGGTGATCTCGCCGGTCGACCTCAGCGTGCGGAACCCCTGCAGGATGATGTCTGCGGGCACATTGCCGTCGGCGTCCAATAGCGTTGCAATGTCGAGCCCGCCACCGAGCAGATCCCCTAACTGGCCCAGTCGCTGGAAGTCTGCCGGGGTGGTCAGTACTGTCAGACTGCGCAGTGGCGCGTCGGGATCGTGGGCGGCATACAGCACAGACAACACTCCGCCGAAGCAGTAGCCCAGCATGTTGACCCGCTCCTCGTGCGATACCTGGCACACGCGGTCGACGGCGGCAGGCAGGTATTCGTCGGCGTAGTCGTCGAGCGTGTTGCCGGCATCGCGCTCGTCGGCAATTCCGAAGTCCAGTAGATAGACGTCGAACCCAGCGTTGAGCAGATGCTCGACGAAGCTGTTCCCGGGCTGCAGGTCAAGGATGTAGCTGCGGTTGAACAGGCTGTAAACGATGAGCAGCGGAGGAGAGACCCGGATCTGTTCACTGCGGTAGCGCCAAAGATCAGTTCGCCCCTTGCGCCACACAATGTCCTTGGCAGTCAGGCCGACGTCCGGCGGTCGGACGCCTGCAGTCAACCGGATTCCGTTTCGCGCCCGCAGTGCGTTGCGTTCGACCTCGCGACGCACGCGGTCGACGACGCTCATCGGGAATCGCGATCGAGTTGCACTGACAGCCGCCTAATTTCGCGGTCCAAGGCACCGACCTGTATGCGTAGCCGCTGCACATCGGTACTCGCCGGCAGGTTCATCAGGTGCCAGACCCGCGCGGTGATCGCATTGGCCCGACTACCCGCAAGTCGCCTGCTGCGGGCGATCACCGCCGTCATGTGTGCGAACTCGTCACTGTGGACCAGTGCCTCGACGCGCGGCGACTCGGTCCGCTCAACCGCGTCAAAAGCCCGTCGCCAGCCAGGCATGTCGGTCATCGCGCGGCTCCGCAGCCGACGGCCTAGGGCGTCGACGTCGAGCTTGGCGCCGGCTTGGACGGCCGGTTCTCCCTGATCCAGCGCTTTTCCTCGTCGGATCCCGAGTCAGGCGGACGCATCCCCTGAACGGTCCACTGATCTCGGGGCGTGTCGTCGATGTGAATCTCCCAGTCAAGCCCGCGGTCACGGACAAACGGGTGAATCGACTTGTTGATGAACTTCAGCAGCAGCTCTCTGAACTCAACCGGCATCGCGTAGGCGATGTGGTCAATGGAAAACCGGACGAAGTCGTTTCGCGGATCGCCACCGATGAACAGGGAATCCTTGGGCACGTCGTGAAAGACGACCACGACATAAAACCGTGGCATCGCCATCTCAGGAAGCCCCCCGGCCTCCGAGGCGTAGATGTCGGTGATGGCTTTGGCGAAGGCGCGCTTGTCCTCGCCCGAATAGGTGCCTTCGGTGCAATACACATTCCACAGCGGCATGCGTCCTCCTACCTATGTACTTACAGATTCGCTGACGTGCCGGTTCGACGATGCCCCAAGGTGCTCGACGAACCAGTCGCGAGCCGGGGGAGCGGTCTGCTCGAAAAATGTTGTGTAAGCGTCGAAGTGGCCACCGTCGTAGCTGAGCAGCTTCTTGGGTTCAGGGGCGGTTTCGTACACCTCCCGCTGAACTTGGGTAAAGGTGCATCGATCGTGTTCGGCGAGGATCATCAGTAGCGGCTTGGGCGTCACATAGGGCAGCCAGCCCGCCGGTTCGAACTCGATGAAACTCTCCATCGAGCGAATCGTCGTCTCGTTCTTCCAGATCCCCGATTCGATTGCTTCGCGGTATTCTTCGGGAAACTCCCCCGGGAATGCGCACAGTTCGCCGGGGTCTTCGGAAAACATCGGCACCGTCATCGGGGGCTCGCCGGCCAGGCGGGCGAGTCGGTCGGTTGCGGCTCTGCGGCGGATCTCGTGTAGTTGCTCGGCGGTAAACAGCTTGACCGCATTACGGTGACCGCTGACGTTGGGGATCTGCGCCACCACGCACCGGATCCGCGGGTCGTTGGCGGCGGTGACGATCGCGAGTCCTCCCGAGAAACTCGATCCCCAAATGCCGAATCCCCTCTCGGAGTCGAACTCCGGTTGTGATTCGGCGAAGGTGATGGCGTCGCGAAGATCGGTGAGTTGTTTGAACACGTTCAGCTCCTGCCGAGGTTGGCCCTCGGAGGTGCCCCAGCCCCGATTGTCGAAATTGAGCACGGCGAAACCAGCTTCGGCGAACAACGCGGCGTACGGGTCGATGTGCGGTTTGACTCCGCCGAAGCCGGGACACATGACGATCCCGGGATGAGCGCCCGGGCCCGGTGAGTGCAGGTATGCCCGCAGGATCGTGCCATCTTCGGTCTGAATTTTCGCGCGCCGCATCTCATGCCCGCTTTCTTGAGAACCATGACTTTGCCGAAAAGTGCAGTGTCCAGCGGTTGCCGAAGTCGGGATATTTCGACTTCATCAACTGAACCAGCTCATCGGCACTGTCGAGCCGCTGGGCTCCTTCGGCAAAATCACTGATATACGAACGTGTTTCATCGAGCATGCGACTCACCTCGTAGTCGGAGGACTCGGGTTTGCGGTGGCCGGCGACGACCATCTTCGCGGAGAGTTTCTCCACAGCGTCCAGGCTTTTGAGCCAACGCTGCCAACCATTGGGACCACTCAATCCGAGCATTGCGTGGATCTGGTTGTAGACCACATCACCGGCGACGACTGCCTCGAGATCGGAAATATAGAGGACCGTGCTGGGCTTGATGTCGCCCTGGCCGACTTCGACGATACGCAGTTCGTGTCCTTCGAGCTCGATCATCAAACCGTCGAGGGTCTCGGGAACGGCGGCCGGCTTGGCCACCCGTTCGCCGAACATTGCGGCCCACTGCTGCGCTTCGGTCTCCGCCGCCTGGTTGATGTACTCCACGACCGGGGCTCTCGCGACAACGCGTGCGTC
>Ga0136846_1236410_pt1 | contig 18442 bp, 13 predicted proteins | sample HopSoiMetagenom2_FD_96841 | JGI IMG/M metagenome (GOLD analysis project Ga0136846, IMG submission 96841) | Grasslands soil microbial communities from Hopland, California, USA - 2 Assembly 2016 (version 4) | ecosystem: Environmental > Terrestrial > Soil > Grasslands | place: USA: Hopland...
CCGCCTAATACTGTATTTTGAACCCCATGTCCATACGTGTTCTTCTTTATGATGATAATGAGGCTCTCCGTGCAAGCATGCAGGAATTAATCGCTGAACAGCAGGAATTTGAATTACTGGCTGCAATGCCCAATGCAGAAACTGTTGTTACAGACATCAGGGAGTTCAAACCTGATGTAGTGTTAATGGATATTGATATGCCCATCGTGAATGGGGTGGAAGCTGTAAAGAATATTCGCAGAATAAATGAACAGTTACCAGTGATCATGTTGACCATCTTTGATGACAATGAAAATATTTTCAATGCCATATGTGCAGGCGCTACCGGCTACATCCTGAAGCGCTATGCAACGGAAGAAATTTGCGATGCCATCCGTAATGTAATGACAGGCGGGGCTCCCATGACAGGTTCAGTTGCCAGGAAAGTTTTGCAGATGGTACCCAAGGCAAAGACTGCTGAGCAGGAGAAAAGTAATTTATCAGATCGTGAAACCCAGATACTCCAGTTCCTGGTAAACGGATATAGTTATAAAATGATCGCAGCTGAATTAAAGGTCAGCCTGGATACAGTTCGTTTCCACATCAAGAAGATCTACGACAAGCTCCACGTACATTCCGCAACCGAAGCGGTTTCCAAAGCAATAAAGAATAAGCTGATCAGCCTTTTTTATTAACGTCGATCCCGATTCCTGTCGGGACTACATATTCATGTAGTTGCCTCTCCCTTTTCTCCCTGTTAGGTTTGTCTTCAAATTGCAGGGCATGGGGAAAATTTGTTTACTGATAGTAGTGATGCTTGGCGTTTTAACCTGTGCCATTAGTCAGACTGCGAATATCAGTAAGCCATCCACCCAGTCATTAACAAAAGGAAAAGGAACGCTTTCCTTTAAAATGAACGGACAATTATACAAAACGGATTCAACGGAGACCAAGTGCTGGACCAGTAGTAATGTATCTCTTGCCATGTTATGGGCAAAGGGAACCAATATCAGTATATCCTGGCAGATACAGCATTTCAATGATATGGGAGCATACCGGGTTGACAATGACAGTAACGGCAAGCTCAATTTCACATTGCGGGGAAAAACTTATTGGGTACGGGATGTGGATGGCACCAATTACCTGAATATTCGAATTACCGGCGTGAAAGAAAAATACAACGTGAAATTACTGTCCGGCACATTTGAAGGCGTGCTGGCAGATAAGGATGGGAATAAAGTGCGGATAACTGAAGGTGTATTTGTTACCAGTGATATCTAGAAGGTACTACATCAATATGTAGCATCAGCAGTTTGGAAGAATGATACTTTTAATCCCGTTAAACTAATCATCAAAATATACCAGTTAATTATTAACCCAAACTACACCCCAATGAAAAAATTATTCCCTCTCCTTTTGTTAAGTTCATTCCTGGCCTGTAATAACACTGCTGATAATAAAACTGCAGCTAAGGACAGCGGGAGTTCAATTACAGCTATGGCTGCATCTGCAAATCCTTCAGAAAGTGCAGGAGGTTGTGGAAGTCTTATCATGTTCCATAAAGGGGCAATAATGACAGGGAAGGATTTTGATTCTACCGGAAAGGAACGTTCAAGTTCAGTTACAACAGTTGTGAATGTAAGAAGTGAGGGCAATGAAACTGTTTCAGATCTTCAGATGGAAACGCACAGTATATATGGTGGAAAAGAGCATAACAATATGCTTAAGTATTCCTACACGTGTGATGGCACAAGGATCAAGATGGATCTTTCTGCTTTCCTGTCCAATTTCCAGGCCCTTAAAACAGCATCAGTGGAGGGTAAGGCTTTGGAGTTTCCGCTTTCTTTAAGCGTTGGTCAGGATCTGCCGGAGGCTTCTGTTTCAGCCGTAATGGACATGGGGAAAATGAAAATGAAAACCACCACAACTTATGCCAAAAGAAAGGTGGAGAAAAAGGAAACAGTCAGCACGCCTGCCGGTACCTGGAGCTGCTTCAAAATTGTATCAACGATTGAAACAACAATGGAAGGAGGCAATGATGAAATGAGTAAGAAGATGGCCGAGATGATGAAACAACGGTCGCCTACTATAAGTACAGCCATGTGGTTTGCACCTGGATTTGGTGTGGTACGTTCTGAATTCTACAGGAACAATAAACTCGACAGCCGCTCTGAAATAGTATCAATTAAAAAATAATGCAGCCCATTCCGTACCGATAGCTATCGGGAGCGGTGGACAATAAAATTAGAGAGTATGAAGCAGATTATGCTTTTAACCGGGTTCCTCATGTTTTGCCTGTTCAGTATGGCGCAGGGAAAATATGCAGGTGCTCAGTCAAAACTGATCGGAACAAAGTATGCTGACAGCAGAAATATTCCTGGATTAAAAGGCTGGGAATTCAGGCAGGGTAGTCTGGTAACAGGGATAGATGAACAGGAGGCCATAACAGTAGATGTCTGGAAGAAAGGAAAGGTCTGGATTACTTTCTTCAGCATTAAGGAAGATACTGCAGATAAGGAATTCACCATAATAGACGTGATTGAAATAAAGACATTGTTACCCGGCTATATAATTGGGACAGGTCTGTGCAGGATGAATGGAGAATCAGATCCCACCATTGTGGCAACTGTTAAATGGGTACCTGAAAAGGAAATCTTAAAACCTGTTAAGCAGGCCTGGAAACTTGACAGAGACAAACTGAGGATATTGGCAATACCTGTAAAGAATGTGGATTGTATTAGCGAAGGCGGCGATTAAAGTAGCAAATATCACAACCTTAAATTATTTAACTATGCGCTCCTCTCTTCTTTTGATAATAGCAATATTGACAGGCATGCTATTTTCCAGTGCCCAAAACATCAGTGGCTTGCAAAACAAATCACTGAGCAGGGTGGATGATATTGGATCCCTGCTTGAATCAGGGCTAGGCTCCCTGTTTGGTGGCAAACTCACCGGCCGGATAGACAGTGTTGTAATTAATCAGGATGCGGAGAAAAGACTAAAAGGCAAGATATTTTATACAGGATATGATAAAGGTTTTTTCACGCTTTCCTGCATGAGCAGCGCCAAACAAAAACAGAATGAATTTAAGACCTTTCGATTTTCACAGGCAGCAAAAGCTTCACCTGTTGAATTCACCATTGATATGGAAGCCAGTGTTGCACCTAACACCAGCCTGGAATCTCCCTATTTACGTGTAGATGTTGCCAAAAGAGACGGTGGTACTGGTAATGTTACCGTGCTGATGCTGAACAAGAAATGGCAAAGCACCCAGGAAACCCGCAATATGGTTATTGATGTGCCGCTTGTTGCGGTTGGAAAGGCAGCCAGTCTGAGCAATGAAAGAAAGGATGTCACACCTTCCAAAACCATACAATTTGACCCGAAGATATTGTATATAAAACCTGTAACTGCACAGCCTGTTCGTAGAATACAAACTGTACCAACAGGTGGTGGCAGATCCTTCCTTCAGGATATTCCCTATAGTGATCTTTTCGCTGATATTTCCGGAACCTGGATCAGTACTGATAATACCAGTGGTATTACCAAACTGATTGTAACAGGTGGCAATCTGATTCAGGGATTTGGCCGTTGTTCTCCCCAGGATTGTGATTGGGGCAAGGTGGCACTGACAACATTGAACGCAGGTAATTTCAGGGCACAATTCACCTGGAGCTTTAAAAAGAGCCTGCTTGCTATCTCAGTAGGCGCCAATGATGTGCTTACTGTAAACGGCGCTGATTCCTATAATGATGGCAGAGCTGCCCGTAGCTATACCTATACATTTAAGAAAAACATTGTGGCCATGACGGCTTCTACCAGAGTGTATACGTTGAACCAGTTTGCAATATTAACACCAACAACACCGCCAGCCGGACCTGTCGATAAAACGCCAAAAGGGCCGGATAAAAACGTACAGATATACTTACTGGATGGATTAAGTGCTGATGTGGATTTCAGAAGGCCTCAGGATATCTCCAATATTAATATCAATGTATTTGCTGATAAGAACCTTAATTCTGGTATCTATTATATTCTTCCGGCCGATTATCATTTGAAATGGGAGCCGAAATCTGAACCCGAAAAAGGTTATGATTTTCGCATATTGTACGGTGCTCAGCAGGCTGGAGGCGCAGGGGAGCAAACAAACCCGGAAGCTCCTGTGAGAATGTCTGCGAGTCTTACAGCAGGTATCAGCACCCGCGAAAGAAATTTTGTTAAGGAATTGCTGAAGGCTATCCGTCCTGATTTTACGGATCTCCGTTACCTGCCATTGCGAGAGAGCCCTCAATTTACTTTTCAAACGACCCTTGGATCTCAATACAATATTCCCGAAAGTAAAATATCTGTTGAAAGGGTAACTGATCTCAGTGGTGATATAAAAGTTGCCTGGCAAACAGATGCGGATACAAAGGAGTTTATACAGACTTCTCTCACCTCGCGAGAAGGAATCAGTGCTTCCGTAATTCTCAAACCCGATGATGAAGAAATATTGGATCAGCAGGTACCAGCATCCATTAACCTGGCTGATATACGAACGCTTGGCAAGATGAACCTGGAACCGGGAACATGGCGCACACAGCAATGGCGCAACCAGACACCATACCCGTTGAAGTTAAAATATATCCATGTGATGAAGAAAGAGATAGGTGGAACGAGGCCCATCATTTACTCCTGGTCACTCAATGATGTGGTAGTTCCTTCACAGGCACAGGCAAAATTTGATAATACCCGTATACCAGCATGGCTGGACGCAGATGCTTCAGTTGTAATGTGGGTGGAATATACTGTTGATGATTGCCTCACCTGCGATCAGAAAGTACTCGATGCGGTAACCGGTGGCGTATCTGGTGCAAGGGCTCAGCAGGTAAAATTTGTAATACCACCTGCTGTATTCGATTCACTGCACGCTTCCTATTTCATGATCACCGTTCGCAGCAAACAGGCAGATCCCAAAGGAATAGAGATGAAAGAATTTGATGCCGTGAAAGTAACTCCTGATATGGCCAGAGACTTTACGGTTGGTCCCTTATATATTCCTTCCAATGGATCATTGGAATTTGAATACAAGGTGACAGTGGCCACTGCAGGTGGTGATTTCTATCCATCCAATGTATGGCAGCCTGCCACCGAAAAGGAAGTGTTATTGGGTAAAACGAAACTGAAAGAAATGTTCAGAGGAATAATCCCAGGCATCGAATGAGTAGAATAATTATTCATATCGTTCTCGTTTACTTCTCTGTTACTCTTGCAGGAAAGGAATTGCAGGCCCAGCCTGTGAGTTCTTCTTCCCTGGTAGTGGAAGGGGAGAAATTATACAGGGACAGGAAGAATAATAATATCCTGTACTACCTGCCTCCATCTTATGACCTGTTGTATGCTGCTGATGGCAGACCACCGTTTACTCTGATCAAGATGCGATACACAGGTACCGCTGCAACAGGTGATAAAGGAGTAAGCAAATACCATAACCTGGTGCAGTTCCGGGTGGGTATTGCCCCTGATCATGTGCGCCAGATGAATGATCTCAAAGCGGTTTTAAAAATTAGGTATCCCCGCGCAGAATTGCGTATGATGCCAGTTCGAAAATTTTCATCACTGCTGGTGTTCGCAGGAACGGATGGAGTAGATACGGCCCATCTGATACAAACAGGTTATGCCGAACCAACAGATGAAAATTCGGAAGTGAATAATAGTTACTGGAATGAACGGGTAGTCAGCTTCCGCATAAATAACTACGATGCACAACTGGTAGAAACGGCATTACGAAACAGGCAGGCTGCGATGAGTTTATCGTATGCCTTTTATACAAATATGAATGGCGGCAAAAATGATGATACCAGTATTTACCGTGATGGCAGGCTGGATAATAATGCAAAAGCTTTCTTCCGTCAACAGGAAGACAATAATAAAGATACAGGCTCATTGCTGGCAATGGTCAAGGCTGATGTAATACCTATTATGGTAGATGTTCAAAGGTGGCCAGATGCCATTCAGCAGACAGATATCAATGAACGTATTCCTGCCAAATATCCTTTGCTGGATGTATACTGTTATGATTTCAATAATGAATTACGGCCGGACCTGTACACCAAGAAAGTGGAGATCAAAGCGATTTCTGTGAATGGCTCTGAGATCAGCACTGCATTTTCCTTCAGGCAGAACAAGCCCGACCAGTATGCCAAAAGCATCCGCTTTGGATATGCGATAAGACTGGATAAACCCTATTCATTCAGGGTTACTGAAATAACAAACGATGGCGAGATGCAGGTTAGTGAATGGACTGTCAGAAAAGAATGGAGTGAGTTACTGGATATCACTTCACCACCGGATAAGATTGTTCAAAAGCAAAAAACAGAAGAAAACCAATAATAAAACATTAAAAAGACAAATATGGCACGCTTACTCAGATCTATGCTGTTGATACTACTGGTCTTTTCCTGCGGCGGAATAAATGCCCAGGTGAAGTATGATGAAGGAGCAGTGTACATAGCGGGCGTTACCTTATTGCAGGACAGGGCCAATCCCAAAGATTATTATTACCTGCCACAGTTTCCAAGGCTTGCTACCAAAGAAGATGGTTCGCTGGAGTTCCTTTGTATCAAGTATACTGGTGATAAGGCAGAGAATAGCGGTGGCCTGTTCCATGCACTGGTTGAATTTCGTATCCCTGATTCTTTAATGACAAAGCTTACCAAAGAATTGCAACGAAAGATACCTGGAGGGCGTATTGCAGGTCCTGTACCGCTGATGCAACCAAAGAAGGATGATCCGGATAATGTTACTCCAAGCTTTGAGATCGTTTCTGCCGTGTTGAGCAACAAGGATGGAAAGGATGCAATGACAAGATCTGTGATCACCTCAGGATATGCTCCTTTAACTCCCGGATCAAAAGCAGCAGTAGCTTCCTTACTTACTCCGCAGGGTGCTACCTTATTATGGAATTCATTTACAGGGCCTACATCTGATGTTTCTGTATCCATTCACGGATATTATGAGGCAGCGGTAAAGGCTTACAATGCAGTAGTAACTGCTGAAATGAATGTGGTGTATTCTCATTTTAGCCAGATGAAAGCTAATCAGGAGGGTTATAACAAAACGCAGATCAGGCAGGTAATTGATGATCTTTCAAAACAGGGCGGGATAAAAATTGATGTGTTTGACCGTTCTGCAGGCCTTGGCGTAAAGACAAGTGATATGGACGGGATATTAAACGTGGTCACCAACAAGCTTACTGAGATCATGTTTGATACAAAGACCGGATGGTCCAAAGAACCAGAAAGAGTGGACCCTAACCTGGGATTTGATCCAAGAGGAAGACAGGGAGATAAATCAGAAGCCGGCCAGGTCATCAGTGATATTGGTGATGCAATGTCTGATGTGATGGGTTCATTACCCATTCTGGGATGGTTCTCTCCCAAAAAACAAAAGAATACTAATCCTGAATATATAACCGATAACCAGTACGTATTAAAGGATGTTAAGGATATCCGTACCAATAAATTCTATCTCAATCTTTCAAAATCCACCACCATCAAGGTGCCGTTTCATACTGCTGGCAATATCGGCGGATTATATTCCTCACTGGGAGAAGATGAGCGCTATTTCCGGATCGTGAATATGGATGATCCTGCTTTTCAGCGCCGAGGAATCAGCTTCCAGGTAGATGGGGAATTCATAGATGCTTTCGACGATATCGTGAATTTCGTAACTGTCAATTTCCGTAAGAAATATGGTGAGGGCCAGGATGATGTTACTTCCCAGCTCATTATTAATGGCAGTGATCTGAAAAAAGGTATCAATCTCAAAGAGATCGCCTATCCACGACTCGGTGCGCAGAGTGCCGACTGGCTTAATTATGAATACCAGTTGCTCTGGAGCTTTAAGGGCAAAACAAAAGTAGTACGCTATCCTGCTGATGAAAATCAGTGGATAAGGAGTAGTGACCCGGCTGTATCATTAATTCCACCATTGATTAAAGAATACATTGAACTTGACGCAGACAGGCAACAGTTTGCGACAGATAGTGTGGCATCGGTAAATGTCAGTTTTGCAAGTGTACAGGGAGGCGATAAGAAAGTAATACGCAGTGTGATACTCAGGTCGGGCGATCAGGGTTCTACTACAAAGACCGCAGTATATCATGATCCAGGTGCGCCAGTGGTTTATCAAACCACGTGGTATAGCAAGGAAAAAGGACAGGCAAAACCAGATCTGGCGGTGCTAAGTTCTAATTACCTGTTTCTGGCCTCACCACCATCTGCCCAATTTAAACGCTAATGAATCTGGCTAACCGATCATGAATAAAAAACTCATCATATTATTCTGCCTTCTTTCAATTGGGTGTTGGCTAAGTGCCCAACAGATATTGATAGACAGGGGAGTCAGGGTAGAAGGCCTGTGGTGTTTTCCACTAGTGACTGATTCTACACAGTATCTCTATCTGCCTGACCGTGCTGCGCTGGGGGTTGATGATAAAAAACAGCCGCAGTTCTCCTTTATCCGGTATGTGAATGGAACCGATAATGCATCGGCTTCTCCTGACAAAACTATTTCACAGGCTGGTGGCGGTGCTGTGCTTCATTTCCTGGTAGAATACGATACTGATGAAGCGAAAGTGCGCAGGGCTAATGAGCGATTGAAAGAAATACTGAACAATGATGAAGTCAAGCTTCGTGGCCCGATAATCTTTAAGGAGGGACGTTATGCATTGGTTTCCTCCATCATTAACCCGGAAACAGGAAATGCTCAAAAAATAGTAATGTCTGTAGGAGCTGCCCCGGTATTACAGGGCAGCAAGATCGCGCTATCCTTTGAACTGGATCCCCAACGTTCCAGACTATTACTGGAAAGTTTTAAAACCACTACGCCTGATGTTTCCATCGTTTTCGATCTCAGTTTTTCGGGAATTATGGACGCGTACAATGCAAAGATGACAGTGGATTGGGCGGAGGTACAGAAGAATGAAAAAATCGGCGGAGGCCTGAGTGTCTATTTCGTTAGCGCTGAAGTGGAAAAGATCTACGAAGAGTTACGAAGGACCAGTGCCATCAAACTGGAAACAACAGGTGAAGATGCCAAAATGCAGGCAATAGTAGATGCTGCCTACACGAAAGTGACGGATATGATGTTTCGTCGTGTTGAACCCGGGCAATTACCACCCGGGGAGCAGAATGGACTGGGTAGTTTGCTGAATGGCCTGTTTGCCAATAATGGCAATACTTCCAATTTTAGTGGCGGCAGTGGATTCCCAATAAGTGCGCATTTCGGGTATAAGAAGAAGGATATTAAAACAAGCGGCTTTAGTATACTCAATTTCAATAGTCGCAGTAGTACAGACCGTCACCACTATATCACTTTCAATATCGGAGATTTCTTTAAGAAGTATGGAAATGATGAATCCTATTTCAAAACAGTATCCCTTTCTGATCCTGATTTTGAAAAGCGGGATGTATTTGTAGGGGTGGATGGTACCCTGTTGCCGGAGTTTGATAGACTGATCAATAATATAACTGTAACGCTGAGGAAGAATCACCAGAATGGGAGTACAACCATCCGCGAGACGAATATTGTAAAATCAACGCTGGCGGATAATCACAATATTTCGATGAGCTATGGATCGGCAGGAGATGCTGACAGGCTGGCCTGGCTGAACTACGATTACAAAGCACAATACAATTTTAAAGGCGGGAAAACCTGGCAAACAGAATGGCAACAGCAAAATGCTGCCATGATCAATCTGTTTGCACCATATGAAAGGCGTATTATAAAACTGGAAGGAGATGCTGCCTTGTTAAAAGAGAAAAATGTGCGGGCCACCACAATTAAAATTGAGTATCCCTTCTTTGGAGATAAGAAAGTATTGGAATTTACTGTAAAGCCGGAAGACGATCTGTCTACAAAGCAATTTGATATAACACTTCCTGCCGGACAATACAGTTATAAATATACCCTCCGCTGGCGTATGAAGGATAATACAGAAAAAATGTTGTCTGGCGACAACGATACCGAATTATTATTCATTGATATGATACCTGATAAATGAGGCAATTGGTATTGATATTATCCCTGGTTGCCTGCTGCAATGAAATAATGGCGAACACTAACGATGTGTACGTGATCTATTATGCCACTTCAAAAGGGAAGACAGGCCATATGGGAATTGCAATGGATACTTATAAGATCAGATTTAAAGAGGTCAATAACCAGCTGTTGCCAGATACTGTGGCAACAGGGGAGCTGGTTTATTATGACCTCTGGCCAAATGAGGATGATTTTAGTGTCAGCAAAACAGGGAAAGATATACCGGCAGTCTATTTCCGTCTTCCTTTATCATCAACGGATGAGATCACACTGAACAGCTTATATGACCAGGGAATACCACACCGGGAACATTATCCCTGTGATGGCATACTGCAGATCCGGACCAGCTGGGACCAGGACCATTGGATGACGGATTTCCTTGATAGTATGATAAACGTTAATAAAGATTTCAATGCCCGGAAATTCAATTGTGCAGATTTTGTTCGCATCCCTGTAGAAAAACTATTGGGCATATCGTTGAAATCGAAGGAGTTCATTGGTACCGGCTGGAGTACAACACCCAATAAATTATACCTGCGACTCAGAGAATTGGATAAAGTTGAAGTGATCAAGAATGCTGATAACAAAGCACAGGGATCATTCCTGGCGCAGCGGGTAATGTATGCCGTGCATCACAAAAGAAGATAAATCGAATTCATAATCATATAAACTACAATCATGAATAAGAAATGGATTATTGCAGTTGTCATGATACTGTGTTTTACAGTAACTGTTCCTGCATTTTCTCAGAACCTTGATTACAACAGCAAGGTATCCTTTGCCCTGAACGATGGTTCCCAGATGACGCTTTATGCGCAGTTGGTTGGCAGTGGTTCATCAGCCACCCCTTCTAAAAATTATTATTATCTGCCCAACCAGATGATGCTGGCAAAGGACCCATTAACCCAGGTACCTTCCTTCCTTTTCCTCAAATATGTAACAGAGGAGCGCGAAGATCAGTGAGGTGTTAGTGGTGCCCTGATGCATTTCCTTATGCAGACAGGATATACTCCGGCACAGCTGGCTGAAACCCAATCAAAGCTCAATGCCAAAGTAAATGGGGCTCTAGTAAAAGGACCGGTTGATCTGTTTGCTGCAGAAGATGCAAATTCCTTTACCATCACATCAGCCGTTGTTAATAAAGACGGGGGCATGACCAAAAGCCTTGTTACTTCAGGTAAAGCACCCCTGCAGGAGGGAGGGAAAGTGGCGGTTGCTACCAACCTTAACAAGTTCGGTGCACAGTTGATGGCCGCAACCTTTGAGAAAGCAAGCTCTGTTACTGATCTCAGTGTAAACCTGTTTTATAAATATTATCTGAAAGTAAATGGATTGAAAGCCAGACTGATTATTGATTATGAGCAGATAGCCAAACAGATCAAGGAAGATAAAGTAAACGCAGAGTACCGGAAGATTGAATCAAAGGACGCTGTCCAGGAAAGTCAGTCCTGGTCTGAATTGCATAAAGTATACGATGAGTTGGTAAAAAAGAGTGCAATAAAAATGGAAATTGATCAGGGTATACCCAATGCAGGTTCAGATAAAATAACGGAATTGCTCTTCCAGGCATTCATGGCCAAAATAGCTCAACCAGCAACCGATCAACCGCAAGCCACTCCGCCTACGCCAGCAGAAAGTCAGGCATTACCTGGAAAAAATACGGCCTATGGCTATTATTTGGATATAAAACGTATTCAGCAGAATATTCAAAAGAAAAAGGAAGTGATAGAGGTCAATTATAATTATTTACTGCCTATGGAATTGTCGATCACTCAGAACCTGAAATCATTTTACAATTCCGTCAAGGATAACAAGAGTTGTGTTGCGAGTGTGTTGCTGAATGATGGTTTTTACCGTCATATGGATATCCGATTTGTTCTGGACCTGGAGGCAAAGGAAATGTTTGACCAGGAAGTAAATTATGTAACAGTGAATGTGCGCAAGAAAAGGGATTCAGGCAATGATTTCACCGATCGTGCCACAATTGATAAGAAATATGTTACCGACAAGGGTATTACAGCTGCCATGACTTATGCATCAGGGGATGATAGAAATGCTGATATGTACCAGTATGCAGTTCAATGGAGCCTTCGCGGAGGCAATGTATTCCCGGCCACACCAGTTTGGGAGAAGGGACAAATGGAAGCAGTAACACTGAAGCCCCCGGTTATACCACGCAATATTGAATTTGAAGCTGATATTGAAAAGCTGAAAGCGGCTAATATTTCGCGGGCTACGCTGCAGATAAGGTACAGGAAATACAATGAGGAGGTGGAAGAGAATATTAATATATCCCCGGCGGCCAATCAGCCATTGGTTAGCAAAATGCTGTTCATGGACAGGGATACACGCGGCTATGTGTACAGGCTGGTATTAAACAATACAAAAGAAGGCAAGCTGGCCCTGCCCTGGAGCGTGAAGCTGAATGATAATTATGTGTATGCCGTGATACCGGATGAATTGAATGATAAGACTACAGATATTTTCAATAAGGCCATCGATGCCGCCAAAACTATTATCACTCCCGGACCGGATGGAAAGGTGAAAACAGATAAAGTACTTGACCAGTTCAAAGAGATACTGGGCGTGGTAAAGAATTGAGTTAATAAATAAATAAAATAATTACCAATGAAAAAGATCATACAGCAAATGCTATTCTTGCCGCTGGTCTTAATTATAAGTATGGTGTATGCGCAGAAAGAGTTTGTGCAGCGCATTTTACTTGATAAACCGGTAACTGCAGGACCGCTGAAGGTGTTTCCCCTGGTAGAGGACCCCAACAGTTATTTCTACCTGCCGAATAAGGTGAGATTAGGTACTGATGATAATGGTACGCCGCAGTTTTCTTTCATTCGCTTTGTTGATAATGTTCGATCTGCTGCGAATGACAGGGAAGCTACTACTGGTCAGGGAGGAGGATATGTGCATTTGCTGGTAGGCTTGATAGTAACACAGGATGAAATAAAGGCAGCAGAACAGGAGTTGAAGAATATCAACCCAAGGGCAAAGATTGTAGGAAATGTAGTATACAAAGGGGGCACGATGGCCCTCATTACAAAAAGTGTTATAACAAATGCCAATAGCGCAGGCGGTGAAGGAGCTCGCAGAGTATTGGGAATTGGACCGGCGCCGGTGCTTGAGGGAGATAAGATAGCAGTATCTTTTTTATTGGATAAAACAGATGCTACTCTTTTGTGGGAGTCATTAAAGACAGCAACTCCGGATATTTCTTTCAATCTCAACATGACCATTGCAGGTTATCAGTCGCCCGTTGAATTCAAAATTGAAATGGACTGGGACAAGATCTATAATCATGAGATCTTCAATGCAGGTGTGGCAACTCCTATATTGCAGGCCGAGATTGGGATAGCAACACAGGAATTGCGTGAATCGGGCGCAATCAGGATCACACAGATTGGTGAGGATCCTAATATGCAACGCTTGCAGGACCTGCTTACCAACAAGATGATTGATATGTGTTTTGTTCCATTTGGTCGTGAAGGATCACCCAACTGGAGCGATCTTGCACAGCCTTTGAATGGAGGGCAAAGTTTCCTGGACAGGGCTACTACTCAATTGAATGAAGAAAGACAGCGTCAGCGGGAAAACAATAATACCATTGCCAACAGGAACCTGGAAGAAAGAAGATATACGGATGAAGAGAATAGAAGAAGGAGGGAAGAGAACAGAAATAATAACGGAACTACTAATGGAGGATCAACTGGAGGTTCAACAGGTGGCTCAACTGGTGGCTTAACTGGTGGAACAGTAGCTTCTGGCACAGACTCAGGTACAGAAACAGAAGAAGGAAATGATGCTGCAGGTGCAGAAACAGCTACAGGTGTAAGAGAAGGAAGAGTTACACCCAGATCAACATCTACTCCATCCAGGTTAGGGCCTGCATTTTCCAATCCTGCCAACTTCCGCAATGGTACGCAGGGTATTCCGGATGCACAACAACAACAGCAACAGCAGGAAGGATTACAGAACATCAATATTGTTGCTTCTTATCAAAAGAAAACAATAAAACATACCGGCAAGTATACTGCAGAGGCCAGAACCTATTTCACTACTTCCCTGACAGAAGTGTTTGGAGGTAATATCGGCAGGATCAATTGCAGGGATTGTTTGCGTGAAGTAAACCTTGATGATCCGCTTTATAAACAAAGAGAGCTGGTTTGTTTCATTGATGGAGAAATATCACAGGACTTTGACAAGTTCATCAATTATGTAACTGTAAGCATGCGTAAAAAACATCCCGGCGGTGATATCACAACAGATGAAGTGAGAGTTGATCGCAAGAACTACAATAGTGAAGGCAATGCTTTCAAATTGATGTATGGCTGGAAAACTGGCGACAATGACCGTCGGTCCTGGCTGAATTATGAATACAAAACGGTGTGGAATTTCTTTGGTGGGGGTACAGTGGAAAGTGATTGGCAGCCTTCCGTTAATCCGGTTATTCCTTTAAAGGCACCAGTCAGAAGAAGATCCGTGAATATAATTGCTGACCCGGATAATATTAAAAAGAATAACATCAGGAGTGTAACGGTGCGCGTGTATTATTCAGCAGGGGGTAAGGAGCAATTTAAACAAACCAGTTTGAACCTGAGTCGCCAGGTATATTCTGCAATTGTTGATTTTATTCTTCCCGCAGACCAGGCGGAGTATGAATATGAAATTGACTGGCTTACGGGCAATAACCAGGCGGTGAAATCCGGAAGAATGAAATCTTCTTTTGACGACATATTTGTAGATACCCTGCCAGGCAAATAATGAAAGACCCCAATACCTATTCCCGAAAATGACTATTCTTCAAACAAATTGATCACGTATGAAAACGAAAATATTATCAGCTGTTATTACTATTTGCATAGCGATAACCAGTTTTTCGCAGAACTCAGACGCAGATTTTATCGCACAAAAAATACGTATTCGTTATATACCCCATCCCAATACAGCACCTTTGGAAGTGATCCGTATACCTGTAAGCCAGGTTCTTGGGAGCGGATATATATTCGGTACTACATCTGAGAACGGCATGAATGTATGCGCACGGTTCTTAAAACATTTATTGCGACCGGTGGGCAGGGGTGCAGATGATGGGCAGCCTTTGTTGCAACAAATTATTGCCAGTACATTACGGATTATGGGTGATTCAGTTGTAGTTGATATATATAAAGATGACCAGGTTTTGAATGCATATGCCAAAACACAATACCTGAGTGATCCAAATTACGGGGATGATCACATTTGGCCAGCAGCATGGAGGGATGATACTGGCCCTGCAGCAAGTGGAAGCAGTCATACTGCACATATCCAATTTGGAGAAAATTTTGCAGGAGGATATGGAATTACTGAAATGAGAAGAACCTTTGTGCATGAGATGATGCATACCCAGGATTTTTCAGATGTACGGGCACATATCTGGGGAAGGTTCAGGTATGGTGCAGATGGTGATCACTATGGATTTGAATTACTTCCTAATGCAGCAGATGCGTTTGGAGAAGGCATCGCCAATTCAATGACCTATATCTATAGCAGGATCAGCAGGAATGAAACGATCAGATGGTTTGCTAATAATGATTACTGTGTTATTGAAATGCCACCCACAGATGCTTTAATAACAAGCAATCATCTTCCGCCACGGTCGGAATGGGTATATACACAGGTAAGCAGTACCGATCCTCCAGGTGCAGGGCTGGTATCCTCGAACCCAACTTTCCGGGATTACAGGGTCTATCGACTTGCTGAGATGCCATCCCGGTTCCTAATGCAGAATGAACAGATAATTGCAATGATCGGAGCAGAGTATGCGTTAAAGGTGGGAATGAACCATTATTTCCAGGCTTTGCGTTCAGGAAATGGAAGATTGTTCCGGGTAAGCACTTCGGCGCATGCGAGATGGTTTGAAGCATTATCCAATGAGGCAATTCCGAATGGAATTACCATGAATGATATCCGGACTACATCCCGTGCTTCCATGCCGTATTTATATGCGCTGGCGCTTGCAGATTATTTTACTTATTACAGAAGCACTACACTAAACGAATTTAAGGCCATGTTTGAAAATAGTCTTTCAGAAGACTGGGCAAATGTTTATTGGACAGTTGGAAAAGATATCACAAGAAGGGCAGCTCCAATCACACTTAGCCGTGGAAGACCTCCGGTATTGAATGTGCAGCAGAATATTGATGCAATTGCTGCTGCTTTGGGAGTCAGTACTCCGTAAAAGCCGGGATAATTATTTGTTTAAGAAATGGGAGCTGAAGTCTAGCCCATATTATGGAATACCTTTTGGACATCCTCATCCTGTTCCAGCTTTTCAATGAGTTTGCTCACGTCTTCTGCCTGGGTATCATTTACAGGAACAGTGGTAGATGGTATCCATTCCAGTTCAGCGCTTATTGGAGTAATATTTTTTTCTTCAAGCGCTTTTTGCATATTGCCGAAATCAGTAAAACCAACGCGGATAACCAGTACGGGTTCGTTATTTTCACCAGTCCCTTCACCCAATTCTTCCAGTCCAAAATCAATTAATTCCAGTTCAAGGTCATCTGTATTCAATCCTTCCGGCTTTAATTTGAAAACACCCATTTTCCTGAATTGAAAAGCCACGCTACCGCTATTGCCCAGTGTGCCGCCACCTTTATTGAAAAGGGATTTAATATTCGCAACAGTGCGCACATGGTTGTCAGTAGCTGTTTCTACAAGCACAGCCACACCATGAGGACCATATCCTTCATACAGGATCTCATCATAATTGGTCATTTCCTTGCCCTGCGCCCTTTTAATGGCAGCTTCAACACGGTCCTTGGGCATGCCAACGCTCCGGGCATTCTGGAAACAGCGGCGAAGGGCGGCATTGGTATTAGGGTCAGGTCCACCGGCTTTAACTGCTATCACGATTTCTTTCCCGATGCGAGTGAACTGCTTTGCCATCCGGTCCCAACGGGCAAACATGGAGGCTTTTCTAACTTCAAATATGCGTCCCATAATTATTAATACGAGGTCAATAAAACAGATCAAAAAAAATCAGCCCATTTCCCTGCAAAGGGTAATGGGCTGCAAATTTACGGCAATAAGTTTATGTTTATTTCCTGCTTATTCTCATTCCGAAAATAACAGCATGGATTGCAGCAAATACCAGTGAAAAATAAAACAGGCCGGTATCTGCCCCCTCTGATTGTTCATGATGAAGGAAAGCAACAGCAGCCAAAACAACAGCCAACACGAGGCCTGTTGAGCCAACTACTTTATTCGCCTGCCTTGGTGTATCCGGAAGAGTACTGGAAAGAAGGCTTTTTTTGATACTGTACCAGAGGTAAATATCAAATCCTATCAGCATCCATACCAGCAAACGGATCCACGTATCAAGAGGCAGAAAAGCCATCATGAAAAAGCAGGTAGCTATTCCCAGTAATGGTACCAAGGGTACCAATGGTGTTCGGAAAGCACGAGGTGCCTCAGGCATTTTCTTGCGCAGTACCATTACACCAATACATACCAGGATAAACGCGAATAAGGTTCCAATACTCGTCATTTCCCCCACAACCCGGGCTGGAACCAATGCGGCAAATAAACTTACAAAGCACAGAAATAGGAGGTTGCTTTTTGCAGGTGTCCTGAATTTTGGATGTACATCAGAAAATACTTTGGGAATCAGGCCATCTTTGCTCATGCTGAAGAATACTCTTGATTGTCCCAATAACATCACCAGGATCACAGAAGAGTAACCAGCAAGAATGGCTACTATGATAGCGCGATTCAGCCAGGGATAATCTGCATGGACCAGGCCATCTGCACCAACCTTACCCATATGATCGATGGCTACAGCAACAGGCGCAATTCCATCTTTTCCTCTGAATGAAGTATAATTGGTTACGCCAGTCATTACATGCGCAAATAATATATAAAGGAGTGTGCAGATAAAGAGTGATCCCAGGATACCAATAGGCATGTCCCGTTTGGGATTCTTTGCCTCCTGTGCGGCAGTACTTACAGCGTCAAAGCCAATATAGGCAAAGAACACAATGGCAGCCGCTCGAATAATACCACTGAAACCAAATTCGCCAAACTTGCCTGTATTATCAGGAATATAGGGAGTATAATTGCTGTTATTAATATAGCTCCAGCCGAGAATGATAAAAATGAGAACCACGGCTACTTTCAAACCTACGATAACTGCATTCACCTTGGCACTGCCGCTGGTACCCCGCATAAGGAGCAGACTCATTAATACAACAATGAAAACGGCTGGTAAGTTAACTATTCCACCGTCCCAGGGGCCACCCATTACTTCAGCAGGCATATGAATGCCAAAGCCTTCCATAAAGCGTCCAAAATACCGGCTCCAGCTGATACTTACTGTGGCTGCACC
>Ga0136846_1234031_pt1 | contig 18439 bp, 20 predicted proteins | sample HopSoiMetagenom2_FD_96841 | JGI IMG/M metagenome (GOLD analysis project Ga0136846, IMG submission 96841) | Grasslands soil microbial communities from Hopland, California, USA - 2 Assembly 2016 (version 4) | ecosystem: Environmental > Terrestrial > Soil > Grasslands | place: USA: Hopland...
CGGGCTTCTTCAATGCGTCTGGGCATGGCCAGGGAATCCGTTTCCAGAACAGCAGCTTCGTAGACTTTCATCCAGCTATAATTCAGTTCCATGGCACTTCTCCTTCCGCTGGCACAACTATTTGATCATTCATCCTCCGTTAAGGTCCGGGTTGAGACTACCAGTAAGGGCTAGTCTTGGCCGTTATACCCTGCTATGCTCTGAGAATCTACATAAATGTGAGACTTGGGCTGGCGCACGTTTTTCCCAAGGATGAAATCACATGCCCGCACCGTTGTGCGTTGCACACGACTGCCCGATGATTTTAAAGAGCACTGAAGTTGCGCTCCACGGAAAGCGCGTCGTGGATATCTATGGATGTGAAGTGTCCGGGTGTCCGATCAAATTCGCGGAAAAACTCGGGGGTTACGGCACTTTCGGCGAGACAGGCAACTTCGTCTTGATTGTACGGCCGCGAGACTATAAGCCGAGCTAGCGTCGGCGCGTTAAAGCAATTCAAATAAGAGCAGCGTCTAGCGCAAATAAGACCGGATACGGAGCACCGCTCTATTCGGCCTTACCGATCCACCAGAGCACCCGACCGACGATCTTCCACTTGTGCTTGGCTCCTAGAGTGATCGCCGCGTACTCGCGATTTTCCGGCTGCAAAACTTCCGTACGGTCATAACGACGCAGGCGCGAGACCGTGAGTCCGGAATCTTTGTTCCACGCGATCACGATTTTCCCATCCAATTTAGCGGCATCGTTCTGCGTGGAGTCGACCGCCAGAATGTAGCCGTCATAGATCAACGGCGCCATGGAATTGCCACGTACGCGAAGACAACTGGTAGACATGGGATTCGGGCACCAATCCCTGGGAGCGGCAATCATCCCTTCGATCGGCGCCTCGTGAAGAAGGGGAGTGGCGTCGCTTTTTTCGCCGTGGCTCGCCGCGGCGATCTTCAGGACCGGAATGGCTACCAGTTGCTGCGGACTTATTTTGCGTTTTTTGCCGCCGCTTCCGGCAGCGACAATTTCGAAATCCGGTAAGCGGGTTTCCCGTAGCCGCCGCTGCAAGCCTGGCATGACGCGCAGCAGATCTTCGCTGCGAAAGCCGGCGCGCTCCCAAAAAAACCAACATTGCGGATCGCCAGCCAGATTCCCGAGCTCGACGTAACTGTGAGACGGCGGTTCACTCGCGCCACGTTCCCAGCGGGAAACTACCATCGAGGAGGAGTGGAAGCGCTCCGCGAACGCGGATTGATTCATTCCCAACTGCTGGCGCAATGCCAGTATAGCTTTGGCCCATTCGGGCTGAGGGGAGTGGATGGACTTGCGTCGCGTTCGCGCCATACAAAATCAAGGTGCTCAAGAATGAGTATCAATCGACTGTACGCCAGCGTACCATCGTTCGCAAGCCCCCGCCGCAAGACGGAAATAACAGCGACCGCTAGTAATGGATGGTAGAAGCAGGTACCGTGAACAAGCGCCTGCGATTCATCGATGGATAGCCTCCGCGATGCTGCACCTTGATAACGAGCGAAGGAGCCGAGTGCCCGCTAAAAGTTCGCGTTCTCGCATTACACGAAAATCGCCCAATTCTGATGGCCGAATGCAACATTCGGATCAAGTGATGCGCAATCAGCTCCTGCTCGACCTGGCACGCGACGATCGCAAAAACGTGCTGAAGCTCCTGGAGTACGTGCGCTTGCCGATACGAACGGTTCTTTGCGAAATGGGCAAACCGATCCAGCATGCGTATTTCATAAACGACGGGCTCGCTTCCATTCTGACGGTGATGAGCAGTGGAAAAAGTGTTGAGGTGGGGCTCGCGGGGCCCGAAGGGTTTGTAGGCGTACCTCTGATCGCAGGATTCAAGACCAGTCCAACGCGGGTCATCATGCAGATTGAGGGCAGCGCGTTTCGTATCAGTGCCAAGAACCTCGCTCTGCTACTGCGAGATCACGAGCCTCTAAATCACAGCCTCGAACGTTACTCACAGGAAGTTGCACTACAAGCCGTTCAAATTGCCGCGTGCAATCAATTGCATGCCGTGGACGCGCGGCTGGCTCGCTGGCTGTTAATGAGCCAGGACCGCATTGATGGAAACGTAGTGCCGCTGACGCAGGAATTTTTGTCTCACATGCTGGGAACGCGACGCGCAAGCGTGACCGTAGCCGCCGCAATGCTGCAGAAAACAGGATCGATCAGCTATGAACGGGGACGAACTACAATCGCAAATCGGCAGGGGCTCGAGAAGGCCGCCTGTGAATGCTATGGGATATTGAGGAAACAGTCGCGAGCTTGGAAAGCTGAATCGCGGTAAAACGCCGAACTCCTCAACAAACGACCGAACGAACGAATCTGCTCTCCACCTTCGTAAGGTCATGCATGTATAGAACTTGCTAGGCTCGTTTGGTACGTTCGCGTATCAAGTAACTCATCCCTTCTGCCGGTGCTGCCCAGCGTTTCGGCGGGTCACCTGTTCGAAAGGTGACCACAAAATGTCCAAATGTATTCTCGTGGTAGAGGACAACGTATCCATGCGAACGGCGACGCGGCGTTTCCTGGAAGCAGAGACATCGTTCCGAGTGTGCGGCGAAGCCGTCGACGGATTCGACGCCATCGAGAAGACCTCGCATCTCAATCCTGATTTGATCGTTCTGGATTTTGAAATGCCGCATATGAATGGCTTGCAGGCGGCGCTGAAGCTGCGTGCGATGAAGGTCTACACTCCGATTATTCTGTTCACAATGTATGCGGACGCGGTCCCTTCGCACGATGCCGCTGCGTCGGACATCAATGTGGTGATCTCCAAGAGCGATACGGCGGGCTTGCGTCGTCACGTGGAGAGCCTTCTTGTGAACCCACAATCGAGTCCGCCGCGTCACGAGTTCGAGAATTAGGCGAATTCGAGACGTGAGCCACTAGTGTCCGTGCTGAAGGAGATGTCCAAGAAAGAAAAGCGACACGATGACCATCGTCACCGTGGCGGCCCAGCCCAGCACGCGTAGATAAACCGGAAGAACGAATTGCCCGACGATCCGCCGATCGGCGGACATAATCATGAGCATGACCATCAGGGGCGCAGCCACCAATCCGTTGAGCACCGCCGACCAAAACAGAGCACGGATCGGATTCATGCCGATCAGATTCAGAGAACACCCAACCACCGTTGCGGCCGCAATCACGAAATAGAACTTTTGTGCTTCGCGCGGCTTCCGCTCCAAGCTTGCGCGCCAACGGAAAGATTCAGCCACAGCGTACGCCGCAGAGCCGGCGAGAACGGGCACTGCCAGCAGGCCCGTACCGATAATGCCGATCGCGAATAACAAGGATGCAAAATGCCCGGCGAGTGGTTCGAGTGCTTTCGCGGCGTCCGCTGCGCTTTCGATCGCCCCAGTATGTCCGGCCGCATGAATGGTGGCAGCGGTCGTCAGAATAATAAATAACGCGATCACGTTGGACAGCCCCATACCGATACGCGTGTCCAGCGCGATGCGACGGAACTGTTGAAACGCCTGCCAAGGCTTCCTTTTAAGAGCTGAATCGCCTCGAGTAACGCGAACGTCCTCCGCTTCTTCCGACGTTTGCCAGAAGAACAGATACGGACTGATTGTGGTTCCGAGAACAGCCACCAAAGCCATCCAGTAATCCGTAGTCCAGGCGATGCTGGGTACCACCAAACTACGAAATGCCTGCGTCCACGGAATGTGAACGACGAAGGCTGTGATCACGTAAGCGAACAGCGTCAGGCTCAGCCATTTTAGATATTTGACGTAACGCCAGTAGGGCAGATTAATTTGTAGGCAAAGCGAAAGGATGCCAAAAAGAAACGCATATACGTTGACGTTGCCGCCAAATACCAGCTGAGCGGCGGCCCCCATCGCCGAAATGTCGGCGCCCAAATTGAAAATATTCGCCAGGCACAACAACACGACCACCGTGTAAAGCAGCGGACGCGGATAGTGATTTCGCAGGTTTGCGGCGATGCCTGCTCCGGTAACGCGACCCAGCCGAGCACAAATTTCCTGTATAGCGGCCATCAATGGGTAGCTGAACAGCATCGTCCATAGCATGCCCATCCCGAACTGCGCGCCCACCTGCGAGTAAGTAGCTATTCCGCTGGGATCATCGTCGGCGGACCCGGTTATCAGGCCCGGGCCTAAACGTAGAAGGAAGTTTGTTTGCTTTGCAGTTTTCGGTCCTGCGGCAAGCTCAGGGCTTACAGAAAGTTCGGCCATATCGCGCCTTCCGTGCCTTGTTTCAGGCTCAGCAACGAATGAAGGTCCAACAAATGGCTGACGACCACGAATCGTGACGTTGGCGTAGAGGGCGATGCAACGCCACATGCTGCTGAAAATAAGATGCTTCTACCCACCTAAACGTCGGCATCCACATCCGCCGCCGGCGCAATAAAGTCTCGTGTACCGTACAGAGACTCCTACCTTGCCTTCCGGTTAAGTCCCGATTGTTGCACCAGACCTGCATCCGTATGGTGACCACAGGCCCTAGGAGGGACTCTATGTTCACAAAGAAAAATGCAACGCCTGCTTTTTTGCTGTTGGCCTCAGCTGCATTGCTGCCGTGCACCAGCTTCGCGCAAGACCCAAAGACCAGCCGTCCGGCAATAAGCGATCCCCAAAGCACCGGGACGCGCGGCGCCGGATCGCAAAATACCGGGGCGCAAAGCACCGAGACGCAGAGCAGCGGAAGCGCCAAAGTTTCCGATCAGGCCTTCGTAAAAGAAGCCGCGCAAGGTGGCATGGCTGAAGTGGAACTCGGGCAGCTTGCTCAGGAGAAAGCGTCGAGTCCGGACGTGAAGCAGTTCGGTGAGCGTATGGTGACTGACCACCAAAAAGCCAACGAGCAACTGAAGCAGATCGCTTCGCAGAAGGGCATGCAATTGCCGACCGAGCCCAGCGCCAAGGACAAAGCAACTAAGGAAAAGCTCTCCAAGCTTTCCGGAGAACAGTTTGATAAGGCCTACATGTCCGACATGGTTAAAGATCACAAAAAAGACGTGGCCGCATTCAAGCGCGAAAGCAACGGCGGTCAGGACCCCGCGATCAAGCAGTTCGCAAGCCAGACGCTCCCCACCCTTGAGGAACACCTAAAGCAGGCGGAAACGATCGCGCCCAAGACCAAGGAGTCCAACAAGTCAGCAAGCAACTCGTCCAACTCCTCTGGCTCGTCCACCTCGCCACAGCACTAAGTGAGTCGTGAGGAACGACCGAAGTGAAGAGCCGTGTTCAGTAAAATTACAAATTATCTCGCGAGACCCGATCCGGAAAGGTAAGGACTATGGATCAAATAAGAGACTTGTTGGTCGATGAGTTAGGAGATCTGCTGCATGCCGCAGGTCAGGTGAAGGAAGCCTTGCCGAAGATGGCTGCAGCGGCCCACCAGCCGAAGTTTAAGGAAGCGTTCCAAAAGCATTTGCAGCAGACCGAGCGGCACTCCGAAAGATTAAAAGCCGTGTTCGATCTTCTCGGGGAGAAGGCCGAACCGACACCTTGCAAGGCGATGATGGGGCTAATTGCAGAAGGTCAAGAGCGAATTCAGGAAATGCAAGGTCAAGAAAGGCTGGCTGCCGACCTCGCATTGATCGGAGCCGCTCAAAAGGTCGAGCACTACGAGATCTCGGGCTACGGCACGGTTCGGAATTTGGCCCGGCAGATCGGTGAACGTGAAGTCGAGAAGTTGCTTTCTCACACGCTCGGTGAAGAGGAAAGCGCCGACTTCCTGCTCACGGAGATTTCCAAACCCATCCTGCACGACGCCATCTTGATGGATAACGCCGGAACCACATCCACGCCGCCACTGGCCAAGGCGCAGAGGGCTTAGGGGCGAAATGTATCATCACATCAAAGAACTGATGTACACGGTACGTATCGGGACCCCCGATCCCAAGTTTGGGAACATGCTCCTCGAGCAATTCGGTGGAGCGAACGGCGAACTCGCGGCGGCCATGCAGTACACCGTCCAAGGCTGGAACTGCGACGACCCCGATCGAAAAGACATGCTGATGGACATCGGCACCGAAGAGCTCAGCCACCTTGAGGTAGTGGGCACACTCGCTCGGATGCACCTGAAACCGCTGAAACACAATCGCGAACACGCAGAAGTCGATCCGCTGATCGCGATTGCCGGTGGAGGCGGCGTCGCCCTCCACAACTCTGTGGGTAATCCGTGGACAGCCGACTATCTCAAAATTACCGGCGAACTGGACGTAGACCTGCGGAACAATATCGCCGCCGAAGGGCGCGCGAAGATTGTCTATGAGCGTCTGATTCAGTTCACCGACGATCAGGAAACCATCAACGCTTTGCAGTTCCTCATGACGCGGGAAATCACGCACATGAAGGCGTTCACCGCTGCACTCGAAAGCCTCGGCAAAGACCGGTTCTCGATCGGATCCCGTCCTCCAACGCCGGACCTAGTTCGCCAGTACTTCGACGATTCCACCGGCATGGGTGATCGGGGAGAGCCGAACGCTCGCGGCCCTTGGAATCAGGGCAGCGATTGGGAACTAGTGGAAGCGCCGGCACTGCGCGAACTCAGATCGGAGATCGCCGGCACTCGCGAACCGAAGAACGGGCACAGCAATGGCGGCGGCTCCGCTGCTGCTGAGTCGCGCGAATCCGTTTCCTCAACCTCAACGAAAGGTAGTACGGCGAAGCAAAAGTAAGTGGGCATGGCTGCTGACCCGTTCCCAGACGGGTCAGCCGGTCATGAATCCGAATCCTGCATAACTGACTGATTGTTACGTTCCGCAAGATGTTGCGCACGCTTTTAAATTTCACGCCCGACAAAAGTCCGACCATTGAAGTATTAGCCCGCCGCTTTCGACCGAATTTTCGGAAGCACCTGGCTCCCGTAGAACTCGATCACCCGTTTCTGATCCGATTGTCCGCTGTGAATATTCACCATCGTCGCGCCCGATTCGAACAGCTCGTTGATCACCTTCGTGTGCGCCGCAGGATCCGTGCTCACCGGCCAGCCTTGCGACACTTCTTCCTTCGACACTTCTTTGGCCGCGCGCGCTTCAATTACTTTCGGGTCGCGAATATTGTAGTAAGGCTTCCACGCTTTGGGCCCGAAACGCCACAGCGTGACCGCCTCATCCAATTCTTTCTGTCCTCCAACAATTACGTACTGCTCCAACAGCACCGGCACAGAGTCGGCCGACTTTCCCGCTTCTTTCAAGCCGGCCAAGAATTCTGCTTTGTGCTGTTTCCAGGTTTTTGGATCGGTAACCAATCCATCTCCGTAAAGTCCCGCGCGCCGCATCGCTTTAGGTCCATTCCCCGCCATCAGCAGAGGCACCGGAGCAGCCGGCGTATCATACAATTTCGCGTTGACGTTGTAGTGCTTTCCGGCATGTTGCACCGGCGCGCCTTTCCACAGATCGCGAATAATTTGCGTGGCTTCGATTAGCCGTTCGGAACGTACCGGCCACGGATCCCACTGTCCTGTTGCAGCTTGCTCGTTGAGGGCTTCTCCGGAACCCACGCCAAGAAAAATGCGATTGGGAAACAGAATGCCCAACGACGCGAAACCTTCCGCCACCACGGCTGGATGATAACGATACGTCGGACACGTCACGGTCGTTCCGATCCACACACGGCTGGTCTTTTGTCCAACCGCCGCCATGGTCACCCACGCCATGCCCGCGTGCCTTTCATTGTCCTGCCACGGTTGCAAGTGATCGCTCGTCGCCAGGAAATCGAAACCAGCGCGTTCCGCGGCGACCCCGAATTCAACCAACTCCGGCAGACGAAACTGTTCGTGCGCCAACATGAAGCCCAGTGATCGCTTCGGAAGCTCCTGCTGAGTGTAGGAGGAAGATTTCGGCGCATCCTCGGTCTTGCGTGATCGCAGCGACCCGGGCATCGCCGCCATCCCAAGCAACGCGCCGGTGGTTTTCAGCAACGAGCGTCGATCCACAGAGTGGCGCTGGGTGATAGCGGGGGTTTTTCTGATGGACATCGTGCGGGTCTCCATATTTGAAATCTGCGGCTGTTTACTGGGATGAGGTCGCCTATAATCGAAAGGAACCACAATCGTTCGGCGCTTATTTCTCCGCTTGCTACGCCGGCTGAGTCACTAGCGCGTGTTTAGCGGCGACCAATCGAAATTCTTCCACCGCTTTCTCCTGCTGCTGCGCACGCTCAATCAGCGTCGCCAAATCAAACCGCGCTAAATCCGGAACCTCTGGAGAAATCTCGTTAAGCGCGCGCCATAGCGATAGCTTTCCATGGATGCCCAGCGCCAGGAACTCGAGTGCTTCGAATGTGCCCAGCCCCATCGGATCACCGTGGCTCAATTTCATTCGGCTGAGCTTTTCTGAGAGCCAGGCCGTGCCCTCTTTCAACTCGCTGGAGGCGGACCCGAACTGCTGCGCAATTTTGTGCAAGATTTCCTTATCCGCGCGAATATCCTTTTGCAGCCGAGTCGAAAATTCGCCGAGCGGTTGTCCCGCATACCGCTCGCGCAACCCGTCCAGCAAATCCGCGGCATAGGATGCGCCGGAAAGGTGGTCGTGCAGATAAGTTGCGAGAGGCTTTGTCATCGTTTTTTATGACTTTGCGAGCTGTGAGCACGCGCACGAGGCGCGCCAAGTACCGGCTAGCTGCTCGAATCCCTGCTTCTGGTGGTCTCTGCGCGCGAATCCCTGACATGACGAGTGCCGTCGCCATCCGCCCACGGATCGATCACGATCTTCGTCACGCCTTCCTTTTTGTCGCGCCACACTTTGTACATCTCCGGCGCCTCATCCAGCGTGATGCGATGTGAAATGATGTAGCTCGGATCGATCTGCCCCTTTTCAATGCGCCGCAGCAGCGGCTTCATGTAGTTGTGCATATTGGTTTGGCCCATCTTCATCGTGATGCCCTTGCCAAACGCCGCGCCGAACGGAACCTTGTCCAGCAATCCTCCGTACACGCCGGGGATCGAAACAGTCCCACCTTTTCGCACCGACTGAATCGCCTGCCGCAGCACCGTAGATCGGTCCGTCTCCATCAACAGCGCCGTTTTCACCACGTCGTACACGCCCTGCAGTTCGTTGGAGTGCGCCTCCAAGCCCACCGCGTCGATGCACGCGTCCGGCCCAATGCCGCCGGTCAAATCTTTCAGCGCGGTAAGAACGCTGACGTCTTCTTCGGCATAATCCACGGTTACAGCGCCGATCGACCGCGCCATTTCCAATCGCTCCGGCACTCGATCGATACCAATCACTCGCGCGGCTCCCAGCATGAACGCGCTGGCAATCGCGAATTGGCCGACTGGACCGCATCCCCAAACCGCCACCGTATCGCCCGGCTGAATCTGCGCGTTTTCCGCAGCCATATAACCGGTAGGAAAAATATCGGAAAGAAATAGCACCTTCTCGTCCGGCAGATCGGTGTCCAGTTTCAACGGCCCCACATTTGCAAACGGCACGCGCACATATTGCGCCTGCCCTCCGGCATACCCGCCCATCATGTGTGAGTAGCCGAACAGTCCCGATCCCGAATAGCCGTAAGCCTTCTCCATCAGGTGCGCGTTGGGATTGGTGTTGTCGCAGGCAGACCAGATTTTTTTGCGGCAGAATTCGCAGTTACCACAAGCGATGGTGAACGGCACCACCACGCGGTCACCGCGCTGCAAGTTGGTAACGCCTTTGCCCGTCTCTTCGACGATGCCCATGAATTCGTGGCCAAGGATGTCGCCCGCTTCCATCGTCGGAATGAATCCGTCGTACAGGTGCAGATCCGATCCGCAGATCGCTGTGCTGGTCACGCGGATGATCGCGTCGTGCGGATTCAGCAGCACGGGATCGGCGACATTGTGAACCTCAACATTGCTTTTCCCCATCCAGCAAAGCGCCTTCATCGCGAGCCTCCGCCCGCTGCTCGATTCGTTGCCCTTTGATTCAGTCCCGGAGGTGTGGCCACTTTTTCGCCATACATCGATCGCTTCATCTTGGAGCCCGAGCCGCGTGGACCATGCGGCTGCCCCTCAGTGCGTGGAATCTCTCCCGTTTCCGCGAGCGCCTTGAAGTGCCGCAGATTTTCTGTCACCGCCTGTTTCGGATTGCGCCCAACCACCGTCTCCCACGCGCTCGCAAGTTTGCCCATGCGAAATTCCTGCAGCACCGTGACCAGAGTTCCGCGCCCTCCCGGCGCCGGTTCGAAAATCACTTCGCCTGCGTTGTCGGAATCTCCCTCAACAGAGCGCCACGCAATACGCCGCCCCGGTTCATCGTTCAGGATTTCAGAGTCCCATTCGATGGTCTTGTCGCCCGATCGCATTACCCAGTGCGAGGTCCTGTCGCCGGTTTGCCTCACTTCGGCAATTTCCTCCTGCCACATGGGTGCGCTTTCCACGGCGCGCCACATCTCATACAAAGTCTTCGCGTCGGCATGAACCAACGCCGTAGTGCGCACCCACAGCTTGCCGTCTTTGTCCTCAGGAGGAGGTATATAGCGTCCCTCTACCGTAATGCCCGCACTTCCAGCCAGAGGGACTTCCTCTGCATTCGGCTTTGCGTTCAACGCTTGCGCCATCGTCGCCCTCCGAATCAGTATCGCGTTGCCTTTTCCTTGTTCGCTTCTTCGTCTATGCGCTCGTCTTTCGGCTTGGCCATCTTTTCGTGCATCGCACCTTTGACGCTTCCGGGGATAGCGTTCGCCAGCATTCCTTCGGTCTTCACTTTCATGGACGCCGCATACACGTGATCTTTGCCATCAAACAGCGCGTCGAGACCCTGCTTGGCCACATCGTCTGGCTCGCTCTCGTATTTGCCTTCCGATCCGACCTGTGTGTTTTCCATGCCTGCGCGATGGAAGAAATCAGTATTAGTGGGTCCCGGCTGCAGAGCTGTGACGCTCACTCCGGTATCGCGAAGCTCGTATCGAATGCTGTGTGCCAGCGAGAGGTCGAAAGCCTTGGTTGCCGCGTAGACAGCCTGCCTTGGTGCCACCATCTCGCCAGCGATCGATGCGGTGAACAGGATGTGCCCACGATTGCGCGGCAGCATGTGCCGCACCACGTATTTCGCCAGGTGCACCACTCCCGTGCAGTTCAGGTTCACCTCGTTCAGTTCCGCTTCCAGGTCTGTCTCCGCGAACAAGCCACCCGTGCCCACGCCGGCGTTCAAGCACGCCACGTCCAGCGGCCGCCCCAGCCTTTCCACCTCGTGCCACAGCTTTTCGACGCCCTGCGACGTCGCCAAATCTGCTTGGATGGCGATTACCTGTGCGCCGAGCGAATTTAGTTCCTGCTCGGCGTCGTGAAGTCGCTCGCCCGCGGAACAAATTGCCAAGTCATAGCCGCGTCTTGCGAGCTCTTTCGCGAGAGAAAATCCGATTCCGCTGGAGGCTCCGGTTACCAGTGCCAGTTGTGTACCCATTTCATCTCCCATACCAATAAACTCGGTCCGTCTTATATTCGGGAAAGCGAAAGGGTCAGCAAATACGCGCTCGTAGGTAAGTACGTTGAGAGTAAAACTGTATGCCGTCCTACGGTGGCTGGAGGCCGTCCAAGCCGGTGGTCAATCCAAGTAAGGCGCGCCAGCATCGAATCAGGGGAAAACGCAATGGCAAAACGAACCAGGAAGAAAGGCACGCTCGCCGATCCGACGCTCCTGCCGCCTCAAGATTCCGATGACAGCACCATCCAGGTGGTCATCGAAACGCCCAAAGGGAGCCGCAACAAATACGCGTTCGATCCCGAGCAGGGCATTTTCCAATTGAAAAAAGTGCTGCCCTCGGGAATGGGCTTTCCTTACGACTTTGGATTTATACCGTCCACAAAGGCGGATGACGGAGATCCGGTGGACGTGCTCGTTCTCATGGACGAGCCCGCATTTCCGGGCTGCCTCCTAAAATGCCGCTGCATCGGCGTCATTCAAGGGGAGCAGGGCAAAAAGAAAAAGGCGGAGCGCAACGACCGCATCGTAGCGGTTGAGCAAGACAACCATAGCTATGCCCACATTCGACATATAGACGAGTTGGGTAAGAAATTTGTCGAGGAGCTAGAGGAATTCTTCGTCAACTACCACCAGTTGACCGGAAAGAAATATCGGATCTTGGATGTTAAAGGCCCGTCGCAGGCACTTCGGCTCATGAAAGACGGAATGCGCGCCGCCAAACGCTGAGTCCTGAGGCTTTTCGATTGCCTCAAGTCCAAAAGTGACTTCTACGAAGCCGCCACGCCGCTATAGCGGCGCCGATCCATATCAAAAACGCAAGGCCAAGCGTGACCGGAGCGCTGGTGTAGAGAAATCCCTTCCAGACCACCAGACCGAAACACATGAGCGCCACGCTGCCCTGTGCTGCGCCCAGCGAGTCTAACGCCGCGGCTTGCGTACCACGTCTGCTATTCAGGATTCCCGCGCGTTCTTTTTGTTTTCGTTCGTGCTTTTCCACCAGCGTGGCGCTCGCCGGAAAAATTGCCGGGAACGCCAGGAACAGTCCGCCGAACACCGGCCCGAATTTCTTGGCAATCAATCCCGCAGCGACTGTCACCAGCCCGCCGAACAGAAATCGCATTGCATAATCGTGCCACTTGGTCCGCTTTAGCCCGGAAAGATCGAAAGATACTTTCATTTATTTTAGGCACACAGCCCAGGCGGAAATGGCCACGACCAGCCACAAAGCCAAGGATGCGCCGGTCACTTTCAGTGCTGGCCAGGAATACCTCATCAGAATCCAGCTGCAAACGTATGCGTAAACGAAGAAAGCGCCAGCGCCCGCGATCATGGATCTGGCTTCCGTTGCCGCGTAGTCTTTTCCTTCGGACAAAACTGCAAGGCTCAGCGTCGCAAGCGCGACCGATGGCGCCGCGCCAAACAGACCTGCGAAGCTTTTTGGTTTCAGAACGTCGCCGAGCACGGCGAAGAAAGACACGACAAGGCCGCCGACGAAAAATCGGAAAATCGACTGCTCCATAAGAATGTGCCTGCCGGATTGCCAGGCGTTCCCCTGTATGGGCGTGCCGGATCTACAAATGTGATGCAATTCGATGTAAGAAATACTGCCGGGGAACAAAGCACGCGCACTACAGAGTTGTCCCGATGGATTCGTTTCACCGCCAGGAATATCCGTTGTTACAGCGCTGTGATCGACAATTCCACCATCGCGGAACTCCTCGCTCAAGAGGGGGAGGCCGCCACCTTCCCGAAGCAAAAAGCGTTGCGCCGTGCCGCGCGTCGAGCATTTCTCTGGGAAGTCGAAGCCACCGACTTGGCAAGCACAGGGCAAGCTCTAACTGAATTGATCGGCGTCGGACCTTTCATTGAGCGAACAATTCTGGATTGGATTGCCAGGCCGCCCTCAAAGATCGAAATTCCGCCCACTCGGTCTGGATTTCTCACGCTTACGCAAGCGCGCCGCGAACTCGCGAAGCAACCTAAGTGGTTGCAAAGCATCAAGGGTGATTTGCAGATGCATAGCACCTGGAGCGATGGTTCCGGCTCGATCGCCGAAATGGCGGAAGCCGCTGCCGAGCGACACTACGACTACATCGCCATAACCGATCATTCGAAAGGTCTGAAGATCGCCGGAGGCATTGACGAAAAACAACTCGCGCAGCAAGCAGCAGAAATCCGCGCCGTGAATTCCGGATCAACATCCAATGGCACAACGGTCTTGCGTTCCGTCGAGTTGAACCTCAACCCCCAAGGTCAAGGCGACATGGATCCAGCCTCGCTCCGGAAATTGGACATCGTCCTCGGCTGCTTCCATTCCTCCCTCAGAAAATCGGAAGATCAGACCGAACGTTATCTCGCCGCGTTGCAAAATCCAGATGTTCAAATCCTCGGCCATCCTCGCGGGCGTATCTACAACTTTCGCTTGGGTCTTACGGCGGATTGGAAAACAGTGTTTGGCCTCGCGGCCAAGCTCGACAAAGCCGTTGAAATCGACGGCTATCCGGACCGCCAGGATCTCAGCATCGATCTTCTGCGCATCGCGAAAAAAACCGGCTGCAAAATATCTTTGGGTACCGATTCGCACGGCCCTTCGCAATTGCGCTTTATGGAATTCTCCGCCGCCGCGGCTCTTTCCGCCGGTATCACCCCCAAAAATATTCTGAACTTTATGCCCAAGGAAAAATTGTTAGCTTGGGTGGACAGCGTTCGCCTGCACGGGTAATTTCGCCGCTTCCCACCCCGCGATGCCCCCGGCAATCTCCCCCACGCGTTCGAATCCGTGGCTCTGCAGCAAGCTCGCCGCAATGGCCGAGCGATATCCGCCCGCGCAATACACCAGCAATGCCCGGTCGCGCGGCAAAGTTGCCATCTTTTCCACCAGGTGATTCAACGGGATGCTCAGACTTCCCGCGATATATTTCTGTTCGCGCTCTTTGACGGCCCGAACATCGATCGCCAGCGGTGGCTGCTCGGACGACAAAAGTTCGGCAGCAAACTGCGCGTTCAGCGACTCCGTCAGCGCCACTCGTTCCGGTTTCGCTTGCAGGCTGTACAATCCGTCTTTCAAATATCCAGCCACGTGATCGAATCCGATGCGTCCCAATCTGACCGCCGATTCGTTCTCATGCCCCGGATCGGCGATGATTACGATCGGATGCCTGCGATCCAGAATCGTTCCAGCCCACGTCGCGTACTGGCCGCGAAGTCCGATGTTGATGCTCCCAGCCAGGTGCGCGGCGGCGAACTCGCCAGGGTCGCGCGTATCTAGAATCTGCGCGCCCGCCGCTTGCAACTCGAGCACCGCATCCACGGTAAGCGGCTTCATCCCGCGCTCCAGCGCCTGCACCAGCGTCGCTCGCTCCTCGCTGTTCAGCACCGCGTCATACGCGAAATACGCCGGAGCTTCTGGCTGATCCGCGGTGACCACGTGCAGGAACGCTTCCTTGCTCATCGGTTGCAGCGCGTAGTTCGATCGCCGCTGCTCGCCCAATGTCGACACCGTCTCTTTGCTGATCGCGCGCCCGCACAATGAACCTGCGCCGTGCGCCGGATACACCAGGCTTTCGTCCGGCAGCCCCAGCAATTTGTGCAGCGATTCGAACAGCATGCCACCGAGCTGCGCCGCCGACCACCCCAGCGCAACGCGCAGGTCCGGCCGCCCAACATCGCCAATAAATAAGGTGTCGCCAGTCAGCACTCCATAAGGCTGAGTATCACTGGCGCTACGGTCATAAATCAGAATGGAGATCGATTCCGGCGTGTGCCCCGGCGTTTCCAGCGCTTTCAGTCGCACGCGCCCAAACTCCAGCACATCGCCATCATGAAGCGGCGTGAACGGATACTCCGCCTTCGCCGCCGCGCCCAGATAAATGATTGCGCCCATGCGATCCCGCAACTCCAGATGCCCCGCAACAAAATCTGCGTGCAGATGCGTCAGGATCACATGCTTGATCGTCAGATGGTGTTCCGCAGCGAACGCAATGTACTGATCGACGTCCCTTTGCGGATCGACAACGCCTGCCGTCCCCGACTCTTCATCGCCAATCAGGTAGGAAGCATGCGCCAGACACGAAAGATAAAACTGCTTGAAGATCACTGGACGCCTCCATTTCCACAACCGGTCATGTCAGCCCACGCCGTGCAGCATGCGCGCTCGGCGTGGAACGCACAAGTCGTGAGGCAAATGCCCAGCCGAGTATCAGTCCGATCACCGCGAATTCGAATGAAAAATTCTCGACCGCCCAACGAACGCGGCGCGAAAGTAGCACAGCCACTCCTGGCTGTGCGCGATGTGAACCCCGCCGACCAATCGCCCGCCACCCCAGCGATCGTCGCGCAGCCCTGTCTGATCCCCATCCGCATGATATAGACTTTGCATAGCGCGCGCCGCGGGGAAGTCGGCATGCGCCGGCAGCTTCAGGAATTCAGACACGCAGCTCAATCAGGAGTTCCCATGAAACGACGCGACTTGCTTCGTGCAGGCGTTCTCACCGGTGCGGCAGCCGCGCTGCGGCCACCAATCACGCGCGCACAAAATCCATCCGCAGCGCCTCCCACGAACGAACTCACCCCCGCCCAACGCGGCGTCGACGCTTCCAAAGATCTCGCCGTCGCAAACTGGAAGCCGCTTTTCTTCGACGAGCACCAGAACGAAACGCTGATCATTCTCAGCGATTTGATCATTCCCACCACCGACACTCCCGGCGCCAAAGCTGCCTTGGTCAATCGCTACATCGACCTGGTGCTCGCCGCCGAAACTCACGAGAACCAGCGCGCCTTCCTCAACAGCCTCAGCTACCTCGATGGCGAAAGCATGCGCCGCTACAAATCCGCCTTCCGCTATCTGCCTCCCGCCGACCAGAATGATCTGCTCCACGCGATCGCCTATCCGCATGCCAGCAGCGGTTGGACCGGCGATCCGCCCACCACCAATCCTGGCCACGAGCATTTCCAATTGCTCAAACAGCGCATCGGCATCGCCTACTACAACTCCGAAATCGGCACCACGCGTGAGCTCGGCTGGGATTCCAACTTCACACACGGCGTCTATCAAGGCTGCGATCACGAAGGGAACCACAAATAATGTTCTGGAATCTTCTAGATCAGGACCCGCTCACGCAAACGTACGACGTCATCGTCGTCGGCTCCGGCGCCACCGGCGGATGGGCCGCCAAGCAATGCGCCGAGTCCGGACTTAAAGTCGCGCTGCTCGAAGCCGGCCGCGCTGTCAGTCCCACCGAGTTCACCGAGCACACGCCCGTCTTCAAACTCAAATATCGCGATCACTCGCCCGAAGTTGTTCGCACGCGCCCGGTGCAAAAGCAGTGCTACGCCTGCATGGAGTACAACTACGAATGGTTCGTCAACGACCTCGAAAATCCCTACAGCACGCCCGCCGATAAGCCTTTCACCTGGCAACGCCTTCGCGTGCTCGGCGGCCGCTCGCTGGTGTGGGGTCGTCAGAGTTATCGCATGAGCGACAACGACCTGAAAGCCGCCAGCCGCGACGGCTACGGCGATGACTGGCCGATCTCTTACGCCGACCTCGCTCCCTTCTACGACATCGTTGAAAAATATGTGGGCATCACCGGCGCCGCAGAAGGCAACGAGATGTTGCCTGATGGCCAATTTCTCCCCCCGATGAAAATGAGCTGCGGCGAAATTCTGTTGCGCGAGCGCGTCAAAGCAAAATTCGGCCGCACCGTAACCATCGGCCGCGCTGCGATACTCACTCAGCCTCACAACGGCCGCAGCGCTTGCCACTATTGCGGCCCCTGCGAACGCGGCTGCCGCACGTTCTCCTATTTCAGCAGTCCGTTCACCACCGTCGCCGACGCGCAGAACTCCGGCAACTGCAACGTGATCACCAACGCCGTCGTCAGCCACATCAACATGGACAGCGCCACCAACAAAGCCGCCGGCGTCACCTTCGTCGATCGCCTCACGCGCCAGGTAAAACAGGTCCGCGGCAAATCCGTGATTCTCTGCGCGCAAGCAATGGAGTCCACCCGCATCCTGCTGAACTCCTCCACGCGCGAATATCCGAACGGTCTCGCCAACTCTAGCGGTGCATTGGGTCACTATTTAATGGATCACGTCGTCGGTGGCGGCGCGTCCGGCCGATTGCCGAACTTCAATCCCACGCCCAACGCCAACGAGCCGCAGCGTCCCAATGGCATCTACGTTCCGCGCTTCCGCAACACGCCAACCAGCGGCAAGCATTCGCGTTTCATCCGCGGCTACGGCTTCCAGGGCGGAGCTGGCCCTGAATTCGATTTCGGCGCCGAGGGCTACGGCGCCTCTTTCAAGAATGCCGTCAAGCAGGGCTTCTACAACGCTTCGTTCGGCGGCTTCGGCGAATCGCTCGCTCGCTGGGAGAATTTTATCGAGATCGACAAAAATCTGAAGGACGCCTGGGGCATTCCCGCGCTGCGCATTTCCATGAGCCACGGCGACAATGAAGCCGCGCTAATGGAAGATGCCGCTGCGACCGCTGCGGAAATGTTGGAAGCCGCCGGCGCCAAAGACATCAAGACGCAATCCGGTGTCGAGATGCCCGGCATGGCCATCCACGAGCTCGGCAGCGCGCGCATGGGCGCCGACCCAAAAAAATCCGTCCTGAATTCGTTCAATCAAGCGCACGACGTTAAAAATCTGTTCGTGATGGATGGCGCAAGCTTCGTCTCGTCAGCATGCCAGAATCCCACTCTCTCGATGATGGCCATCACCGTCCGTGCCTGCAGCCACTTGATTGATCGCTTTAAACAAGGCGACGTTTAGATTCATCGACCGCTATCAAAGAATCGTCTACTCGGTCGTCTGCGCGGATTTCGTTTGCATCGACATCGAAACTCCATAGGCAACCAGTTGCCACCAGATCAGCGCCATCGCGGTTATCCCGAACCGAATGACGAACCATCGTGCATCCCATAGGCTCGAAGGAACTCCCGTTACAATTACCGCTCGCATTGTTGCGCCCACGACAGCGATCGCCACTCCAATGAAAATCACCGCACGTTTATTCTCCGGCCGTGTCAACAC
>Ga0136846_1233261_pt1 | contig 18436 bp, 19 predicted proteins | sample HopSoiMetagenom2_FD_96841 | JGI IMG/M metagenome (GOLD analysis project Ga0136846, IMG submission 96841) | Grasslands soil microbial communities from Hopland, California, USA - 2 Assembly 2016 (version 4) | ecosystem: Environmental > Terrestrial > Soil > Grasslands | place: USA: Hopland...
AACCGCGGGCTGCAGTTCCTCGACCTGATTCAGGAAGGCAACATCGGCCTGATGAAAGCCGTGGACAAATTCGAATACCGCCGTGGCTACAAGTTCTCAACGTACGCCACCTGGTGGATTCGGCAGGCCATCACCCGCGCCATCGCCGACCAGGCCCGCACGATCCGTATTCCGGTGCACATGATCGAAACGATCAACAAGCTGATTCGCACGTCTCGTCAGCTGGTGCAGGAACTGGGACGCGAGCCTACGTCGGAAGAGATCGCCAAGCGCATGGATATTCCAGTCGCAAAAGTGCGCAAGGTGCTCAAGATCGCGCAGGAGCCGATCTCACTCGAAACCCCGATCGGTGAAGAGGAAGATTCACATCTGGGAGACTTCATCGAAGACCGCGCGGTGGTTTCACCGGCGGAAGCGGTCATCAACGTGAACCTGAAGGACCAGACAGGACAGGTCCTGCGCACGCTGACTCCGCGCGAAGAAAAAGTCATCAAGATGCGCTTCGGACTTGAAGACGGCAGCGAGCACACTTTGGAAGAGGTCGGGCAGAGCTTCGCGGTTACACGCGAACGCATCCGCCAGATCGAGGCCAAGGCGTTGCGCAAACTGCGGCATCCGTCGCGCTCGCGGAAGCTTAGAGCGTTCATGGACGGAGTCCGGGACTAAACCTTAGCCACGGATTCGCACAAATCTACACGGATGAATCAGGAAGGCACGGCTTCGGCCGTGCCTTTTTGTTCGCGCGGTTGCACCTTTTCAGTGCGCCGTGTCCCCGTATCTTGTCACCGCTGTACTACGGCCGCGTCAGGAAAATTGGCAGCCCCAGCTTGTGGTCGTACTTCGGACGGCAGCGGTCGATGTTGTACATCGATTCGATATCCACCTTGCGCGGGCCGAGCTTCGGATCGGGAATCGGCTCCATCGCATAGCGGCCTTCGTTGATCGCTGTCATCAATCCGGACTTGCCCTCTTCCAGTGCATCCATTGCCATGCCTGCAAACGTGAACGCCACCATGCGATCGACGAAGTCTGGACTGCCCGAGCGCAGGTCATAGGTCAGATCGCTGACCACGGTTTCTTCGCCGGTGGCACGCTTGATCTCATCGCTGAGGTCTTCGGCCACGCTCATCTTTTTGCGATGGCCGAACGCATCGGCTTCGCCATATTCCCTCACCTTGTATCCCTGCCACTCGGCGCCTTCCGACAGGATTACGAGCGAGTAGTTGCTCGGATTGTTCCGTTTGTCGTTGATCAACAAGTCGATCAGGTGCTTGAGATCCACCTTGTATTCAGGAATGCAACATCGCACTGCGGTCACATACGCCGTGTAGAGCGCGGTATAACCGGCATCGCGGCCGAATACCCGGAAGATGCCAATGCGCTCATGCGATCCGACCGTCGTGCGCTGGCGGTCGATGGCATCCATGGCGCGCGTAATCGCCGTCGAGAAGCCGATGCAGTACTCCGTATTGCGGACATCGTTGTCCATCGTCTTCGGTACGGCAATCACCTTCATGCCCTTGCGGTCGAGTTCCGCCGCATAACTCAGTGTGTCGTCGCCGCCAATCGCGATCAGGTATTCGAGTCCCAGGGTCTCAATGTTCTTCAGCACGGCCGAAGTCACGTCGTACACCGTGCTGGTCACGCCCTTCTTCGTCGACTCTTTAGGTTCAAACTTTTGTCCCGCGAGAGCCGGGGGCACCTTCTTCATCTTCGTCGGATTGGTGCGCGAGCTGTGCAGGAACGTTCCGCCGGTGCGGTCAATGGTGCGCGTATTGTCACGGTCGAGCGGGAGAATGTACCGCGCCTTGCTCGCGGGATCGTTCAGATTGACATGCGTCAATCCTTCCCAGCCTCGCCGAATGCCGATCACTTCACACCCGAGTTCTGCCCCGCGGTAAACAACTGACTTGATTACTGAGTTCAGGCCGGGAACGTCGCCGCCTCCGGTGAGTATGCCTATGCGCTTCTTTGCCATGTATGACTCCTTATGAAATGAGGAATGGATACTTCGATTTCGCGGGCTGACGCCCAACTGCGAAACTGGGACCGAGTCACTGCAGGAACTTAACATTCTAACGGGTACTACCTCTGAGGCGAAGAACCTTTTGGAGCATCCAGCTCATGCTCCCGATATGTTCCCGAACATCACGTTTAATTCAGCTAAAAGTACACTGCTGGACACTGGTACAGTCCCATTCACTGCGACTAGATTGACACTAGCTCTGGTGGCGACCATAATTTCCGCGAGAGCAAATTCCTCTCCCGCTGGAGACGCGTATCCATGGCAACAGCACCTCGAGGCCCCGAGGGCACCGAATCTTTCCGGATCCTTTACGAGAAGGAAGAAGATGGCCGCTGGCTTGCCGAAGTTCCAGAACTTCCCGGCGTGATGGCGTATGGCGAGAGCCGGAATGAAGCAGAAATAGCGGTCACGGCTTTAGCTCTGCGTGTCATTGCAGACCGAACGGAGCGGGTAAAGAAACCCCCAAAGGCGATTCGCTTCGTGTAAGCAAGTTTCCCAGCAGTAAGGCAAATCGAGTTTACGCAGCCCTCCTGCGTATTGGCTGGAAGCCCAGACCGAGCAAATCAGGATCGCACGTTCAAATGCAAAGAGATGGATGGCAGGATTTTACCTGGGCATGGCATGATTCGGTGGAGATCGGCCCAGTCGCCCTCAAGAAAATCTCGAAACTCAGTGGCTTGAAACCCGAGGACTTATAGCAGCCGCAGCCCACATATCACGCATTCTCTGCCAGCGTTCGAACCTTCTTTCCGAAGATCATGCCGTGCACGGTGAGCACCGGGCCGATCAAGGCGTAGGTCCATCCCGACCACGCCGGCTCGCGATATGCAACCAGGAAGGCAACGGTGGCGACCAGCGCGAGCAGTAAGTTTTCCTGCGCGGCGTTGCGCGTCTCGAGCGCCTCCACCAGTGTCAGTTCCAGTTCGCGCCGCAGCTTGTAGGCATGTGCATACATCAGCAAAAACAAGATGAACACCGCTGCGAAGCCCACTGCGTAAATGCGCATGACGACCGAGGCCTGCCATTCGTTGAGACTTCCCGGCGGCACCGCCCCGATGATTTGCAGGAACAGCAGAGTGAACACGAATTTCAGCGGATACACATAGAACAGCACGACGAACAGTAACACCACATTCAGAAACACCGTGTATCCATCTTCCAGACCGTAGCGTCGCGAGAAGATGTAGTGCGCCCGCCAGATCATGATCAGTTGGGCGAAGCAGACCGCAAATGGGACGAACCCGCGCATTGCTTCCATCAGCTGAGAGTAATTGTGCGGCACTTCCAGAGAGACAACCAGAAGCGTCAGGGCAAATCCAAAGACAACGTCGCAGAAGGCCTCCAGCCGCGTGATCTCCCCGCTGCGCCATCGAAAGTATTTTTCGGGAAGCAGCCCGCGCCGGTGCTCCGACGCCATCTCACCGGATGCCTCGTGCGTGGCGGTCGAAGTAGAGGCGTTCGCGTGTTCAAGAGATTTCTGCTGTGACGAATGCGGATTCTTGCGGCTCATGGTTTAGGGATTCTGCCGTGAGCGCAGCCCGGTTGGCAATTGGAATCCACGGCTTCCGGTTCTAACTAAGATTCGAGTCTCCAGTTTGTCATTCCGAACCTGTGTAGCCTCCACTACTCTCACCTTTTGTCATTCCGAACCGGCGTAGCCGGTGAGGAACCTGCTTTCTCCCGCAGCAGCGATGCAGTAAAGGACAGCAGATTCCTCCCTGCGGTCGGAATGACAAAGTCAATGTCGGGACGACAAAGTCAAGGTCGGGATGACAAAGTCAAGGTCGGAATGAAAACTCGGTATTCTGGTGACAACGTTGGGACGACAGTGGTTTCTAAATGTCCGACTTAACGCCTGACCCAACATTAAGCGGCGGCCGGAATGCGGTGCCCGGATGCCGTGTTCCACAACCTCGTCATCAGCCAAACCGATCCCACAAACATAAAGGGCGACGAGTAAAATCCAGGTGCCGGACCCGGAACCGGAATCGACGCCAATGTATGACCGACGATCGTCACCGCAGTGTGTCCAATTCCGTTGAAGAACATGATCAATGCATAGATCCACGCCAGCGGACGAAGAGCCCCAGCGCCACGCGCCGCAAGTGGCGTCAGGGCAAAGCAAATTAGTATCGCGACGATCAACCCGACCAGCCACTCGCGAAATTCAAACGTGGGCATCGGGAACCACGACCAGCGTCCGCGCAGCGCAGTGACCGTTGGGTTGTAGATGGAAAGAAACCCGGTGGTCGCTTCGTCGAGCACATGCAGCGCAAAGGCCACGGTAAGTGCAAACCAGGCACGCCCAAAGCCAGATGCCGCCTCGGACCTTCGTTGATGCATGGCGTTCACCTCCGGGGATATTATCTTCCCGCATCAGGGCAAAAGCACGGACCAGCGAAGAACCCAAGTTCCCCTTTGCACCTTCGCGCGCCCTCTATGGTGATTAACGTCACTAACGCTTCACCTCGCTCATGAATGCGAGTAAGTTGCCTTCGGTATCGCGAAAGAATGTCATCCAAAGGTCGTGATCGGGCATGCGGGCGATCACGTGCGGCTCGTCTTCGAAGTGCACGCCCTTCTCTTTCATCCCAGCGTGCGCCACCTGAATGTCCGGCACTGCGAAATACAGGATCGAACTCGCGTGATCGAACTCCGGCTTCTCCGGGCGATCCAGCATCAGCCGCACCCCTCCGCAATCGAAGAACGCCAGTCCCGGCGGAGCCTGGAACAGCAGTTTCAGCCCGAGCGTCTTTTCGTAGAATTCCGCCGCCCGCTCCACGTCGTGCGCTCGAATCTGAATCTGCCCCAGCCGTGTAATGCCCGGTGCCGCCATAGTCTTGACCTCCATGTGCGAATTAGTTAGCATAGCTAACTATATTGCGGGGCCGGTGTCAAGTAATTGTCACTCCGAGTTTCAACTCTTTGTCATCCCCGACCTCAAGCCATGGCCGTCCTTAACTCTTTGTCATTCCGAGGAGCGGCAGCGAGGAGGAATCTGCTGTCCGCCGGCAGCATTCCTGCAGAAATCGCGATCAGATCCTCGCGTCCTCTCCGCGCTCGCGGGCGTCGGCGGGCGCTCGGAATGACAATTGTGGGATATTCGGAGGTCTGGCAGTGACCCTGATATTCGGTACGAGTGACAATGCATATGTCCTCTGACTCTCAGTTTCATAGTCAACCGTCGAAGGTTAGCAATCCCGACGTCCTCACGGTAGCCGACCGTCTGCACTCGTCTGCGATCCACCTGCTGCGGCGCGTGCGCAAGCAGGACGTCGCTACCGGGGAAGGTCCGGCGCGCCTCTCCGCGCTCTCCGTCCTCGTCTTCGCAGGCCCGAAAACACTGGGCGAACTGGCTGCGGCCGAACAAGTCAAGCCGCCGACGATGAGCCGCATCGTCGCAGGCCTCGCGCGCAGCCGGCTGGTTGAGATCAAGCGCGATCCCCAGGATGCGCGACGCAGGCAGATCCGCGCCACTACAAAAGGCACGCACCTGCTGCAGAAAGGCCGTAAGATGCGCATCGAGTATCTCGCCACAAATCTCGGACGGCTTTCGCCAGGCGAGCTCGCCAATCTGGCAAACGCTGTGGAAATTCTCAACAGTGTTCTTCGCGACTGGAGCTGAATTCATTTCTGCCGGTAACAACCGTCGCGGTACTATAGGCACTCGATTCGGAGGGTAACATCGCCCATACTGAGGGGTGATGAAGCCCCGGGCGCGCATTTCCGGGCGGGTCGAGTTGTATCTGGGACCGGTTCGTCCTCCCCGTAAGGCCATTTGTGAAAATTTTTCCGGGAAAGATCGCATTGCCGCGAACGCGCACACTACTCGCTAGCGCAGCCCTGCTGTGGCTGGGGCATGTCGGTGTGGCCGCCGTTCTCGGAACGCGTCCCCCGGGACCGCTTCTTTCTGACGCAATTCAATTCGTGCTCGGCGGATTGTTGATCTGCATCCTCGCGGACGCCAGCCAGGCGGCCGAAGGCATGGCTCGCGCTTTCTGGCGGCTGGCCACGTCAGCGTACGTTCTGTGGATCATCGCGCAGGGACTCAGCCTCTACAACGATGTCGCCACTGTTCCCCTCGTCGTGCCGTTCGCAAATCTTCTTTTCTCGTTCTGGTTTGCGCCGCTGGCCATGGCTCTGTTTCTCGATCCTGAGCACGACCACGGACGTCTCGATACGGTGATGGCGCTTGATTTCGCACAAGGGGTGCTGGTCTGCGTCGCCGCCTATTTGTACTTCTTCTACATCCCGAAGTCAGAATCGCCGTCCGAACTTTCTCACACCGTCTGGATTCCCTATTTCGGCGGATACGGTCTGGTCGCGGTAGCATTCATTTTGCGAGCGCTGGTGTCGCGAAGCCGCGATGTGCGTTCGCTGTTCGGACGCCTCGGCATCTTCCTCGCTCTCTCCGGATGCGCGGATGCGGCTTACTATTACGGTCCCGGCAGCAATCTAAAAACCGGGCAGTGGTTCGATCTTCTATGGAGCGGGCTGCTGGTGGTGCCCATGACCATCGCGGCGTCGTGGAAACAGGCTGAATCGCCCGAGATCGCGCACAACGCGCCCGTCCGCGAGAAGCGCACTTATACAGAAGTTTTCTATCTGATGTACCCGCTGCTTGTGCTGTTCATGTCGCTGCGCATTGCACGCGAGCGGCTGTGGCTGGCCGGAGTTGTCGTGCTGCTCTCGTTTGTGTGTTCGAGCGCGCGCCTGTTGGTAACGCAGCATCGTCTAATACTCGTGAAGGAGGCCCTGCGCCGTGAGGCCTCGCGCGATGGCCTGACCAGCCTCTGGAATCGCAAGGCGATCCTCAGCATTCTGGAGCGCGAACTGTTGCGCGGCGAGCGCGACAAGCAGGTGGTCGGCCTCATCATGATTGACGTCGATCACTTTAAGGCCGTCAACGACAGCCGCGGTCATGCCGCCGGAGACGCGGTGCTGCGAATTATCGCCAGCGGAATTGCCGCGGTGGTCCGGCCTTACGATTCTGTCGGACGGTACGGCGGCGAAGAGTTTCTGATCGTCGCTCCGAATTGTGGGATTGGCGAAACCTGGGAGCTCGCCGAACGCGTGCGCGTGCACGTCGCTGCATGCAACATCATGGCAGCAGGGACGCCCGTGAAGGTAAGTCTGAGCCTCGGCATCGCCACGGCAGAGGCTGTGAGCGAGATTGACAAACTGCTGCAAGCCGCCGACCAGGCGCTTTATCAGGCAAAAAACAATGGACGAAACCGGGTGGAACCCACCCTGGGACGCGCCGCGACAGCAAGCCAATCCGGCCCCGGCTCACCAAACCGCGACTTCTGGATCTGAAATCCAGCGCCCGCCTACGCAAGTGCCAGGTTCAGATTCTCAATCGCTTCATCGATCTCGGCTGAATTCTTGTAGCCGACGGTTACGCAATCGACGCCAGCATTGGTGAACGCGAACTTCATTGCCTTCTGCCGGTCCTCGCGGTTAAACGTGCCTTCGCCCGCCAGCTTCATGCTGATCACGCCCATGCCTTGCTTGCGAACCTCTTGGACATGCGACACGACTTCGGGGACATTCCCCGGCTCGGGCACGTCTGGGACCTCCGCGTCCATACTCTTGCCTTTGTGATTCATGCGGATCATCGCGACCTCAAGCCACTTATTTCCCGGGACCCGGCGCAAAGCCGGCAGCCCGTGAACCGATGCGCCGTGACTGACGACCACCTTCCTCGATTGGGCTTCGAGAATTGCGTCCTGCCAGCGAGTGCTGTCCGTCGGCCACGTCGGAGTGTGCTGCCAGTGCAGCAGCATGATGTCGAAATATTCTGTGTTCGCCAGCTTGCGCAACTCGTCGAATTTTTGCTGCGGGCTCACACCGTCGCGCGTGGTGACCTTCGACATGATCTGATAACTGTCGCGCGGAACGCCCTTGAGGGCGACGCCGAGCATCTTGTGCATCTCTCCGTAAGATTCGGCCGTCTCAAAGAACCGGATGCCGCGATCATAGGCATAACGCACGAGGCGTGTGAAGGCATCCTGCCCGAGTTGGCGCTGCACCTGCCCGCTGAAACTCCCGGTGCCGAACGCCAGCCGCGTTACTTTGACGCCGGACCTTCCCAAGGTCACCATGTCGGTCGCGGTCCGCCGTTGCGCGATCAGTGGAAGGCTTCCGGCGATCGCAAACGTGCCGGCCGCAAGTCCAGTTTTGAGGAATTCACGTCGGGTGAAATGAGACATAGGACCTCCAGAAACCCCAATAAGGGAATGCTACCAGAAGGTTGTGGAAGGGGTTCGGGGTGACGAGAGGTGAAGACGGGAGGTGCATTCTGCACAATGAGTCATAACGCCGAGCCAACAGTTATCGTTCGGATCAGCGAGACGCTAGTAAGGATACGAGTGGATACCCTTGCCCAAGGCCGTATGAGGTTCGAACTCTGAGAGTTTCTGCTGGCTTCATTGAAGCCGGACCTAGCTCTTCAAAATCCGCAGGATCGCCGCGATTGTGTTCCAGTTCCGTGTCGTCGCTGGCGCGCCGTACAGCTTGTCGATCTGGCTGAGATAGCGGATTGTCTTCATGTGACGGCGGTACATTCCAAACACGAACTGACCTTCCGATGCGATCACTCGCACGAACCACAGTCCATCTGAAGGAAAGGAAACTGGAAGCGGCGCTCGGACGGCGCCAGCTTTCGAGAGGATGCTTACGAACCGGACAACATCCGGGGGTGATGGCTGAGTTGAAAACGGGTTCTCCGTTTCCAGTCGGATAAGATCGCGGCTTGTGCACAGCATAATTTCCGCTTCGAACGGCAGCTTGCGAAGCAATGCCGCGCGGAATTTTGCCCGGGACCCAGGTTTACGAACAACGAAGGTACCCGCAGCACCCACGTTCAGGACGTCATACTCCTGCAGTTGCTGCGCCAGCAGACTGGGGCGAAACGTTCGGTGGCCTCCCACGTTGACCCCTCGGAGGAAAACAAGGAGAGCCATAACTCGGATTATGGACTAAGAAGCCGATTTGCACTACGGCAACTTGAAAGGCCGGTGGGACTGCCGATCCGGGTTACTGCGACCCGCCATTATCATCAGCAATATCGCTGACTTCGGCTCACTGTTTATGACAAAAACTCTTCAAGTCGTCGGCGACTTTGTTGGCACCGTCGAGTACATCAGGCAAAGAATGCGGAGCATCCGCAACGCAGTCCAGGACGTGCTTCGAGGTAACCCTGTCTGCATAATATTGACCCAGCGGAACGGCCGAGGATGTGTCCTTACCGCCGAAGACCAGGTGCACGTCAGTCGTGGGATAAGACAGCGAAGCGTCAGTGGAATCAATGCTGTCCTTGAGAAATATTCCAGCGTTGACTCGACTGTGACTGGTGACTGCACTTGAGCAACTGGTGTTGCGGTACGCCTGATCGATCGCCATCTGTGCCGTTTTAACGCCATAGCACTGCCCAAGCAGTCCGTTGTGGCAACTGACACTTACAGCCGGCCGGTCGCAGATGCACCCATAGTCGATGCGGCTTTGAGGCGGACCTGAGGTCAGTTCCACCATCGAGAACAGAGACGACTCACCGTAGTGTGCCAGCGCGTAAGCGATCGCCGCAGAGCCGCCGCTGTTACCAGTCGCACACAGTGCTTCCGTGACGCTCGGCCGAATGTGGTCGTAAACCCAGCGCGCCACCGTAGCGTAACGGCAAGCGAGCTTGCGGGGACCGCCAGGACCGTTCATCCAGCCTTGGGACAATCCGTCGAAATTTATTTGCGCAGTAGTGAACCCGCCCGACAACACGGAGTCTACAGCGGTCTCTCCAAAAATAAACTCCTTTTCGTAGTACCCGACGCCGTTTCCACCAGCCCCGAAGATGACGGTGCCAGAGGACGTACCGGCCGGTGAATTCACTTTGAGATGGGCACTCATGTCCGCCACATGAGGGCAGGAGATCACCAGCTTGTAACACACTCCTCCAGAAACTCCTCCCGCCGGACAAGCTGTCTTCTTGCTGCTCGTGATGGACCCTAGAGGATCGGCCGCGGATATCGTCGCCTGTTGCGCCAGAGCTAGGCCCGGCGCCAACGCGATGAACAGCCCAAGAAGGACCCATACCTTCAACTGAGGTGTGCTCGCTTCCCAACACGAAACCGTGCTTCCAGACATACGACTTCTCCTGAGTTCGGCCTGAGGACGTTCTCCTAGTGATGATGTGGCGATCCTTCGAGTTGGGCGAGCGCGATCTTTTTTGCAAGTAGCAAAGATCACGCTTGGGGATTCCAGTTCTAATTGTATTCGTTCTGGCAATCCGCAGCCTCGCGGCGATTGGACCTGCAGGAATGCAAGTGCAGGAACGCAAGTGGCAGTCCCATGACGGACACACAGAGCAACCAGAACCGCCGGTGAACTAGGAAGACGAGCCATGGATCTGGTGGATTTTTGCGGATAGGAACTCTGGAATCCGTGAAGATCCGTCAGATCGGTGGCCCGTGTTCGTTTTTCGTAACATTTTCGGCTCCGCGTTCGGGCTCTCGTCTGCTGCGTCTAAGATTCAAAACGCAACATTCCCTTCCCCCCAAGTACTTTGTGCGTCACAAGAAAACGCGCGCTGGGCTAGCGAAGAGGCTCAGCGCGCGTTTTTACTTTCTCTGTTCAGGTCTAGGCCCAGGACGACAGCACCGTGGGTTCCGGCGGTGAGCCTGTTTTATCCCAGCTTCTGGCGATCGGCCTCTTCCTCCACGAACTCTGCATAGCATTCCGGATGAACCTGCTGGCCGCTGTTGAACTTAACCGAAGGGCGCTGCTCGGCCGCGATCGGGCGCTTACACAACGGACACATATCCGATGCAGGACGCGATGTCTTCTTCTCCATGGCGATCAGTTCTCGTCCTGCTTAGATGCCTCCGCGCGGGAGGCCGCGGCTTGCGCAGGTCTCTTTTTCTGCTGTTCGACGTCATCGAGACGGTCGCAGAGTTCCTGCACGAGCTGCGACAGCTTCTGCGGATCGGCTTCTTTCGAAGCCTGGGCCGCCAGGTCGCGCCAGTCTGAAGCCGTCGATGGATCTGGAGTTGGCTTTCCCTGATCTGCCATGTCTTCCTCCTTCCTGCCGAAACGAGTCCGGTCGGCCGGTCTTTGTCAGGCGGTTGCTCAACTATGGGCGGGGCTTGCGCCAGCTTCACGGGTGGCGCGCCGTCTCAATCGATGCGTTGCGAATCAGTCGCGCAGCGATGCACCGAGATCAACTTGGGGGCTGCTCGCCGCGATCAACTTCGAACGTGAGTCGCAATGCGGGTTCGTAGGACCGCCCCAATGACTGTTTAGCAACTGCTGAGACTCGCCTTCCATACATGGAACTATGTAGTTTAGGACGTGACCGTTGTTATTGCTCTCGTGAGTAAACCTGCAGCTACAGGGAATACTGTAGTTCTCACCAGAAAGGCCCCGATTAAACTCGGATTCGAGCTAAACTTTGCCTCTTCGTCTGCAACAACGAGGTCCGCTGCGGACGTGAGACATACTTCAAGGCAGCTCCTGCTGGGACTACATGGAATCGAGTGAAGACAAACGGAAATCTGTAAGCGCCCCGAGAGAAGATCGCGTGTCCCTCGCGGTGGAGTCCGCCCGCCTGGGGTGGTGGGACTGGAACATCGAAACGGGCGAGTTGCTGTGGTCGAAGGAGTGCCTGCAGATGTTCGGCCTGCCTACCGATACCCGTATGACCTACGAGCAATTCATGGAGGTGATCCATCCAGAAGATCGCAAGCGGGTTGAGGACGCCGTTGAGCAGGCGACGAAGACGGGTGACGAGTACAGCACCGAAATGCGTGCGGTGTGGCCGGACGGAACGATGCATTGGATAGCTTCGCGCGGGCGCGTTTATTTCGACAAGCTGGGCAAGCCAATCCGCATGAGCGGCGCGGGGATGGACATTACCCAGCTGAAAGAAACTGAAGAGAATCTGCGCCGGGCTCGTGCAGAAGCAAGATCCCATGCGGACAATCTTGCCGCCATCCTCGATGCCGTACCGGCTGTGACGTTGGTGGCCGACGATCCTGAATGTAAACACGTCCGGAGCAGCCGATTTGGCTATGAAGTCACAGGGTTGCCGCAGGGTGTAAATGTTTCGGCGAGGGCGCCGGCGGAAGAGCATCAAGGGTTCAAGCTGGTGCGGGATGGCCACGAAATCACGCCTGACGAATCGCCGCTGCGAGAGGCCGCGCGAAGCGGGCAAGAGCTTCGTAATCGCGAACTGGAACTGCACATGGCGAGCGGGAAGGTGCTTCACCTTTTCGGCCACGCCACGCCTCTTTTCGGCGACGCGGGCGAGGTGCGGGGAGCGGTGGGAGCGTTCCTCGATATCACGGAGCTGAAGAAGACCGAAGACGAACTTCGGACAGCACGGGCCGAGGCAAAAGCGCAGGCAGATAACTTCGCGGCTATCTTCGATGCCATGCCTGCGGCGACGTTCTTCTCCAGCGACCGCACCTGCGAAAAAATGATCAGCAACCGTGCAGCCTATGAAATGTTGAGGCTGCCCTATGGAGCGAATAGCTCGAAATCAGCGCCCGAAGGCGAGAGGCCGACTTTCCGGATCTTCGAAAACGGGAAAGAACTCGCGCCGGAAGAGCTTCCGGTACAGATTGCGGCGGCAACGGGAGTGCCGGTACACAGCAAGGAACTGGAGATCCGGTTCGACGACGGATCGTCCGTGTTCGAGTTCGGCCATGCCGTTCCTCTGTTCGACGACAAGGGCGAGGTGCGAGGAGCGGTCGGCGCATTTCTAGACGTGACCGACCGAAAGGTAATGGAGGAGAGGCTGAGGGTTGCGACTGAGCGTTTTCAAATCACGCTACGCAACACGCCGATCACGGTCTTCAGCCAGGATCTCGACCTTCGCTACAAATGGATCTATAACCCGGTATCGGGATACAACCCGGCAGACATTGTGGGGAAACGCGACACTGATTTCCTGGAGCGGCATGAAGATGCCGTGAAGATGGAAGCAATCAAGAGCGAGGTGATACGCACGGGGAGGATCTACCAGGCAGAGGTGGAGATCCAGCATGAGAGGAAGCTACGTACGTATCACGTTACGATCGAGCCGCAACGGGGACCGCAGAACAACATCATCGGCTTGACGGGCGCGTCGTTCGATCTGACCGAGCGCAAGAGGGAAGAAGCCGAGCGCGAGCGACTGGCACGGCAACGGCAACTGGCGCTGGACGCGGCCAGGATGGCATGGTGGCACTACGATGCCGTGACCGACTTGTGCCACTGGGACGAGACGTTCAAAGCTGTTCTCGGACTTGCCGGGAACTCGATGAGTGGCAACGGGTTGTTCGCTTCGGTCCATCCCGAGGATGCGGCCGAAGTGACAGCGAAGTTTTTGGCGGCAATGAATCCGGCGGATCCTCAACCCTATTTCGCGGAGTACCGCATGCTGCGTCCAGATGGAGGGCTGGTGTGGGTGGAAGCTTACGGGTCTCCGGAGAGTGAGGGCGAAGGCGGGGCGAGGCGGGTTCTGAGCGTCTCGGGGACGGTACGGGACATTACATACCGGAAGGCGGCGGAAGAGACGTTGCGGCAGCAGCGGTCGCGCTATGAGTTTGTGGCGGAAGGGTCGGATGTGGGGTTCTGGTTTTGCGATCTGCCGTTTGACAAGGTGATCTGGGACCGGCGGGTGAAGCGGCACTTCTGGCTCCCCGAGGACGATTCGCCAGTGACAATGGAGATCTTCTACTCGCTGTTGCATCCTGAAGATCGCGCGCCGACGCGATGGGCCATCGAGAATTCCATCAACAACCGTGAGCAGTACGACGTGGAATACCGCACGATGGCGCCCGACGGCCGCTTTCGATGGGTACGCGCCAATGGCCGCACGTTCTATGACGAAGCGGGCAAACCCGTGCGCTTTGACGGCATCACGCAGGACATTACCGCGCGAAAGCAGGCGGAAGCTGCACTGCGCGACAGTGAGACGAGATACCGGGAACTGGCCGAGAACCTGGATCGCGAGGTGCAGATGCGCACGCTGCAATTGCAGGAGCGAAATCTCGAGATCATGCGGGCCTCGGAAGGATTACGGGATCTTTCGAGCCGATTGTTGCTGATCCAGGACGAGGAGCGGCGACGGATTGCTCGCGAACTGCACGACAGCGCGGGCCAGACGCTGACAGCGTTGGGACTGGAGATGGCCGCGATGAAGGAGAACGTACGCGCCGATGCGCCCGGCATTGTCAGGCAGGTGGAAGGGGCCGAAGGGCTGTTGCAGCAGCTGCATACGGAAATCCGGACGACATCGTATCTGCTGCATCCACCGCTGCTCGACGAGGCCGGGCTGTTCTCGGCGTTGAGCTGGTACACGCGCGGGATCAACGATCGCAGCGGAATTGAGGTGCGGCTGGACATGCCGTCCACGTTTGGACGACTACCGCGCGACACGGAGCTGATTGTGTTCCGGCTGGTGCAGGAGTCGTTGACGAATATTCATCGGCATTCGGCGAGCAAGACTGCGCAAGTCCGGCTGACGCGCGAGGACCAACTGGTGACTGTGGAAGTGAAGGACCAGGGGAAAGGGATTCCTCCGGAGCGGCTAGCAGCCATACGGTCGGGGGGATCGGGCGTGGGCATCCGCGGGATGCGGGAACGGCTGCATCAGCTCAAAGGCGAACTGAAGATTGAGTCGAGCGAAGCGGGGACACAGGTTCTGGCGACCATTCCGATTCCGGAGAAGGCTCGCGAAGGAGAGAACGTCGTTCAGCCTGTGCGGGCTTTGATCTAAGCCTTCTGCGTCAAAAGCAAAATCTTCAACACAGAGATCACAGGGGTTCACAGAGGGACCACTTGGCGATTGTCCCTGGCGCGCTAGAATCTGCGCATGAACGTGATCCGGCAAGATGCATAGATCCTGAGGCACTCAAACTGCGCGCGCCTCTGGATGACAAACCTTCTGATATGACACAGTCTGCGAAATGCTGGTTTATGCGTCGAGGGAGAATTGGGCGATTCGGGCGATGATGTAGTCGGATGCGGTGCGTCCTTGCGCAATCTGGATAACTTCCACCGGGGATGTGCGACTGTGGGGACGCAAGATTAGTTGATTTCCTGCCTGTTCGACATACCGGACCGTGCAAGTATCGTTTTTCAGAACAGCGTACATATTGAACTCACTTTTGCGATAGGGCCTCAGGGAGTTGTAATGTCGGTCCAGCAAGAGCAGGGCGCCGGGCATGAGGAGTGGGTACATGGCGGCGGCATCCTTGGGATCCAGCTTGATGAGCACGAAGCGGTGCCAGGAGGAGCGATTGCCTTCGATTTCGGGCTTGAGCTTGCGAAGGTAGCTCTTCTTGAACTTAAGTATGTCGAGGACCAGGTCGGCCGTGATGAGGGGACGGGTAGCAGTGGAGGGATTGGTGAGCAGGACATTCTCGAACTCGTCGGAACTTGGGGGAAGGATCGAGGCGCGCTTGTTGACCTCGGCGGGATCGAGCAGGTCGAGGACGGAGAGGTGCTGGACGGAGAGGACCTTGTCCATGCCTTCGATGCTGAGTCCGCGCTTGCGGTTGAGGAAGTTAGAGATATGGGCCTGTTTGAATCCGGTCTGCTGGGCGAGCCGGAGACCGGTCAGTTCCCCTGTTTCAATGCGATCCCACAAAATCTTACGCAGGTTCTCTTGCAACAACTTGAACTTCATTAGGCGGAGTATAGCATCCGAGAATGGGGCGGGGATGCGGGCTGCCCGCGGGCTTCGAGGCGCAGGAAGGGACAGCAAATTCCTCAACGGCGAACGCGCCGTTTCGGAATAACAAGATCGGATAGCGTGAGAGTTCGACGAGGATCGCTCGCTCGAGTTTTCAACAGAGGACCGCATCGCAGGTGCGATTCGAGGGCTGACCGGGAATCAGTTTTGCACGAAAAAGAAAAATATGAGGCGTGCTGAAGAGCGCAAGTGGTTGCGAATCTTGAGCATGTACGGGCAAAGAGTTTTCCACAGGCGAGGGATGTTCATCCAACCTTGACCGAGGAAATTCACAACGATAGGATCGCGACATCCTAGGGGCCAAAACGCTCATGGCGGACAACATACGGAGTGAGCAGGACTTGAACGAAGAAAGAAACTTCGGAGAGTTTCGGCGGAAGGTGAAATCGGCCGAAGTGTTGTCGGCGTCTATCGAGAGGCTCTTGTTGTCACTTCGCTTCACGGGGAAGCTGAGCGTGGTGATGCAAAACGGCCGCGTGTTGAAGTCAGGCTACGAAGAGGCGTATTTCAGCCATCGCGGAAGTGCAGGCATGGAGTGATGAGCGCGCGAGTAGAGGCGGAGGCGTTGCGGTGACGATTCCGTAGTACGAAATCATAAAAGTAAATAGCCCAAGCAGGTCATCGTAAGAGAAACGAGCCCTGCGTTTGATTGCCGGCAGTCGCCGGGAATCATGCGCGGGGCTTTTGTCTTTAGCGGTGGATGTGAGTGTCAGAGTTGGTTGGCGAATGATCCTTAATTTTTTCGGAGGCCTTATGAGAGGCAATCATACAAACGAGAATCATGTGCGAATGGAGTTGAAGTATTGCGAACATTGCGGTGGATTGTGGGTACGGGAGGGAGGGTCGGGCGTGTATTGCGAGAAGTGCCAGGCCAAGGTGGCGGACTTGCCGGCTACTAAGAAGAAATCTCGGAACGCTGCGCTTCCTGTGGCGCGACGGACTGTTGTCGACGGGAGTGCGTTTGAGGTTTCAAACGGATTGGATCTGGAAGCTGCAGGAGGTATCGCGTGAGCTATCGAGTGGAGATCGCGGCTGCGGCGGACGAATGGACTTTGGGACAACAGGGAAAAGAACTGCTCGACTTAGTGAGCACAGGGGTTCACAGAGGAAACGATGATCCGCTGGCTGTGGAGTTCGATGTTGAGGCGGGGGCAGAGTGGGATGAACTGCTGGCGCAGGCTGAATTTGTGCTGCGTGGCGGAGAAGAGAATGAAGGAGATGCTGCCGGGTATGAGACGGGAGAGCGTCTTGCTTCGGTGGACGAAGGTGCGCGGGAGAGGAGGATCTATCGCGGGAGGACGGTGGCGATGCTGCGGCGGTACATGCGGTATTCGATGGAAACGGGAAGGCTGCCGTCGATCCTGGGCCGGGAGTTCTTTCGGGCGAAGGTGACGTCGTATACGGTGGTGACGTTTGAGGATCGAGTGATATTCGTGCACGACATGGAGAAGTGTCTGGCGAAGCTGGATGAGTTTTCGCAGCAACTTATCGCGCGGCATATTATGCAGGAGCATGATCAGGCGGCGACGGGACGGCTGTTGGGCTGTACGGAACGAACGGTGCGGACGTGGGTTCCGATTGCGCTCGATCTGCTCGGCGAGATCTTGCTCGAAGTCGGGTTACTGGAGCAGAGGAGAACTTAGGCGTGGCTGGGAGTGGGTCGCGTGGTTACGAGAGCGCGGTGGTAGCGCGAGCGAAAGCAGATTCCCCGCGCGGTACTGCCGCGCTTTGGAATGACAATGCCACCTTCAGGAGCAGAGAAATGGTTTTCGGAAATCTTGTCAAGGGGGTTTTCAATCACAAAAGTTTGTAAGTAGTTGGGAACACGGGAAAAATAATTTTTGAAAATTTTCCGGTTACCCTTTTTCAATTTGCTATTCTGGATATAGAGAGTGAGAAAAACAGCAAGGCTCTCTTAAAGGGCGCGCCCACAAGGCGCGCCTTCTGTATTTTGGGGCGATTCATCAGAAATCATAAGGGATCGGTGTTGGGGGATGATTACGAAGAAGGGGAAAAAGAGCAAGGCATCTACGAAGAAAGCTGCAAGCAAGAAGAAGGATTCTTCGAAGTGGAGAAAAGGCAAAGAGAAAGACATGGCGGAGGTGCGGAAGGATCTGGTCCGGCTGGTAAAGAATGCAGCCGAGGCGATGGCAGCGGCCGTGGTCGATGAGGGAAAGAAGGGGCAGGTAAGTCCAGTAAAGTTTCTGCTGGAAATGGCGGGGGTTTTTCCCGTGCCGGAAGCGGAAGTGAATGCGCCGGACAAGCGCGAGGAGTCGCTGGCTGAGACGCTGCTGGACCGGCTGGGGATTCCGAAGACTCCTGTGGCGGCGGACGAGTATTCGAAAGACGACGAGGAGATCGTGATGTTTCCGGCTAAGCCTGCTGCTACTTCGAGCGAGGAGAGTTCAGACAGCGCGGAGCTTCCGGTCGGGTGAAGAGCTTTCAACACAGAGGACACAGGGGTTCACAGAGGAGTCATCCCCGCCCTCTCGCAAAAAGCGCGAGAAGGGTGGGGCAACCTGCTTCCGGTCGGGTGAAGAGCTTTCAAGACAGAGTCGCTGAGGTTCACAGAGGAGTCATCCCCCGCCCTCTCGCAAAAAGCGCGAGAAGGGTGGGGCAACCTGCTTCCGGTCGGGTGAAGAGCTTTCAAGACAGAGTCGCTGAGGTTCACAGAGGAGTCA
>Ga0136846_1231966_pt1 | contig 18431 bp, 19 predicted proteins | sample HopSoiMetagenom2_FD_96841 | JGI IMG/M metagenome (GOLD analysis project Ga0136846, IMG submission 96841) | Grasslands soil microbial communities from Hopland, California, USA - 2 Assembly 2016 (version 4) | ecosystem: Environmental > Terrestrial > Soil > Grasslands | place: USA: Hopland...
AAGGGCTTGGGCTCCTTGCCCAGCAGGTAGTTGTTCACGAAGAACGACCAGATCAGGTCGTTGGAGCGCAGGGCGTTGAAGGTGTCGGCCATGGTCTGGCCCGAGAGGACGCCGCCGCCCTCGTCCATCTTGGCCTCCAGCTCCTTCAGCCAGTCCTCGTTGGTGAAGAGCAGCAGGTCGCCGGCCTCGGAGAAATCCTGCTGGGCAGCGAAGAAGGTGGCCGAGCCGATGGACGTGTCGCCGCGGACCGCCATGTGGGCGAGCGTGGCCGAGAGCAGGGTGCCGCCGATGCAGTAGCCGACGGTGTTCACATGGTCGACGCCGGTCTGCTTCAGGGCCGCCGCGACGCCCTCGTAGATGCCCTGGCGCATGTAGTCTTCGAAGGTCTTGGTCGCCAGGCGCGCGTCGGGGTTCACCCAGGAGGCCACGAAGACGGTGATGCCCTGGCTGGCCAGCCAGCGGATCATCGAGTTCTCGGGCCGCAGGTCCAGGATGTAGAACTTGTTGATCCACGGCGGGAAGATCACCAGTGGGATCTCGAACACCTGCTCCGTCGAGGGCGAGAACTGCAGGAGCTCGATGATCTCGTTGCGGAACACCACCTTGCCGGGCGCGGTGGCGACGTTTTCGCCGATCTTGAAGAGCTCGTAGTCGGTCTGGGCGATGGAGAGCTGGCCGCCGCCGCGCTGCAGGTCGGCCTGGAAGTTCTCCATGCCCTTGACCAGGCTGGCGCCGCCGGTGGCCATCAATTCCTTGAGCGCGGCCGGGTTGGAGGCCAGGAAGTTGGAGGGCGAGAAGGCGTCGGTCAGCATCTTCACGAAGAACTCGACCCGCCGCTTCTCCAGCGGGTCCACGCCGTCCACGTCGCTGACCAGGCCGTTCAGCCAATTGGCGGTGATCAGGTAGGACTGCTTGATGGCGTCGAAGACCGGGTTCTCCGACCAGTCGGAGTCGGCGAAGCGCTTGTCGCCCTTGGCCGGCGTCACCACCGGCTCGACCGTCTCGCCGCCGGCCCTGCGGGCGGAGGACTGCCAGAGGTCGAGGTAGCGGGAGAAGAGGTCGGCCTGGGCCCGCATCATGCGGTCGGGCTGGGCGGCCAGACGGCCCATCACCTGGGTGAGCGCCGGGGCCACGTGGAAGGGGTCCGGCGAGAGCGCCGCGGGGCGGTCGGCCTGCCGCAGGGCCATCTCGGCGATGGCGCCCTGGGCGGTGAGGGCCGCGCGGGCCAGGTTCATCGACAGCTGTTCGATCTGCGCCCGCTGCTCGGCGGTGAGGGCGGCGGCGTCGAAGCCGGCCGCCGCCTTGGGGGCCGACTGAGGCGCCGACTGGGGCGCCGACTCAGGAGCGGGCTTCGCCGCCGGCTCCGGAGGAGGGGAGGGCTGCGCGGCCGGAGCCGCCTCCGCCTTGAACGTCCTCTCCGCCTTCGCGGCCTTGGCGGCGGACTTGCCTCCGCCCTTCTTCGGTTTCGCCTTGGACGGGGCCGCGGCCTGCTCGCTCATCCTCAGTTCTCCGAAACCTGGCGCGTTCGCGCTCTTTCACGTTCAACGATGTTCGCATAAGACCTTGGCGCAAATGAACGTCTCGCGCCCGCATTTTCCGACTGCCGCCCGCCGTGCCGGATTGTTGTGCGTCGTCGTGAGCGGCGCGCTCCTAGGTGGCTGCATCGGCAATCCGTTCAAGGGGGCCCAGGTGGACCCCAGTTCGCCGGTGGCGGCGGACGTGGCGCGGCTGCAGCGCCAGCCCACCAAGTTCCCCAGCTTCGCCAGTATTCCGAACGCGCCGACCGACATCCGGCCGCTCGCGCAATACGGCCGCCAGGCCAAGGCGGTGACCGCCGCGGGCGAGGCCGTGCAGACGGCGACCGCCGAGGGCACCTGGACGCTGCAGAACACTGAGGCCTTCGCCGCCGCCGCCCGCCGCGCCGCAGGCCCGCAGGTGGAGCCGCCGACCCCCGGAGACGCCGAGGCCTTCGCCAAGGAACTGCGTCAGCGAGCTACCCCGCCTCCGCCGCGCTGAGGGTCCGATCCGGACCATCCAGCCGCCGGAGGCGCAAAAAATCGCGAAACCCGGCTTGGCGGACTCCGGCCTATGAGTCTATCGAAGCCCGACTTCCAGCTCGCACCTAGCGCCGCGCCAGGCCTGGCGGCCAGAGAGCTCTACCTATGACACCCGAATTCCACCGTATCCGACGCCTCCCGCCCTACGTCTTCGAGGAGGTCAACCGCATCAAGGCGCGGCTGCGCGCCCAGGGCGTGGACATCATCGACTTCGGCATGGGCAACCCCGACATGCCGACGCCCAAGCACATCGTCGACAAGCTGGTCGAGACCGCCCGCGACCCCAAGGCTGGCCGCTATTCCGCCTCCAAGGGCATCAACGGCCTGCGCAAGGCCATGGCGGGCTACTACGGGCGCCGCTTCGGCGTGAAGCTGGACCCCGAGCGCGAGGTGATCGCCACGCTGGGCTCCAAGGAGGGGTTCGCCAACCTCGCCCAGGCCCTGACGGCTCCGGGCGATGTGGTGATCTGCCCGAACCCGGCCTATCCGATCCACGCCTACGGCTTCATCATGGCGGGCGGCGTCATCCGCCACGTGCCGGCGCTGAGCCCGGAGGAATACCTGGCGGGCATCAGCCGCGCGGTGAAGCACTCGGCCCCGCCGCCCAGCGTGCTGATCGTCAGCTACCCGTCCAACCCGACGGCCCAGTGGGTGGACCTCGACTTCTACAAGGAGGTCGTGGCGCTCGCGAAGAAGCACGAGCTCCTGATCCTCTCGGACATCGCCTATTCGGAGATCTACTTCGACGACAACCCGCCGCCTTCGCTGCTGCAGGTGGACGGCGCCAAGGACATCGCCGTCGAGGTCAATTCGCTCTCCAAGACCTTCGCCATGGCCGGCTGGCGCGTGGGCATGGTGGTGGGCAACGAGCGGATGTGCGCGGCCCTGGCGCGGGTGAAGTCCTACCTGGACTACGGCGCCTATACGCCGATCCAGGTGGCGGCCGCGGCGGCGCTGAACGGGCCCAGCGACTGCATCGACGAGATCCGCGCGATCTACAAGTCGCGGCGCGACACCCTCGTGGACGCCATGCGGCGGGCAGGCTGGGATGTCCCTGCGCCTCCCGCGTCCATGTTCGCCTGGGCGCCGCTGCCTAAACAATATGCAGAGGCGGGCTCGATGCTGTTCTCCAAACTGCTGATCGAGGAGGCCGGCGTCGCCGTGGCGCCCGGCATCGCGTTCGGCGAGTATGGCGAAGGCTATGTCCGCATCGGGCTGGTCGAGAACGAGCAGCGGATCCGGCAGGCGGCGCGCAACGTGAAGAAGTTCCTGGCCAATTCCGAAGAGATCCTGGGCCGCGCCCACAACGCCCTGGCCGCGCAATGACCCGCCTTCGCCAAGGCTTCGGCGCGGCAAGCCGTCTGAGGCGGGTCATTGCGGCGAAGCTCCGCAGGAGCGAAGTCGGATGATGGATCTGGAAGACCGCAAGCCCTGGGGCGTCGGCGTCGCGGGCCTGGGCACCGTGGGCGCAGGGCTGCTCTCGTTCCTGGATGGCAATCCCGCCTTCGCCCCCGCGGGCGGCTTGGCGTACGTCAGCGGCGTGTCGGCGCGCTCGCGCTCGCGCCCGCGGCCGTTCGACATCTCGGGCCTGCCCTGGTTCGACGATCCGGTGGCGCTGGCCCAGGCGGACTCCACGGAGATCTTCGTCGAGCTGATCGGCGGCTCGGACGGGCCGGCCAAGGCGGCGGTCGAGGCGGCGCTGAAGGCCGGCAAGCCGGTGGTCACCGCCAACAAGGCCCTGATCGCCGAGCATGGCGCCGAGCTGGCGGCCCTGGCCGAAGAGATGGACGTCCCGCTGCTGTTCGAGGCGGCGGTGATGGGCGGCGTGCCCGCCGTGAAGATGGTCCGCGAGGCCCTGGTGGGCGACGAGATCCACTCGATCTCCGGCATCCTCAACGGCACCTGCAACTACATCCTGACCGAGATGGAGGCCACGGGCCGCTCGTTCGCCGACGTGCTCAGCGAGGCCCAGCGCCTGGGCTATGCCGAAGCCGACCCGACCATGGACGTCGGCGGCTTCGATGCGGCCCATAAGATCACCATCCTGGCCGCCCTGGCCTTCGGCTGTGCGCCGACCTTTGGCGCGGCGGAGATCGAAGGGATCGAACAGGTCGAGCTGCTCGACATCCGCATGGCCAAGGACCTCGGCTATCGAATCAAGCTGGTCGCCTCGGCCGAGCGCTCGATGCACGGCGCCCTGGTGCGGGTGCATCCGACCCTGGCGCCGCTGGACCATCCGCTGGCCCGGGCGGGCGGGGCGCTGAATGCGCTCTTCATCGAGGGCGAGCGCATCGGGCGGATCTTCGTACAGGGCCCCGGCGCGGGCGCGGGTCCCACGGCTGCTGCGGTCGCGGCCGACATCGCCGACGTCATCGCCGGTGCGCGGCGCCCGGTCTTCCAGGCGCCCGCCGACACCCTGGCGCCCTTCGATCCGATCGATCCGTCCAAGATGCTGGGCCGCGCCTACCTGCGGTTCCTGGTGAGGGACGAGCCGGGGGTGATCGCGGCGGTCTCGGAGACACTGGCGGAGGCCGGGGTCTCCATCGAGAGCTTCCTGCAGAAACCGACGGAGGGTGCGCAGGGCGTGCCGATCGTCCTGACGACGCATGCGGTGGCCGAATCCGTGCTCACCGCCGCCGTTGAGCGCATTGCAGGCCTTCCGGCGGTGCTGGACCGTCCGAGGTTGTTGCGGATCGCGCGTATCTAGGGTCAAAGGCGCCACGGAAGCGCCGCGCTGGGGTTGGAGACGAGATGAGTTCCGAAGTTCTGGATCGTGGCCTGGTGCTCGACGCCGTCCGCGTGACCGAGATCGCCGCGATCGCCGCCTGGCAACTGGTGGGCCGCGGTGACGAGAAGGCTGCCGACCAGGCCGCCGTGGACGCCATGCGCACCGCGCTCAACGACCTGGACGTCGACGGCGAGATCGTCATCGGCGAGGGCGAGCGCGACGAGGCGCCGATGCTCTACATCGGCGAGAAGGTGGGCAAGGGCGGCAAGCACAAGATCGACATCGCCCTGGACCCGCTGGAGGGCACCACGCTCACGGCCAAGGCCATGGCCAATGCGCTGGCGGTGATGGCCTGGGCGCCCAAGGGCACCCTGCTCAACGCGCCCGACACCTATATGGACAAGATCGCCTGCGGCCCCGGCTATCCGGCCGGCGTCATCGACCTGGACAAGACACCGGCCGAGAACGTCGCCGCCATGGCCAAGGCCAAGGGCGTCGAGCCCAGCGAACTCACGGTCTGCATCCTGGACCGTCCGCGCCATGCCGACATCATCGCCTCGGTGCGGGCGGCCGGCGCGCGGATCCACCTGATCACCGACGGCGACGTGGCCGGCGTGATCAACACCGCCGACCCGGAGACGGGCATCGACCTCTATGTGGGGCAGGGGGGCGCGCCGGAAGGTGTGCTGGCCTGTGCGGCCCTGAAGTGCGTCGGGGGCCAGTTCCAGGGTCGCCTGGTGTTCCGTAACGCCGACGAGCGCGCCCGCGCCGCCCGCGTCGGCATCACCGACTTCGACAAGAAGTACGACCTGCACGAGATGGTCCGCGCGGACGCCATCTTCGCCGCCACCGGCGTGACCAAGGGCGCGCTGCTGGACGGCGTCACCGTCTCCGGCGGCTTCGTGCACACCCACACCCTGGTGATGAACTCCGCCACCCGCACGGTGCGCGAAGTGCGGATGAAGCGGCCGGTCTGAGGCCCCACGGCCTCATACGTCCGAAACTGTCGCAGCCAACGGCCAAACGGACGGGTGGCGACTCGCGACCTAGCGGCCGATAGTGCGCGCTGGCGGGTAGGTGAAGGCATGGCGGACGGCGGGACACCCATGGGCTACCTCGGCGTCGCCCGCTCGCTCAGCGGCCGGGCGTGGCGCCAGCGGCCGGCCGACGCCGAACTGACGCGCCGCCACCAGCTGGCGCACGGCCTCTCGGAGCCCCTGGCGCGAGCGCTGGCCTCGCGGGGCGTGGCGGCCGAGGCGGGCGAGCATTTCCTCAACCCTACGCTCAAAGCCCTTTTCCCCGACCCGTCATCCTTCGCCGACCTCGACCGGGCGGCGGAGATCCTCGTTGACGCCCTGGAGGCGCGCCGCCGGGTCGTCGTCTTCGCCGACTACGACGTGGACGGGGCCTCCTCCGCCGCCCAGATCGTGCGCTGGTTCCGGGCCATGGGGCTGGAGCTGTCGGTCTATGTGCCGGACCGCGTCGTCGAGGGCTATGGGCCGTCGCCGGCCGCCTTCCGCCGGCTCAAGGCCGAGGGCGCCGAGCTGGTGATCACGGTGGACTGCGGGGCGGCGGCGCACGACGCCCTGGCCTGCGCCGTCGAGCTGGACCTGCCCGTGGTGGTGATCGACCACCACCTGATGCGGGCGGGCGAGCTGCCGGCGGTGGCGGCCCTGGTCAATCCAAACCGCCCTGACTGCACGTCGGGCCAGGGACACCTGGCCGCGGCGGGGGTGGCGTTCGTGCTGCTGGCGGCCCTGAACCGCGAGGCGCGCCGCCGCGGCCTCTTCGCCGGCGCGCCCGAGCCCGACATCAAGGCCTGGCTGGACCTGGCGGCCATGGGCGCCATCTGCGACGTGACCCAGCTGACCGGCTTCAACCGCGCCCTGGCGGCGCAGGGTTTGAAGGTGATGTCGGGTTGGAAAAACCCGGGCCTCAAGGCGCTGATGGCCCTGGCCAAGGGGCAGGGACCGGCCTCGACCTTCCACGTGGGCTTCCTGCTGGGCCCCAGGATCAACGCCGGCGGCCGCATCGGTCGCTCCGACCTCGGCGCGCGCCTGCTGGCCACGGACGACCCGGAGGAGGCGGCGGCCCTGGCGGAGGAGCTGGACGCCCTCAACGCCTCGCGCAAGCAGGTGGAGGCCGAGGTGCAGGAGGCCGCGGTCCGCCACATCGAGCAGGAGACCAACCAGGCCGACGCGCCCTGCCTGGTGGTCGCCCAGGACGACTGGCACCCCGGCGTGATCGGCATCGTGGCCGGCCGGCTGCGCGAGCGCTACCGCAAGCCCACCGTGGTGATCGGCATCGACCGCGCCGCCGACGTGGGCAAGGGCTCCGGCCGCTCGCAGCCGGGCGTGAACCTGGGCCGCGCGGTGCAGGCCGCCTTCGACGAGGGGCTGCTGCTCTCCGGCGGCGGGCACGCCATGGCGGCGGGCCTTTCGGTGCGCCCTTCGGCGATTCCCGAGCTGCGCGCCTTCCTCTGCGAGCGCCTGGCCGCCGAATCGGCGGTGGCCGCGGCGGCGGACGGGCTGGAGATCGACGCCCTGGTCACCACCCGCGGCGCGGATCGCGCGCTATGGACCGACTTCCAGCGCCTCGCGCCGTTCGGGCCGGGCAATCCGGAGCCGGTCTTCGCGGCCGCGGACGTGCGGGTCGAGCGGCCGATGGCCCTGCGCGGCGGCCACGTGCGCGTCACCCTGACCGACGGCTCGGGCGGCAAGCTGAAGGCCGTGGCCTGGCGCTGCGAGGACACCGAGACCGGCCGGCGGCTGCTGCAGGAGGGCGGGGCGGTGCATGTGGCCGGGCGCCTGAAGCCCGACGACTGGCAGGGCCGTGAGGGCGTCGAACTCGAGATCGAGGACGTCGCCGATCCGCGCCGGATCTAGATGATTTCGGCCGCTTGCGCCCCCAAACGAAGGCGTCTATAGAGCGCGCCTTCGCGTCCTGCGGTCCCTTCGTCTATCGGTTAGGACGTCAGGTTTTCAACCTGAAAAGAGGGGTTCGACTCCCCTAGGGACTGCCACGCGACTTCAGCTTCAGGTGCAGAGCTTGACGCAGCGAGAAGTCGTGCGCGCGATTCACCATTGACGCCTCCCGGTTTACGAGAACAGTGTTATAGTCGGCCGTCGCCCAAGTGTCGGGGCGCCGCGCCGAGGGGCGAACTGTGGGGTACGAATTCGAGCAAGTGGATGCCGCGGCTGCCGTGCGCATCTCGGGTCGCGTCAAGTGGTTCGACGCGGGCAAGGGCTACGGCTTCATCGTGCCCGACGATCCCAGCCAGACCGACCTCAAGGACGTGCTGCTCCACGTCACCAGCCTGCGCAGCTCCGGTCGCGAAAGCTGCCTCGAGGGCTCGCTGATCACCTGCGACGTGGTGCGCCGCGCCAAGGGCTGGCAGGTGGCCGAGGTGGTGCTGGTGGACGAAAGCGCCGCCACGCCGACCGATCGCGCCCGCGAAGCCCTGCGACCGCGCTCCGAAAGCGTCGCGCGCCCGGTGCGCCGGCCGCCACAGGCCACCGGCCCGCTCGAGGGCGCCAAGGTGAAGTGGTTCAACCGCGCCAAGGGTTACGGCTTCGTGGTGCGCGACAGTCAGCCGGGCGACATCTTCGTCCATATCGAGACCCTGCGCCGATCGGGCATGGAGGACCTCCAGCCGGGCGACAGCGTGATGGTGCGGTTCGCCGAGGGACCCAAGGGCCTGGTGGTCGCCGAGATCCTGGCCGCCAACCTGGCCTGAGCCGCTTGCGGCCCGCCGGGCGGCGCCGCAAAGGAGGGCGTCTGCAGGTTTGGAGCGCCGCTTGCGCCTACGATTCGTCCTGTCGCTGGTCCTGGCGCTGCTTGCGCCGGCAGCGTTCGCTGCGGCGGGCTCGACTCCGGTCCAGACCGCCGAAGTGCGCGGCGTCTATCCCCACGATCCGCGCGCCTACACCGAGGGGCTCTTCTACTTCAACGGCGACCTTTACGAGAGCACCGGCATGGAGGGCCAGTCCACCATCCGCCATGTGCGGCTGAAGGACGGGGCGGTCCTGCAATCGGTGGCCATCTCGCCGCAGATGTTCGGCGAGGGCATCGTCAACTGGGGTGGCGAAATCGTCAGCCTGACCTGGCGCGACCAGGTGGGCTTCCGCTGGGACCTGAAGTCCTTCGCCCTGCGCGGCTCGTTCAGCTATCCGGGCGAGGGCTGGGCCCTGACCCAGGACGGCAAGCATCTGATCATGAGCGACGGCACGCCGGTGCTGAGGGTGCTGGAGCCGCGGACGCTGAAGGTGGTCCGGCGGATCAAGGTGACTGCCGATGGCCAGCCCGTGATGAACCTGAACGAGCTGGAGTGGGTGAAGGGCGAGATCCTGGCCAATATCTGGCAGACCAACCGCATCGCCCGCATCGACCCCGCCAGCGGCCGGGTGAAGGCCTGGATCGATCTCGGCAACCTGCCGGAAGCGCAGCGGCGCACCGACCCGGACTCGGTGCTCAACGGCATCGCCTACGACCGCGAGCACGATCGCCTGTTCGTCACGGGCAAGAACTGGCCGCACCTCTACGAGATCCGCCTGACCTCAGCCCAGGGGCCGCGCCGATGAGCGAAGACACCATCCCCGAGCCGCCCGCCGGCTTCATCCGCTCGGCGGGCCGCGGGCAGTTCTCGACCGTCAACGGGCCCTATTTCCACAAGCCCGCGCCCGGCGACGGGCCGGTCGAGCAGGCCTTCTTCGCCCTCGGCCGCCACACCAACGGCATCGGCATCGTGCACGGCGGCATGCTGTCGGCCTTCATGGACGGCCTGCTGGCCTCGGCGGCCGGACATCGGACGGGGCTGGTGGCCGTGACCATCCACCTCTCCATCGACTTCCTGCACATGGCGCGCCAGGGCGATTGGGTGCTGGGCGAGGCGCGGATGACCCGGGCCACCAAGGACGTCGCCTTCGCCGAGGGCCGGGCGCATGTGCGCGGAGTCGACGTCGTGCGGGCGACCGGGATCTTCAAGCTGATGCAGAGGCGCGCATGACCACGGCCGGCGAAGCGCCCTTCCACGCGCACGTCTACTACAACGACGCCGAGCGTCCGGCGGCCGCGGCGCTGAGGGCGCGGCTGGCGGCCGCGGCCGAGGTGCTGTTCGTGGGCGAGCTCTGCGACGGCCAGGCCGGGCCGCACCCGATCTCACAGTTCGAGATCCATTTCCTGGAGGCGGGGCTGGCGGCGGTTCGTCCGATCCTTGAGGCCTCGGGCCTGACCGCCCTGGTCCATCCGCTGACCGCCGACGACGTGGCCGACCATACGACCCTGGCGGACTGGATCGGCGCGCCCCTGGAGCTGGACCTCACGACCCTGGACCCGCCCGGCGTGAACCAGGGCCTGGCGCGCTTCGGCAAGAGCGATTTCTGAGCTGTTCGCCGGCCGGGCGCCGTTAGGTTTGCGCAAAGCCCAAAACGCCCATATTGCAGGGCCTCCGAACGCATCGGGGCGTAGCGCAGCCTGGTAGCGCATCTGCTTTGGGAGCAGAGGGTCGCAGGTTCAAATCCTGCCGCCCCGACCAGCGTTGGGGTGTGATAGGGAATTTCGGCATGCTCGCGCGCATCTACCGTCCGTCCAAGACCGCCATGCAGTCGGGCAAGGGCCGCACGCACGAATGGCTGCTGGAATTCGAGCCGAAGGACGCGCGGCGCTCGGACCCGCTGATGGGCTGGACCGTGACCGGCGACACCGAATCCAGCCAGGTGCGGCTCAGCTTCGAGACCAAGGAAGAGGCCGTGCGCTACGCCGAGCAGCACGGCATTGCCTTCCAGCTGATGGACCCGGCTCCGGCCAAGCGGATCATCAAGGCCTATGCCGACAACTTCGCCTTCGGCCGCAGAATCCCCTGGACCCACTGACGCGCTGCGCCGCGTCGTCAGCGCCCGTAGCTCAACCGGATAGAGCATCCGCCTTCTAAGCGGACGGTTGCAGGTTCGAGTCCTGCCGGGCGCGCCAGTGTCCTAGAGTTCGCCCCAACCGGTTTGGAGTTAGGACCGCTATCGTCCTAGCCGCTTGCCTCGAGCTTGGGGGCCGTTGAGAACGAGAACTCGATGATGGTCATCGAGCCATCCTCGGCCTCAACGCCGTTCAGCTTGAGGCGCCGCCAGATCGTGCCGAGACAACCGACGGCCGTAAGCCACGCATCCTTCGGAATGTAGAGCGTCGCCTCAAGCCCAGCCCCGGGAAGTTCGCCGGTGCGATCGCTAAGGTTTCCGATATACGCCGGCCGGGTGCGACTGAAATGCCAGGGATTGAGCTGCGACAGCCAGATTCGCATCCGCCTTCCTTCAAAAGCGGATGGGGCGAGCAAGCGCCCTTCGATCGTGATCGTGGGCGAATAGATCAGCCCGCCTTGAAACCGATGTGCTCTTGGCAGGCCACGAGGCGCGGGGAGCAGGTGGAGGCCTCCGTCGCAACTCAAGATTTCGATCAGACAGTCCCGGAGTTCCTCAGCCGCCATTGGCCCAATCCAAGAGATTTCCGTGGATCGCGGCGGAAAAGGAGAACGCGGAAATCCTGGCGCATTCGTTGGTCTCCTCGAACGTCCACAGGTCGAGGTGCTTCCATGTGGACGCGAGGGATGTGGCCGTACTGGGGATCGCGGATTCCGGCAACATGAGGGTCGCCGCGAAGTCGATGCCCTGGCCGGGCGCCCCCACATTCAATCGCCCGATCTCTTTCAGGCCGTTGCGGCCGAACAGGACCTTGGGCCCGAACGGCGAAAGCGTGATCTCTATAGACTTTCCACGCAGCGCGCCTGGAGCCCGAACCCGGCCTTGGATCTTGAAGTCTCGCCCGTAGATGAGTCCGCCCTGGAAACCTGACTTCGACCGCCCTGATGGGCCGACCACCGACACGCTCAGATTCCAATCCCACGCCAGAAGGTCGACGAGGACGCGGCCATCGAAGAACCTCGGATCGAGTGCGGCGTTCCATTGCGGGTCGTCTGACATAGGCGTTGTGTACCTGATTTGTTCCCGGCCAACAAGCAACGGCGCCCTGCCAACCTTTTTCGCCAAGATTGCTATCCGAGACAGCCAATTCGGTCCGGACCGCCCATCTCAACCCCGCGGCCGTCTCGCCTTCAACCGCTTCCTCGCGCTAAGACCGCGCCATGGCCTGGACCCGCACCTATGACGAACCCGAGCCGCAGCGGGTGAACCGCTGGCTGGCGCAGAGCGGGGTCTGTTCGCGCCGGGAGGCCGAGAGCCTGATCGGGGAGGGGCTGGTCTATATCGATGGCGAGCGGGTGGAGGACGCCGGCCGCAAGATCCTGCCCGGCCAGACCCTGACCCTGACCGACAAGGCCGAGGGGCGGCTGGAGGGGTTCACCGCGGTGCTCAACAAGCCCACCGGCTACGTCTCCGGCCAGCCCGAGCCGGGCTACACGCCGGCGGTGCGCCTCCTGACCCGCGCGGCCCTGGTGGGCGAGAGCGCGATCATCCCCGACGCCAAGATGAGCCTGCCGCCGCTCGGCCGCCTGGACCTGGACAGCCATGGCCTCCTGATCCTGTCCAACGACGGCGTCCTGGCCAAGGCGGTGATCGGACCGCAGTCGGAGCTGGACAAGGAATATGTTGTCCGGGTGGCGGGGCGGATCGACGAGCCGACGCTGGCGCGGCTGCGCCATGGCCTGGAGCTGGACGGCCGCAAGCTGCGCCCCGCCAAGGTCAGCGTCATCCAGGGCCAGACCCTGCGCTTCGTCCTCACCGAAGGCCGCAACCGCCAGATCCGGCGCATGTGCGAGCTGGTGGAGCTGCGGGTCATGGATCTGCTGCGCATCCGCATCGGGCCCCTGCAGCTGGGCGACCTACCGGAGGGGCGCTGGCGGCGGCTCTCGCCCGGCGAGCGCGAGGCGCTGATCGCCGCCTCCAAGGCCGTTCAGTAGACGACCGGCATCCGGGCGGCGTCGAGGGGCATCACCCAGTCGGCGCGCTCGGGCATCTCCTCCAGGATCCAGCGGGTGATGCGCTCGTAGTGCTGGACGAAGCGGCTCACCTCGGCCTCTGACATGCCGAAGCCGGTCCGCTCGCGCAGCTTGGCCTCCTGCTCGGCGCGCCAGCCGCGCACCACGTCGAAGCTGGGCGCCTCCAGCATCACCAGGCGGTCCAGGCGGTTGAAGAGCGCCTGGTAGCCCTCGGCCAGGGCGCGGTTGACCTGGGTGCGCCAGACCCGGGCCGCGTCCTGCTCGCGCTCCAGCGGGTTCAGGTTGGGGATCAGCCGCTCCACCGGCTCGGCGCGGGCGCCGACGCACCAGCCCTCCAGGATCACCACGTCGGCCGGACCCTCGAACCAGCGCCAGTCGCGCTTGGGCAGTCGCTCGTCGGTGGCCTTGTCGAAACCCGGCAGCGGCGTGGTGCCCGGGCCGACCACATGGTCCATCACGGTGCAGGCGAGGGCCACGTCGTGGGTGCCGGGCGGGCCGCGCACCTGGAACAGCCGATGGACCTGCTGGGCCAGCCAGGCGCGCGCCTCGCGGCCCAGGTAGAAGTCGTCGATGGAGATGGCGACCGCGTTCAGCCCGGCGTCCTGCAGCAGGCGCACCGTGGCGCTGGCGATGGTCGACTTGCCGGAGCCCTGGGCCCCGCACAGGCCGACGCGCGCCGGCCGCGCGAAGTCGCGCCGCCAGTCCAGGCAGCGATCGGCCAGGGGCCGGCAAACCTCGTCGAACGCCAGCCGGAAGCTTTCCGGCAAGCGCTCCTGGGCCATGAAGTCGGCCAGCCAGTCCGCCAATCGCCCCCCGATCAGACGTGCTAGTACCCGCCGATGATCGGCAGGATCTCGCCGGTGATGTAGCTGGACGTCTGGGGCGACGCCAGGAAGACATAGGCCGGCGCGATCTCCTCGGGCTGGGCCGGGCGCTTCATCGGAACCTGGGCGCCGAACTGCTCCAGCTTCTTGCCCTGCTTGTCGGCGGGGTTGAGCGGGGTCCAGACCGGTCCGGGCGCCACGGCGTTCACCCGCACGCCCTTCTTGATCAACGAGCCGGCCAGGGAGCGGGTGAAGGCGTGGATGCCGCCCTTGGTCATGGAATAGTCCAGCAGGCTCTTCGAGCCCTCGATGCCGGTGACCGAACCGGTGTTGATGATCGCCGAGCCGGGCTTCAGGTGCGGGGCGGCGGCCTTGGCCATGTTGAAATAGCCGTAGAGGTTGGTCTTCAGCGTGCGGTCGAAGTGATCGAAGGTGATGTCCTCGATCGACTGGGCGTGCTCCTGGAACGCGGCGTTGTTCACCAGCACGTCGAGCCCGCCCAGCTCCTGCACGGTCTTGGCCACCGCGGCCTCGGCGTAGCTGGGGTCGGAGACGTCGCCGGGGATCAGGATCGCGCGGCGGCCCTCCTTCTCGACGGCGGCCTTGGTCTCCTGCGCGTCCTCGCTCTCCTCCAGGTAGGCGATGGCGACATCGGCCCCCTCGCGAGCGAAGAGCACGGCCACGGCGCGGCCGATTCCGGAGTCGGCGCCGGTGATCAGCGCGACCTTGCCCGCCAGCTTGCCCGAGCCCTTGTAGAAGGGGGCGTCGTACATGGGCTTCAGGTCCAGCTCGGCCTCGACGCCGGGCTTCTCCAGGTGTTCGCCGGGCATCGGCGGGGCGGGGTACTCGCGGGCGCCGGTCTGGGGCGGCTTTTCCTGCTGGCCGCCACCCTGCGGGGCGAAGGAGCGTTGCTCCTTGGCGTCGATGCCCTGCTGGATCTCGCGTTCGTGGTCAGCCACGCTGTGCGCGCGGTCCTCGAAGCCGTGTTCGGTGCTGGTCATGGCGATCCCTCTGCTGGTCGGCCGAGCAACCGCGCAAGGGCGCCGAGGTTCCGGTCAGTCGGCCAGTTTCGCGTAGGCGTCGAGGCCAGCGCGCAGGTCGGCGATCAGGTCGTCGGGGTCTTCCAGCCCGACGTGCAGGCGGATCAGCGGACCGCCATAGTCGGCCGCGTGCCGGCGGACGCTCAGCTGCGGATCGCACCAGATGGCCAGGCTCTCGAAACCGCCCCACGAGAAGCCGAGGCCGAACAGCTTCAAGGTGTCGAGGAAGGCCGCCACGGCCGCCTCCGAGGCCGGCCGCAGGGTGAATCCGAAGAGACCGCAGGCGCCGCGGAAGTCCCGCGCCCACAGCGCATGGTCCGGGAAGCTGGGCAGGGCCGGGTGCAGCATCCGCGCCACCTCCGGCTGGCCCTGCAGCCAGGATCCGACCTTGAGGCCGCTCTCGCCATGTCGCGCGAGCCGGATCGGCAGGGTGCGCAGGCCCCGCAGGATGTCGTAGGCGTCCTCGCCGCCCACCGCCCAGCCCATGTGGTGGATCCCGTCCGCCAGCTTGCGCACCAGGGCCGGGTCGCGCGCGGCCGCCGAGCCCATGAAGACGTCGGAGTGACCGCCGGCGTATTTCGTCAGGGCCTGGATCGAGATGTCGACGCCATGGTCCAGCGGCCGGAACAGCAGGCCTGCGCCCCAGGTGTTGTCGATGGCGGTGAGGATGCCCCGCTCGCGGGCCAGGGCGGCGATGCGCGGCACGTCCTGCATCTCGAACGACAGCGAGCCGGGGCTTTCCAGCAGGATCAGGCGCACGGAGTCCGACGCCTCGCCCACCAGCGTCTCCGGCGCCAGGCGCGGCTCGAAATAGCTGACGGTCACGCCGAAGCGTTTCAGCACATGGTCGCAGAAGCGGCGGACGGGCTTGTAGACATTGTCCACCACCAGCACCTCGTCGCCGGCCTTGAGCAGGGCCAGCAGCGCGCCGGAGATGGCGGCGATGCCCGACGGGTAGAGCGAGACGCCCACCGCGCCCTCCAGCACCGCCAGCGCGTCCTGCAGGGCCGATTGAGCCGAGAGGCCGGCGCGGCCATAGGTCAGGTGGTGTGCGTCGTCATAGAGCGCGGCGGTGTCGGGCAGCAGCACCGTCGAGCCCTTCTGGATCGGCGGCCCCACCGTCCTGGCCAGCGGACCGGTCAGCTTGCCGGCATGGATCAGGCGGGTTTCGTCGGACATGCGGGGTTGCGGGCTCGGGCGACGCTGGCGAAAGTGCCTTCACCTCCTAAGAGCCCCAACCGATCTCCAGTTCAAGGCGCAGGGATGAACCGAGCGGGCCTTTGGGCGATAGCGGCGATGGCGGCGGTCCTTGTGGGCTGCACCGCACCCAAGCCCGCGCCAACTCCCGCGGCCGAGGCGCCGAAGGCGAAGCCCACGGCGGCGAGCCCGGGCTACAAGCCCGCCAAGAGCGCCACCCTGAACGCGGTCCGCAAGCGCGGCTACGTCACCTGCGGCGTGCACCCGGGCCTGCCCGGCTTCGCCCTGCCGGACGTCCGCGGCCAGTGGCGCGGCTTCGACGTCGACACCTGCCGGGCGGTGGCGGCGGCGACCCTGGGCGACGCCAACAAGGTCCGCTTCGTGGTCATCGACGCCCAGGACCGCTTCGGCCCGCTGACCCGGGGCGAGATCGACATCCTGTCGCGCAACACCTCCGCCACCTTCGCCCGCGAGGCGGCGCTGGGCGTCACCTTCCCGGTGATCACCTACTACGACGGCCAGGGCTTCCTGGTGGCCAAGGCGCTGGGCCTGAACAGCGCCGCAGAGCTCTCCGGCGCGCGGATCTGTGTGCAGTCCGGAACGGCGGCGGCGGCCAATCTCGCCGACTGGTTCCGCGTGCGTGGCATCCGCTACAAGCCGGTGACGGCCGATTCCGAGGAGCAGGCCCGCCAGCTCTATGAGAACGAGGGCTGCGACGCCTTCAGCGCTGACGTCTCCGCCCTGGCCGCGGCGCGCTCGATCCTGCGCAATCCGACCGCCCACGTGATCCTGCCCGACGTGATCTCCAAGGAGCCGCTGGGCCCGGTCGTGCGCCAGAGCGATCCGGTGTGGGCCGATATCGTGCGCTGGAGCGTCTATGCGACCCTGCTGGCCGAGGAGCAGGGGCTGAGCTCGCGCACGGTGGAACAGGCCCGGGAGACCGCCACCGACCCGGAGACCCGCCGGCTGCTGGGGCTGGACGGGGACTTGGGCGCCTTGCTGGGCCTCAAGAGCGACTGGGCCTTCCAGGTGATCCGCCAGGTCGGCGCCTACCATGAGATCTTCCGCCGCGACCTGGGCGAGGACTCCGCCCTGCGGCTTGAGCGGGGGCTCAACGCCCTCTGGAACGCCCCGCGGCCGGGCCTGATGTACGCCCCGCCGATGCGCTGAGCTGACGTTAGAGGTCCAGCACCATGGCGCAGCGGTCGGGCCAGCCCAGCGCGGCCTCATGCTCCGCGGTCGCGCGCAGGCCGGGCGCCATCTCGTGCCGCGCCACCTCGCGGAAGCCAGCCGAGGCGTAGAAGGGCGCATTCCACGCGACCGAGCGAAAGGTCGTCAGGCTGACGGTGGAAAAGCCGCGGGCTCGCGCCCAGTCAATCGCGGTGGCCAGCAGCTGGCGGCCGATGCCCCGTCCCTGGTGCGCCCGCAGCACCTGGAGCTGCTCGACATGCAGTCGCGCGCCATCGGCCTGGGCGGCCAGGAAACCCAGCCGTACGCCCTGCGCCTCGGCCACCCACAGCCGGCCTTCCGCCTGGTGGGGGCGCCAGTAGCGGGCCGGGGAGGCGTCGGTCAGGAACTCCGGCGGGACGTCCAGGCCCACGAACGCCCGCGCCGCGGAGGTTTCGATGCCGGGCAGGAACCTCAGGTCGTCTTCGCGGGCGAGGCGGATCTCGATGGATCAGGCTCCGGTGACGACGGCGGTGTCGCTCCGGCCGCCCCATTCGGTCCAGGAGCCGTCGTAGACCACCACGTCGAAGCGGCCCAGGCGCGCCAGGGCGAGCGCCAGCACCGAGGCGGTGACGCCGGACCCGCAGGAGGTGACGATGGGACGGGCCAGGTCGATGTGATCGAATGCGACCCTCAGCGCCTCGGCGGACTTCAGCGTGCCGTCCGGGTTCAGCACGGCGTCGAAGGGCAGGTTCAGCGCGCCAGGCATGTGGCCGGACCGCAGGCTCGTGCGCGGCTCCGGCGCCTCCCCGCGGAAACGGCCGGCGGAGCGGGCGTCGACCACCTGGGCCGAGCCGTTGGCCAGGACGGCTTGCACCTGCGCAAGATCGGCGACCAGGGCCCCGTCCATCTCCGCAGCGACGGTGGCGGGCTTGGGCGGTGTCTCACCCGTCGCCACCGGCCGACCCTCGGCGCGCCAGCGCTTCAGGCCGCCGTCGAGCACGAACACGTTGGGGAAGCCCATCACTCGCAGGGTCCACCAGACCCGAGGGGCCGAGTAGATGCCGTGGGCGTCATAGACCACCACGGTCGCGTCGCGCCCGAGGCCCAGTGCGCCCGCCGCGGCGGCGAACGCCTCGGGCGTCGGCAGCATGTGCGGCAGGTCGGTTTCTGGGTCGGCGATGGCGTTGATGTCGAAGAACACGGCGCCTGGGATATGGCCGGCGAGGTAACTGTCGCGGCCATGCCCCGACTGGCCCACCAGTGGCAGGGTCGCGTCCACGATCCTCACCCCCGGATCCCTGAGGTGCTCGGAGAGCCAGGCAGTGGAGACCAGGGGATCGGAGGACATCGGCTACTCCAGCCAGCTCGGCACGGGCAGGCCCTTCCCGCGTAGGAAGAGCGGGTTGAAGATCTTGGACTGGTAGCGCTGCCCGTGGTCGCAGAGCAGGGTCACGATGGTGTGGCCGGGGCCCATCT
>Ga0136846_1223597_pt1 | contig 18428 bp, 19 predicted proteins | sample HopSoiMetagenom2_FD_96841 | JGI IMG/M metagenome (GOLD analysis project Ga0136846, IMG submission 96841) | Grasslands soil microbial communities from Hopland, California, USA - 2 Assembly 2016 (version 4) | ecosystem: Environmental > Terrestrial > Soil > Grasslands | place: USA: Hopland...
AACGACCGCTCGCAGCACCGCAACCGCGCCGAGGCGATGGCGATGCTGAAGAGCAAGCTCTACGAGCTCGAGCTGCGCAAGAAGACCGAGAAGAAGCAGGCCATGGAGGACGCCAAGACCGACATCGGCTGGGGTCACCAGATCCGCTCGTACGTGCTCGACCAGTCCCGCATCAAGGACCTGCGAACCAACATCGAGATCGGCAACACCCAGTCCGTGCTGGACGGCGACCTCGATCCATTCATCACGGCATCGCTCAAGCAAGGCGTCTAGCAATGGCCCACGACAGGAACGAAAGCGCTGCGCCCCCGGACGAGAACCAGATCATCGCGGAGCGGCGCTCGAAGCTCGCGAGGCTGCGCGAGGCGGGCCCGGCCTTCCCCAACGACTTCCGCCGCAAGGACCTCTCGTCGGAGCTGCATGCGAAGCACGGCGCGAAGACGAAGGAGGATCTCGAAGGCGAGAAGCCCGGCCCGTTCGCGGTCGCCGGGCGCATGCTGTTGAAGCGCGTCATGGGCAAGGCCTCCTTCGCCACGCTCCAGGACATGGGCGGGCGCATCCAGATCTACGTGAACAACGACGTGACCGGCGCCGAGTCGCACGACGCGTTCAAGCACTGGGACCTGGGCGACATCCTCGGCGTCGAGGGAACCCTCTTCAAGACGAAGATGGGCGAGCTCACCCTCCAGGCGACGAAGATCCGCCTGCTGTCGAAGTCGCTGCGCCCGCTGCCGGAAAAATTCCACGGCCTCACGGACATGGAGCAGCGCTATCGCCAGCGCTACGTGGACCTCATCGTGAATCCCGAGTCGCGCGACACGTTCGTGAAGCGTTCGCGCATCGTCCAGGCGATCCGCGAGTTCTTCGTCGCGCGCGGCTACCTCGAGGTCGAGACGCCGATGCTGCAATCGATTCCCGGCGGCGCCGCCGCCCGGCCCTTCAAGACCCACCACAACGCGCTGGACCAGGACATGTTCCTGCGCATTGCCCCGGAGCTTTACCTGAAGCGCCTCACGGTCGGCGGCCTGGAGAAGGTCTTCGAGATCAACCGCAATTTCCGCAACGAGGGGATCTAGACGCGCCACAACCCCGAGTTCACGATGCTCGAGTTCTACGAGGCCTACCAGGACTACCACTACCTGATGGACCTCACCGAGACGCTGCTTCGCGAGCTGGCGCAGGAGGTGCTCGGCACCATGAGCCTTCCCTACCAGGGGGTCACCGTGGACCTCGGCAGCAGGTTCGACCGCCTCACGATGGCCGAGGCGATCGCCAAGTACAACCCGCAGTGCACGGCGGCGCAGCTCGGGGACATCGGGTTCCTGCGCACGGCGCTCGAGGGCAAGGCGGAGGTGTTCCCGACCGACGGCCTCGGACTGCTGCAGCTCAAGCTCTTCGAGGCGACGACCGAAGAGCAGCTCGTGAATCCCACGTTCATCATCGCGCACCCGGTCGACGTGTCGCCGCTCGCGCGCGCGAACGACAAGAACCCGGCCGTCACCGACCGCTTCGAGCTCTTCATCACCGGGCGCGAGATCGCCAACGGCTTCTCGGAGCTGAACGACCCCGAGGACCAGGCGGCGCGGTTCGCGGCGCAGGTGAAGGCGAAGGACGCGGGCGACGAGGAAGCGATGTACTACGACGCGGACTACGTCCGCGCGCTCGAATATGGCCTGCCGCCCACCGCCGGCGAAGGGATCGGCATCGACCGGCTGGTGATGCTCTTCACCGACAGCCCCTCGATCCGGGACGTGATCCTGTTTCCGCAGCTCAAGTCGGCTGAAGCCTAGTACGATGCACGCTCACAGGAGGAGAACATGATCCGCAAAATTGCAATCTTCGCCGCCGCGCTGTGCCTGGCGGCTCCCGCCGCGTTCGCCGCGTGCGACAACTGCGGCACCGTCACCATGGTGAACACGGTGAAGAAGGAAGGCGAAGGCTCGGGCGCCGGCGCCGTGCTGGGGGGCGTCGTGGGCGGCGTCATCGGCCACCAGATCGGCAGCGGGCGCGGCAACACCGCGGCGACGGTCGCGGGTGCGGCAGGCGGCGCCTACGCGGGCCACCAGATCGAGAAGAACAAGAACTCGGCGACCGAATACCACGTCGTGGTGAAGCTCGAGAACGGCACCGACCGTACCTTCCGCTTCAAGGATCCCACCAGCTACAAGGTCGGGGACAAGATCCGGGTCGTGGACGGCAAGCTGGCCCGACGCTAAGCACCCGCGCAGAACCCCGGCGACTACGAGACGCCACGTTCTGCGCGCCCTGGCACCCTGGCCTTCGGAACCCGAGATCGCCTTCGCCCTCGCGGTGGCGCTGGGCGCGCTCGCGCTCGCCCTGCTGCTCCTCCTCGCCATGGGCGCCATGCGCCAGCTGCGCGGCTGGCGCGCCGCGCGCATCGCGCACGCCGAGAATGCGTGGCGCGATGCGTTGAGCGAGGCAGCCGACGACCCGAACGACGTCCGCCTGCCCCCCATCGGCCGGTTCGAGATGCCGGCTTTCCTCGTGCTCTGGAACCACTTCCAGGAATCGCTGAAGGGCGAGGCGTCCGACCGGCTGGGCGTGCTTCTCACGCTCCACGGCATCGATCGCCACGTGCTGCGCCTGACGCGTGCGCGGTCGCTTCGGCTCAAGCTCATCGGCATCGCCGCGGCAGGCCACCTGCGCGAGCAACGGGCCTGGCCCTACCTCGAGAACCTCGCGTTGAACGGCGGCTCGATCGTGTCGTTCGCGGCGGCGCGTGCGCTGCTGCGCATCGAGCCGCGGCGCGCGCTGGAGGTGCTCGGCGCCGCGCTTTCCGCGCGCGAGGATTGGTCGCTCGCCCGCATCGGCAGCATCCTGCAGGACCTGGGACCCCAGGTCGTCACCGGCCCGCTGGTCACCATGCTGCTCAAGCGCCCGAAGAAAGGCCTGGACCGCCTCGTGAAGCTCGCGCGGTTCGGCCACCGCGAGCGCATCTCCACCATCGTGCGCGGCTGGCTGGGCTCGAGCGACGAGATGGAGGTGCTGCTCGCGGCCCTGGACTACGTCGAGGACGATTCCGACTTGCCGTGGGCCAAGGCCGCTGCGGGCCACACGGAATGGCGCGTGCGCATGGCGGCGGCGAAGGCGCTGGGGCGCATCGGCGGCCGGGCGGAGCTCGCGGTGCTGCTCGAGCTGCTGCGCGACCCCATCTGGTGGGTGCGCTACCACGCGGCGCAGGCCCTCACGCACCTGCGCGGGCTGGAGCCCCACGAGCTCGACACCCTGCGGGAAAACGCGCGCGACGCGTTCGCCGCGGACATGCTGAGCCAGGCGCTCGCCGAGCGGCGCTGGCAGCCGGTGCGGCTCTCATGAAGACCCTGGTCCTCGTCCTGGAATGGTTCTTCATCCTCTATTTCGTGCTGGTCAACGCGGGCTACATGGCGCTCAACCTGCTCGCGATCCCGTCGCTGCGCCGCAAGACCGCGCTGCGGCCCCTCGAGGACCTGCCGCCCGTCTATTCGGGCTTCGAGCCGCCGGTGTCGCTGCTCGTGCCCGCGTACAACGAGCAGGCCACCATCGCGACCTCGGTGCGCTCGCTGCTGCAGCTCGACTATCCGGAGTTCGAGATCGTCGTGATCAACGACGGCTCCGACGACGGCACGCTCGAGGCGCTGAAGCAGGCGTTCCAGCTCGAGGGCTTCCCGGAGGTGTACTGGCGGCGGATCAACGCGCAGCCGATCCGCACGATCTACCACTCGCGCACCCACGCCAACCTGCGGGTGATCGACAAGGTGAACGGCGGCCGCGCCGATGCGCTCAACGTGGGCATCAATGCCTCGCGCTACCCGCTCTTCTGCGCGGTCGACGCGGACTCGATCCTGCAGCGCGATAGCCTCCGGCGGGTGGTGGAACCGTTCCTCGACGACCCGACGGCCATCGCGAGCGGCGGCACGGTGCGCATCGCCAACGGCTGCACCGTCTCGGGGGGCAACCTGGAGAAGGTCGAGCTTCCCGGCAACCTGCTGCCGCTCCTGCAGATCGTCGAGTACCTGCGCGCGTTCCTCTTCGGGCGCATGGGATGGGCGACCCTCGACGCCGTCCTCGTGATGTCGGGCGCTTTCGGCGTGTTCCGCAAGGACGCGCTGGTGGAGGCCGGCGGCTACAAGGCGCAGGTCATCGGCGAGGACATGGAGCTCGTCGTGCGGCTGCACCGCCTGCTCCGGGCGCGCGGGGAGCGCTACAAGATCCACTTCGTGCCGGATCCGATCTGCTGGACCGAGGCACCCGAGTCGCTTTCGGTCCTGAAGGACCAGAGGATCCGGTGGCAGCAGGGCCTGTGCGAAAGCCTGCACCGCAACCGCGAGCTGCTGAAGACGAAGAATGCCGGCGGCACGCCCGGCTTCCTCGCCTTCCCGTTCTTCATGGTGTTCGAGTGCTACGGGCCGCTCATCGAGATCGCGGGCTATGCCTTCATGACCGCGATGTTCCTGCTGGGCCAGGTTTCGGGGCTCGCGTTCGCGGCGTTCCTCGCGCTCGCCTTCTCGCTGGGCTTCCTGCTGTCGGTGAGCGCGCTGCTGCTGGAGGAGCTGTCCTTCCACCTGTATCCGCGCTTCTCGCAGATGGGGGCGCTCGTCTGCAGCGCCATCGTGGAGAACCTCGGCTATCGCCAGCTCGTCACGTTCTGGCGGCTGGTGGGCCTCGCGCGCTGGCTGCGCAGCTAGCGGATGACGCTCGCGGCGAGGTCGTGCTCGCCGGCGGCAGTGATGCGCACGCGCAGGAACTCCCCGACCTTCGCGCCCTTGGCGCCCTTCACCTTCACGACCCCGTCGATCTCCGGCGCATCGGCGCGGCTGCGCGCGACGGCGTTGGAGCCCTGCACCGAATCGACGATCACCTGCTGGGTCGTGCCCACCTTGCGGGCGAGCTTGGCGCGGCTGATGCCTGCCTGCGCCTGCATGAAGCGCGCGCGGCGCTCCTCACGCACCTCTTCGGGAAGGGCGCCGGGCAGCTCGTTCGCCTTGGCGCCCTCGACCGGCGAGTAGGCGAAGCAGCCCACGCGGTCGAGGTCCGCCTCGCGCAGGAACTGGAGCAGCTCCTCGAACTCCGCTTCGGTCTCGCCGGGGAAGCCCGCGATGAAGGTCGAGCGGATGGTGAGGTCGCTGCACTGCGAGCGCCACGAACGGATGCGCTCCAGGTTCTTTTCCGACGAGGCCGGGCGCTTCATGAGCTTGAGGATGCGCGGGCTCGCGTGCTGGAAGGGAACGTCGAGGTAGGGAAGGATCTTGCCCTGCGCCATGAGCGTGATCACCTCGTCCACGTGCGGGTACGGATAGACGTAATGCAGGCGCACCCACACACCCAGCTCGCCCAGGGCCTGGCAAAGCTCGGTCATGCGCGTCTTCACCGGCCGCCCGCCCCAGAAGCCCGTGCGGTACTTCACGTCGACGCCGTAGGCGCTCGTGTCCTGCGAGATGACGAGGAGCTCCTTCACGCCGGACTTCACCAGCGCCTCGGCTTCCTTCATCACGTCGCCCACGGGCCGGCTCACCAGGTCGCCGCGCATCGAGGGAATGATGCAGAAGGTGCAACGATGATTGCAGCCTTCGGAGATCTTGAGGTAGGCGAAGTGCTTCGGCGTGAGCCGGATTCCTTGCGGCGGGACCAGGTCCGTGAACGGATCGTGCGGCTTGGGCAGGTGCGCGTGCACGGCGCTCATCACCTCGTCGCGCGCATGCGGGCCGGTGACCGCGAGCACCTTGGGATGGGTCTTGCGGACGATGTCGCCCTTGGCGCCGAGACAGCCGGTGACGATCACCTTGCCGTTCTCGCTCAGCGCCTCGCCGATGGCGTCGAGCGATTCCTGCACCGCGGCGTCGATGAAGCCGCAGGTGTTCACGACCACGAGGTCGGAGCCCTGGTAGCTGGGGGCGATCTCGTAGCCCTCGGCGCTCAGCTGGGTGAGGATGTTCTCCGAGTCGACGAGCGCCTTGGGGCATCCCAGCGAGACGAAACCAACTCGCGGCGCCTTTTTATCCTCCATCACTTCTTGCTGCGCCCCTTCTTCGCGGGCTTCGCCTTGGGCTTGTCTTCCACCGGCTCGGCAGGCTCGTTGCCGTTGGCAGCCGCGTACGGGAAGCCGGAGAAGAGCTTGAGCGCCTGGCTGCGCAGCTCCTCCTGCATGTCGATGACCGCCTTGGCGCCCTTCTCGAGGTAGCCGCCCATCACGTTGGGGATGGGCTGGCCGGGGATGAAGGACATCTTCGGCAGCTCGCCGTAGATCGTCGAGGCCTGCTCCTGGAAGCGCTTCTGCGCCTCGTGGAAAGTGATGATCGAGCGCTCGAGGTACGAGCCCATGAGGCCCTGCATCGCGTGCCCGTAGTAACGGATGATGTTGGCGAGCATGTCCTGGGAGAACATCGGCACGCCGCCCGACTCCTCCTCGAGGATGATCTGCAGCAGGATCGAGCGGGTGAGGTCGTCTCCGGTCTTCGCATCCTGCACCTGGAACTCCTTGTACTGGAGCACCAGTTCCTTCACCTCGGCGAGCGTGATGTAGGTCGAGGTCTCGGTGTCGTAGAGACGGCGGTTCGGGTACTTCTTGATGATGCGGACCGAGGACATGGAGTGGGCCTGGCGTGGATGCTGCGCTACATCAATCGGGAAATGTGCACGGTCGTGGGCCAGTGGCACCGGGGCGGCACAAGTAACTAATTTTATTACATTTTGACCCATTGCGGCGGCGCCGCGCAAGCGCGCTGGTGCATCGCACCAAAATCTCCTTGACACCTGCCCCGCGCCCTTCCTAGAATGGAATTGTTGCGCTGCACAAACCCACTGGAATCGCCCAAATGACCGTTGCCGTGAACCCCTTGTCCGAAATCGCCGGCGCCGCCCTCGAGGCCGCCTCGAAAGCCGCCCGCATCTCGATGGACAGCGCCGAGCGCACCATCGCCGTCCAGCTGGAGTACGCCAAGGGCGCGCTCAAGCAGGCCACCCTCAACGCCCGCGCCGTGTCGCAGGTGAAGGACGTGCAGGAGCTGCTCTCCCTGCGCACCCGCATCGCCGAGAACACCCTCGAGAACCTGATGGGCTACTCCCGCAGCCTCTACGAGGTCGCGTCCGAAGCGCAATCCGAGTACTCGCGGTTCGCCGAAGAGCGCATGGGCGCATTCCAGCAGGCCGTCGCCGAGACGGTCGAGCAGGCCGCCCGCTCCGCCCCGGGCGGCAGCGACGTCGCCGTCGCGGCCATCAAGTCGCAGCTCGCCGCCACGACCGCCGCGTTCGACAGCTTCACGAAGGCTTCGCGGCACCTCGCGAGCTTCACCGATGCCGGCCTCGCCGCATCGCGTCCCGCCAGGTCGCGAAAATAAACGCGACGCGGAAACAGGATTTACGTCTCCTCCTCCTTTATCGCAGTCCCGGATAAAGGTTCGAACCCCAGGCTAATACCTGGGGTTTTTTTTGGGGAGCGCACTCGGAAGAAGAAGAAGGAAGGTTGCGCATGACAAAGAGAATCGCACTCGTCACTGGCGGGGTCGGCGGCATCGGCACCGCCATCTGCAAGCGTCTCGCGAACGACGGGCACTTTGTGGTCGCCAACTACGCGATCCCGGGCTCCGAGACCAAGTGGCGCGAGGCCATGTCGGCCGCGGGCTTGAACGGCACGTCGTCCGCGCTCGCCTTCGGCGACGTGACCGACTTCGACGCGATGGCGCAGATGGTGAAGAAGATCGAGTCCGAGCAAGGCGGCGTGGACATCCTGGTGAACTGCGCCGGCATCACGCGCGACTCGACTTTCCGCAAGATGACCCCCGACCAGTGGCGCGCAGTGCTCTCGACCAACCTGGACAGCGTCTTCAACGTGACGCGCCACGTGATCGACGGCATGCTCGAGCGCGGCTGGGGACGCGTCATCAACATCTCCTCGGTGAACGCGATCCGCGGGCAGTTCGGCCAGACCAACTATGCCTCCGCGAAGGCAGGCATCCTCGGCTTCACCAAGTCGCTCGCGCAGGAAGTGGTGAAGAAGGGCGTGACCGTCAACGCCATCTCGCCCGGCTACGTGCAGACCGAGATGGTGATGGCGATCCGCGAGGACGTGCGCCAGAAGATCGTCGCGGAGATCCCCGCGGGGCGGCTCGCGAAGCCCGAGGAGGTCGCCGACGCCGTCGCCTTCCTCGCCTCGGAGAATGCGGCCTACATCACCGGCACCAACCTGTCGGTGAATGGCGGCCTGCACATGTACGCCTAGCGCCGCTTGAAGATTCCGCTTGGCGTCCCGGCCTCGCCCGGGTGCAACGATGCGCGCGACGATGAAGACCGGCGGCGCGTTCCCGGCGATGCGATCGAACCGGATCGCGACATCGCCCCTCCCCGCGCAGATCACGGCAAGGGCGGCCATCCACGTCGGCCGCGGGGCCGCACCTAGGTAGCCCGCCGGCCCTTTGGGGCCGATCCGTTTTTTGCCGCCGGGGCCGGGAGTATTCTCGGCCGCATGCCACGGAGGCTCCTTGCCTGCGCCGCGCTGGCCCTCGCCGCCGGCACATCGATCGCCCAGGATGAAGCCATCCCGCGCTTCAAGCAGGTCGATTCCATGGAGGCGCGCGTCCAGGGCTGCGTGACCTGCCACGGCCACGAAGGCCAGGGCACGCGAAGCGGCTATTTTCCGCGGATCGCCGGCAAGCCCGCCGGATACCTCTACAACCAGCTGGTGGCCTTCCGCGACGGCACGCGCAAGTACGCGCCGATGAATTACCTCGTGGCTTACCTGCCGGACGATTACCTGAAGCAGATGGCGCAGCACTACGCGAAGCTGCGGCCGGCATTCGCGCCGCGGGAGCCCAGCACGGCGGACGCGGCGACGATCGATCGCGGCAAGACGCTGGTCGCCGCAGGCGACGCCTCGAAGCAGCTGCCCGCATGCACCTCCTGCCACGGCGCCGGCCTCACGGGCATGGAGCCCGGCGTTCCGGGGCTCGTGGGGCTGCGGCCCGCCTACATCGCAGCGCAGCTCACGCGCTGGCGCGTAGGGGAGCGGCGCGCCGCCGATCCCGATTGCATGCGGCGCATCGCGCTGCGCCTGTCCGAGGGCGATATCGCGGCCGTGGCCGCGTACATGTCGCTGCAGGATCCGCCCGCGGACCCATCGCCCGAATCCACCAACCTCGTCCGCATGCCGTTCGCATGCGGCAGCCAGAGGTAGGCGCGATGCGCCACCCTCTCCTCGTCGGCGTCGCGGCCATCGTCGCCATCGGCCTGGGGGCGGCGGCCTGGGTCGCGATGCATCCCGGCCCGCTGCCGGCGCCACCCGCCGCGGCAATGCCGGCTGCCAAGGGGGCCGGCCGCACGGATGCCACCACGAAGATGATCGAGCGCGGCGAATACCTCGCGCGCATGGGCGATTGCGTGGCCTGCCATACCGAGCCCACGAGCCACGCGTTCGCGGGCGGCCGCGCGATGGCCACGCCCTTCGGCAACCTCTACACCTCGAACATCACGCCGGACGATGAATACGGCATCGGGCTTTGGACCGCCGACGACTTCTACCGGATGATGCACACCGGAATCTCGCGCGACGGCACGCTCCTCTATCCCGCGATGCCGTTCGCCCAGTACACCAAGGTGACGCGCGCCGATTCGGACGCGATCTTCGCGTACCTGCAGTCGTTGATCCCGGTGAAGCAGAAGAACCGCCCGCACGAGCTGCGCTTCCCGTTCAACAAGCGCGAGCTGCTGGTCGGCTGGCGCACGCTTTACTTCAGGCAAGGCGAGTACCAGCCCGATCCCTCGCAGAACGCGCAATGGAATCGCGGCGCCTACCTGGTCGAGGGCCTGGGCCACTGCACCATGTGCCATACCGCCGTGAACATGCTGGGCGGCTCCAAGGAATCGAAGGAGTTCGAGGGCGGGATGATCCCGAACCAGAACTGGTACGCGCCCTCGCTCACCTCCAATCGCGAGGCGGGCCTGGGCGACTGGAGCCTGAAGGACATCGGCGACCTGCTGCAGGTGGGCATCTCGCACCGCGCCACCGTCTACGGCCCCATGGCGGAGGTCGTCTACAACAGCCTGCAGTACATGAATGACGAGGACACCGCGGCCATGGCGGTGTACCTCAAGGCGTTGCCGAAGCGCGACGCCGATGCGCTCCCGCCCAGCAGCGCGCGGCTGGTCGAGCCCGCGGTGATGGAAAGCGGCCAGAAGACCTACCTCAGGCAGTGCGCCGTCTGCCATCACTCCGAGGGCAAGGGATATCCGCCGCACTACCCGCCGCTCGCGGGCAACCAGTCGATCACCATGGCCTCGCCCGTGAATTCCATCCGCATGGTGCTGAACGGCGGCTATCCACCCGGCACGCGCAAGAATTCCCGGCCGCACGGCATGCCACCTTTCGCGCACCTGCTGAAGGACGACGAGGTCGCTGCCGTGATCACGTACATCCGCGTGGCCTGGAACAACACCGGCACTCCCGTGACGACCACGCAGGTGAACGACCTTCGCAAGCTGCTACCCGAATGAGGCCCGCATGAGCGAACCCCAGGTCCATCCTGCTTCCGACGATGCGGCGGTCGAGGAAATCCTGAAGCGCGGCCCCTCGGGGACCTTCGCCGTTGCGGGCGTTGCGACCGCGATCGTGGTGGCGATCTTCTTCGCCTTCTACTTCTTCATCTACCTGCCGCGCGGAGCGGTGCAATGAACGGCGAAGACGTCGCCCTGGCCGCCGAGAAGCGCTGGGCGATCGTCGTCTCGGCGATCATCGTCGCGCTCGTGGCGGCCATGGTCGTCACGGGACTGCACTGGGCGGCGATGCCGCCGTCGCGCGTGGAGACGGTGGATCCGCGCACGCTGCATCTCGGCGGCGAGTTCGTCGAGTCCAACCTCGGAACCGCGGTGGCCGCCGACGGCAAGGTCACGGTGCGCGTCGTGGCGCAGCAGTACTCCTTCCAGCCCGCCTGCGTCGTGGTTCCGGCCGACGTGCCGGTCACCTTCCGCGCGACGGCGAGCGACGTGATCCATGGCTTCGTCGTGACCGGCACCAACGCGAACGTGATGCTGGTGCCGGGCTTCGTCGCCACGTTCACCACCACCTTCCGAAAGCCCGGCGACCACGCGATGCCCTGCCATGAGTACTGCGGCACCGGGCACGAAGGAATGTGGGCGCGCGTGCAGGTGATCCCCGCCAACGACTTCCGCGCGCGCGCCGGCCGCGGGCAAAGGCTCGACTGTGTTCGTCGCTAGGCGCCTCGTCCTCGCGCACTTCTGGGTCGCGTTCGCGGCCTTCGCCGCGGCCATCCTGCTGGGCGAATGGCAGATGTACGTGCGCAGTCCCCTGTCGTCCTGGGTGAACAACCCGGAGCACTACTACCGCTCGGTGACCGCGCACGGAACGGTGATGGCGTACGTCCTGCCGACGCTCGTCGCCATGGGCTTCGGCTACGCGATCTGCGAGCTCGCGCTCAAGCGCCCGCTCATCGGGCTGCGCTGGGGTTGGGCCGGCTTCTGGCTCGTGATCGCGGGCACGGTGCTCGCCACCATTCCGATGGCCGCGGGCTGGGCCTCGGTGCTCTACACGTTCTACCCGCCCATGATCGCGAGCCCCCTCTTCTACCTGGGAGTGGTGCTGGTGGTGGTCGGGTCGTGGGTGTGGGTGGCGCTCATGTCGGTCAACCTGCGCGCGTGGCGCCGGGACAATCCGGGCGCGCCGGTGCCGCTCGCGATGTTCGGCAACGTGACGGGCGCCTACCTCTGGGCCTGGACCTCGGTGGGCGCGGCGATCGAGGTGCTGGTCCTCATCCTGCCGGTGGCGCTGGGCTTCAAGGACACGATCGACGCGGGGCTCGCCCGCATCTTCTTCTCCTGGACGCTGCACGCGATCGTTTATTTCTGGCTGATGCCCGCGTACATCGCGTTCTACACCATCGTGCCGCGCGCGATCGGGGGCCGGCTCTACAGCGACAACATGGCCCGCGTGGCCTTCGTGCTGTTCCTGGTGTTCTCGATGCCGATCGGCATCCACCACCTGTTCGCCGGTCCCCATATCGGCGCGGGCTTCAAGTTCGTGCACGCGATGATGACGGCGCTGGTGTCGGTGCCCACCCTCCTCACCGTGTTCACCATCGTGGCGTCGGTGGAGATCGCGGCGCGGCTTCGCGGCGGCCGTGGGGCCTTCGGCTGGGTGAAGGCGCTGCCCTGGGGCAATCCCGTCATGCTCGCGGTCACGTTCTCCTTCGTGATGCTGGGCTTCGGCGGCGCCGGCGGCCTCATCAACATGAGCTACCAGCTGAACGAGACCGTGCACAACACGCAGTGGATCACGGGGCACTTCCACCTCATCTTCGGCGGCGCCATCGTGATCATGTACATGGTCGTCGCCTACGAGCTGTGGCCGCAGTTGAGCGGCTGCCGCCCGCTGCCCGCGGGACTCATGAAGGCGCAGCTCTGGCTGTGGTTCGTGGGGATGCTCGTGCTCACGATGCCGTGGCACTGGGTGGGGATCCTCGGCATGCCGCGGCGCATGGCGTACTACGACTACGCCAATCCCGCCATGGCCGGCCAGGCGTGGACGGTCACGGTTTCGGCGATCGGCGGCGCGCTACTGGTGCTCTCCGCACTCCTCTTCGTCTACGTGCTCTGGCGCTCGCAGCGCGTGGCGGGCGATCCCGAACCGTTCACGTTCAGCCTGCCGGCCCATCCCACCCACGTTCCCCGGCCACTCAACGTGTTCGCGCCGTGGGTGGCGATGATGATCGCCCTCACGGTGGTGAACTACGGGTTCCCCATCGCCCAGCTCGCCACGATGAAGGAGAGCTCGGTGCCGGCGGTCCGCATGGGAGGCCCGTGATGCGCGGCAGCATCATCGCCCTCGTCGCGGTCACGGTGGTGTCGCTGCTGCTGGGGTTCGTCTGGCTGCCGTCGGCCCATTCGGACTTCACGGCCAAGGGCCTGTGGGACGCGATCTGCCGTGCGGCGGGCGTGCCGGCGTCGTGGGGCGGCGGAGAGGTAGTGACGCGCAAGCCCGGCACGAGCGTCGTGCTCCTGCCGGAGATGGCGCGCGCGGGGACGAGCGATGCCGCAGGCCGTGGCGCCTCCCTCGCGCTCGAGAAATGCACCATGTGCCACGGTGCGCGCGGCGTGAGCGCCGCCAACGCGCCGAACCTCGCGGGCCAGTATCCCGAGGTGATCATCAAGCAGATGCTCGATTACAAGCGGGGCGACCGCGCGAGTGCCGCGATGCAGGCACTGGCAGCGCCGCTGGACGAAAAGCAGATCCGCGAGCTGGCCGCGTATTACGCGTCGCTGCCGCGGCCGCGCAATACACCCTTCACCGACATGTCGAAGGCGCCGCCGCTGGTGCGCGTCGGCGCGCCGATGCGCAACGTCGCCCCGTGTGCGTCGTGCCACGGCGGCATGGAGCAGAAGCTCGGCGCTCCGTGGCTCGAGGGCATGCCGAAGGAATATCTCGTGGCCGAGCTCTCGAATTTCGCCCAGGGCCGGCGGACCAACGACAGCCATGCGCAGATGCGCAACATGGCCCGCGCCCTGACGGCGAAGGAGATCGAGGAAGTCGCCGACTTCTACGCCCGCCCCACGGGCGAGTGATCCGCCGCGCTGGTAGCCGAAGAACTTCTCCGCGCGAAAGGCGGGGCGCCGCCGCCCTTACTGCATGTGCTGCCCGCCGTTGATGGCGATGTTGGCGCCGGTGAGGAACGCCGCCTCGTCGGAGGCGAGGTAGGCGCACAACCCGGCAACCTCGTCGGGCTTGCCCAGGCGGCCCATGGGGATCTGCGGAATGATCTTCGTGTCGAGCACGTCCTTCGGGATCGCGAGCACCATCTTGGTCCCGATGTAGCCGGGCGAGATCGTGTTCACGGTCACGCCCTTGCGCGCGACCTCGTAGGCGAGCGCCTTGGAAAAGCCGTGCATGCCCGCCTTCGCCGCCGAGTAATTGGTCTGGCCGAAGGCGCCCTTCTGGCCGTTCACGCTCGACACGTTGATGATCCGGCCCCAGCCGCGCTCCACCATGCCGTCGCACACCGGCTTGGTCACGTTGAAGACGCTGTCCAGGTTGGTCTTCATCACCGCGTCCCAGTCGACCTTGGTCATCTTCTTGAAGGTCATGTCGCGCGTGATGCCGGCATTGTTGATGAGGATGTCGATGGGACCGACCTCGGCCTTGATCTGGTCGACGCACCTCTGGCACGAATCGAAGTCCGACACGTCGCAGGGATAGGCGACGAACTTGTGGCCCTGCGCCTCCATCTCCCTCAGCCAGTCCTTGTACTTGGTGTTCCCGGGCGAATAAGTGACGACCACCTTGATGCCCATCTTCTCGAGCTTCATGCAGATCGCCTCCCCCAACCCGCCCATGCCGCCCGTGACCAGCGCGATTCTCTGAGCCATCTCGTCGCTCCTCCTTCTCGTGTTGGATCCTTCTAGGCACGCTCCTTGGCGTACCGTCCCGGGGCCGGCTCCGTGGGCTTGTGCCGCCCGCCGCCAAGTTTCTTGCGCGCCGGCACCATCTTGCCGGCATGGGGCTTGAGCCACTTCATCCATTCGGGCCACCAGCTGCCCGGCACTTCCTTCGCGTGCGCGAACCACTGGTCGGGATCGGCGCCCACTTCGTCGTTCGTCCAGTAGCTGCGCTTGTTCTTGGAGGCGGGGTTGATCGTCCCGGCGATGTGGCCGCTCGCGCCCAGCACGAACTTGACCTTCCCGCCCAGCGTGCGCGCGCTCTCGTAGCCGCCCTTCCAGGGAACGATGTGGTCCTCGCGCGCGGCGAAGACGAATGCCGGCAGCTTCACGCGCTTGAGGCTCACCGGCACGCCGCACATCGTGAGGGCATCGGGCTTCGCGAGCTTGTTGTCCTGGTAGGTGTTGCGCAGGTAGTACGCATACATCGGGCCGGGAAGGTTGGTCGCGTCGGAGTTCCAGTACAGCAGGTCGAAGGCCGGAGGCTGCTTGCCCTTGAGGTAATTGTTCACCACGTACGACCAGACGAGGTCGTTGGCGCGCAGGCTCGAGAACGCGCCCGCGAGCTCGCCGCCCGGCACGAGGCCGCCCTTCTCCAGCTGCTTCTCGCGCTTGGCGACGAAGTTCCTGTCGATGTAGACGCGGATGTCGCCCACGTCGCGGAAATCCAGCAGCGTGGTGAGGAGCGTGAGGCTCTGCGCGTGGTCGCGCCCCTTCTTCTCCAGCACCGCCAGGGCGGCCGAAAGCAGCGTGCCGCCGATGCAGAAGCCGAGGACGTTGATCTTCGGCGCCTTGGAAATGGCGCGCGCCTCGTCGAGCGCCTCGACCAGGTTCGAGATGTAGTCATCCCAGGTGACGTGCTCGTGCTCCTGCTGCACGTTGCGCCACGAGACCATGAAGACCGTGTGGCCCTGCTCGACCGCGTAGCGCACGAGCGAGTTCTCCGGCTGCAGGTCCATGATGTAGAACTTGTTGATGCACGGCGGCACCATGACCAGCGGCCGCTCGAACACCTTCTCGGTCGCCGGCGCGTACTGGATGAGCTGGATCAGGTCGTTCTCGAATACGACCGAGCCCTTGGAGACCGCGATATTGCGGCCGACCTCGAACGCGCCCTCGTCGGTCATGGAGATGCGGCCCTTCTCCATGTCCGCGAGGAGGTTCTTCATCCCTTCCTGCAGCGTCTCGCCGCGGCTTTCCATCGCGGCCTTCAGCGCTTCGGGATTGGTGAGCAGGTAGTTGGAGGGCGCCGCCGCGTCGAGGTACTGGCGCATGAAGAAGCGCATGCGCTGCTTGGTCTCCGGGTCGAGGTCGGCTCCCTCGACCGCCTGCATCATCATCTTCGACGTGAGCAGGTAGGAGTCGCGGAAGTAACGGAACATCGGCAGCGCGTCCCACTCCGGCGCGCTGAAGCGCTTGTCGCCGGCGTTGTGGCCGGGCTCCTGGCCGGTGTGCGGCTGCATCGACTCCATCCAGAGGCGCATCTGCTCCTGCATGTAGCGTCCCTGCAGGTCCATCATCGTCTGCGGCTTCGCGCTGATCGCCTCGATCCAGGCGCGGTACGCCTCGGCGAAGCCCGACATCACCTGCTGCGTGGCGCCTTCGCCCGAGAGCGCGCCGGAGAGCTTGTCCTGCTGCTCGCGAAGCCGCTCGGCGAGCCGTTCGGTATCCATGCGGGACGACGGGCGGGACATATTACCCCTTTTCAATCAAGGCTTTAGGATTCGGGAAAGAGCACGGCGTGGATCATCCAGATGCTGCCGATCCCGAGAACGATGAAGGCGACTTGCATTAGGGTCTCACGCATTGCCGTTCGCTTGTGCAACCCGGGGATCAGGTCGGCGACCGCCACGTAGATCATGCTGGCCGCGGCGATCGCGAGGATCTCGGGAATCCATTGCTTCACGGCGGACAGCGCGAAGTAACCCAGCAACGCGCCCACCACCATCGCGAATCCCGACAGCGCGTTCGCCATGAGCGCCTTGCGCCGGGTGAACCCGGAGTGCAGCAGCACCACGAAATCGCCGATCTCCTGCGGGATCTCGTGCGCCACGATCGCGATCGCGGTGACCACGCCCAGCCTCCCATCGGCGAGGAATGCGCTCGCGATGATCACGCCATCGGTGAAGTTGTGGAACGAGTCGCCGATCACGATCATCCACCCCGAGCGCCCGGAGTCATGGCCGGGCTCGTGGTCGTGCGCGTGGTAATGGCCCTGGGCTTCGTGCTCGCACTCGTCGGAGGCGTGGTGGTGGTGCCGCCACAGCAGCACCTTCTCCAGCACGAAGAAGGCGAGGATGCCGAAGAGGATGAAGGTGGCGGCGCGCGCCGGATTGCGCGACGACTCGAAGATGTGCGGCAGCAGGTCGAGGAAGACCGCGCCCAGCAGGGCCCCGACCGCGTAGCTCACGAGCGTCGACACCCAGCGCGCCTCGACGCGGAACGCGACGGCGGCCGCGATCACCAGCGACAGCAGGCTGCCGCCCGCACACGCCACCAGGATGTGGGCCAAGACCATCAGGGTTCGATCCAGATGAAGGCGCCCATGCGCCCGCTCTGCTGCACACGCCGGTACGAGAAAAAGCGCTCGGTCTCATGGTAGGTGCAGAAGCCGCCGCCGTGGACCTCGGTCACGCCCGCCTGGGCGAGGCGCCTGCGGGCGAGCGCGTAGAGGTCCGCCATGAACTTCGCCGGCTTGTGCGCGCGGAAGGCCTCGCCGGCATCCCGGTCGGCTTTCTCGAAGGCCTGCTTCACCTCGGGCCCGACCTCGAAGGCTTCGGGACCGATCGCGGGTCCCATCCACGCGATGACTTCGGAGGGCGCGGCCTGCAGCGATCGCAGCGTGCTCTCGAGCACGCCGGCGGCGAGGCCGCGCCAGCCCGCGTGCGCCACGGCCGCGCGCTTGCCCGCCCGATCGGCGAAGAACACCGGCATGCAATCGGCGGTGAGGACCACGGCCACCTCGCCGCCGGCTTGCGTGACGGCGGCATCGGCGACCGCGACTTCCTGTTCGCCGAGGGCGGAGAGCTCCGCGACGGTGGTGCCGTGCACCTGCTTCATCCAGCGCGCCATGCGGGGCATGTGCCCGCGCACGATGAGCCGGTTGCGCGCGACCTTGCCGGAGTCGTCGCCGCTCGACGCGCCGAGGTTCATGCTGGCGTAGTTGCCCTCGCTCACGCCGCCTTCGCGCGTGGTGACGAACGCGCGGACCCGCGAAGGCGCGGGCCAATCGGGAACGATCCATCCGGCGGGCAGGCTCACGCGCGCAGCTCCGCGAGGAGCTTCCTGAAGTCCGCGGGCAGCTTCGATTCGAACTTCACCGCCTTCTCGCTCGCCGGATGGACGAACGCGAGCTTCCATGCGTGCAGCGCCTGGCGCGGGAAGCGCTGCGGGCCCTTGCCGCCGTACACCGCGTCGCCCTCGAGCGGATGCCGGATCGATGCGAGGTGGACGCGGATCTGGTGCGTGCGCCCCGTCTCGAGGTCGCATTCGAGGAGCGTGTGGGCGGCAAGCCGCTCCTTCACGCGGTAATGGGTCACGGCGGGCTTTCCGCCCGCGATCGTGGCCATCTTCGTCCGCTGCGTGGGATGCCGGCCGATCGGCGCATCGACGCTGCCGTCGCGATCGACGCGCCCCCGGGCGAGCGCGAGGTAGGTGCGCTTCATCGACCGGGCCTGAAGCTGCCGCACGAGCGACGTCTGCGCGGGCTCGTTCTTCGCGACCACGAGCAGGCCGCTCGTGTCCTTGTCCAGCCGGTGGACGATGCCCGCGCGCGCGAGGTGCTTCAGCTCGGGCGCGCGATGCAGCAACGCGTTCAGCATCGTCCCCGCCCAGTTGCCGCTGCCCGGATGCACGACGAGGCCCGCGGGCTTGTTCACCACGAGAAGGTCCGCGTCCTCGTGGACCACGTCGAGCGCGATCGCCTCGGGGGCGAAGGCGCTCTCCTCCACGCGGGGCGCAAGGCGCACCTCCACCGATTCCCCGCTCGTGACCTT
>Ga0136846_1223786_pt1 | contig 18418 bp, 18 predicted proteins | sample HopSoiMetagenom2_FD_96841 | JGI IMG/M metagenome (GOLD analysis project Ga0136846, IMG submission 96841) | Grasslands soil microbial communities from Hopland, California, USA - 2 Assembly 2016 (version 4) | ecosystem: Environmental > Terrestrial > Soil > Grasslands | place: USA: Hopland...
CTGATCGCAGGCCTCGCCTTCCGCGGCGAGCAGCTCGCGGAGGCGAAGCTCGGCGTGCTGAGCGCCGCCCTGTGCGCCTCGGTCCTGACCTGGCTCGTCTTCCGCGCGACCACGCTGCTGCCGAAGCGGTTGCGGATCCGGGCGCTGCTCGGGACCGCCGAGACGCTCGTCGACCTGGCCGTCCCGGTCGAGCCGGACCGGGACCACATCCGCGGTCGGGAGGACGCGCCGGTGACGCTCGTCGAGTACGGCGATTTCGAGTGCCCATACTGTGGACAGGCGGAGGGAGTGCTCCGCGAGCTGCTCCGGGACGCCGGAGACGACGTCCGCTACGTCTGGCGGCACCTGCCGCTCACGGACGTCCACCCGTCCGCCGAGCTCGCCGCGCAGGCCGCGGAGGCGGCCGCCGCCCAGGGAGCGTTCTGGGAGATGCACGACGTGCTGCTCGAGCACCAGGACGCGCTGACGCCGCCCGACCTGATGCGCTACGCGGCAGAGCTCGGGCTCGACGTCGAACGCTTCACCGACGACCTCGAGCGGCGGGCGTTCGCGGCGCGGATCGCGGAGGACGTCGACGGGGCCGACCGCAGCAACGTCTCGGGCACGCCGACGTTCTTCGTCAACGGCCGGCGCCACTACGGCGCGTACGACATCGCCGCGTTGAAGCAGGCGGTGCGCGGCGCGCGTGCCCGCGCCGCAATCGCCGCCTGACGCCGCGACCGTCCGGTCGCCCGACTGCACGAGATCAGTCCGGATCGGGAAGGAGCGACCGCGCGGCCTCCAGGTCGGACGGCCGCACGAGGACCTCGCGAGCTCCGGCCGCGGTGAAGTCCTCGAGCGGCGAGTCGATCGCCTCGGTGTCGCGGTACCCGCAGTCGATCCCGTTTGCCTGGAGCAGCCCGCAGAGGACCTCCGCTTCGGGCTCGCTCGAAACCACCGTCAGGACGACTGCCTCGCCCGGCTCCATGCCCGAAGGCTACCCGGCGGCAACTCTCCCTCCGACGCTATCCTTTTTGTACCTACTACTGATGAGGAACCGCCAATGAGGGAGTTGCTGCTCATTCCGCTGGAAGACGTCGTCGTCTTCCCGAACATGACCGTCACGCTCTCGGTCGACGTCGGTGACGAGACCGAGGTGCTGCTCGTACCGCGCCACGACGGGAACCATGCTGCCGTCGGCACCGTCGCCACCGTCGGCGACCCCGTCCGCCTGCCCGGCGGAGCCCGGGCCGTCACGCTCGAAGGCCTCCACCGCGCCCTGATCGGCGCGGCGCGCACCGACACCGCCGGCCGGCTTCGCGCCCAGGTCGAGGAGCATCCCGACGAGCCCGTCGCCCCGATCAAGACCGACGAGCTTGCCCGCGAGTACCGCGCCGTCGTCGAGGAGATCCTCGAGCTGCGCGGCGCCGACGAGCGAATCGCGAGCTTCCTACGCGCGGTCGTCGAGCCCGGCGCGCTCGCCGACACCTGCGCATATTCACCCGACCTCTCGTTCGAGGACCGGGTGCGGCTGCTCGAGGCAACCGACGTCGTCGAGCGCCTGCAGCTCGCGCTCGAGCTCCAGCGCGAGCGCCTGACCGATCTCCAGCTCCGGGCGAAGGTCCGGAACGACGTCGAGTCCGAGGCGCACAAGCAGCAGCGGGAGTACGTGCTGCGCAAGCAGATGGAGTCGATCCGGAAGGAGCTCGGCGAAGACGAGAGCTCCGTCGTCGACGAGTATCGCGCGAAGATCGAGGAGGCGGGCATGCCGGAGGCGGCCCGCGCCCAGGCAGAGCGCGAGCTCGCGCGCTTCGAGAAGATCGGCGAGAGCTCGCCGGAGTCGCAGGTGATCCGCAACTACCTCGACTGGCTGCTCGCGGTGCCGTGGTCGAAGCGGTCCGACGACCGTCTCGATGCCGCGCACGCGCGGGAGGTGCTCGACGCGGACCACGCCGGGCTGGGCGACGTCAAGGACCGGATCGTCGAGTACCTGGCCGTGCGCAAGCTGCGCGCCGAGCGCGGCATCGACGAGGACAGGCGCTCCGGCGCGATCCTCACGTTCATCGGGCCGCCCGGCGTCGGCAAGACGTCGATCGGCGAGTCGATCGCGCGCGCGCTCGGACGCGAGTTCGTCCGCATGTCGCTCGGCGGCGTGCACGACGAGGCCGAGATCCGCGGCCACCGCCGCACCTACATCGGCGCCCTGCCCGGGCGCATGGTGCGCGCGCTCCGCGACTCCGGGACGATGAACCCGGTCATTCTGCTCGACGAGGTCGACAAGCTCGGCGCAGACTGGCGCGGCGATCCGTCGTCGGCGCTGCTCGAGGTGCTCGACCCGGCGCAGAACCACACCTTCCGCGACCACTATCTCGACGTCGAGCTCGACCTGTCGCAGGTGTTCTTCATCGCGACCGCGAACTTCGTCGAGGGCATCCCAGGGCCGCTGCTCGACCGGATGGAGGTCATCCCGTTCGACGGCTACACGATCGACGAGAAGGTCGCGATCGCCGAGGGCTACCTCTGGCCCGCTCAGCGCGAGCGCAATGCGCTCCGCGAGGACGAGGTCTCGATCTCGCAGGAGGCGGTGCGTGTCGTGATCGACGAGTACACCCGCGAGGCCGGCGTCCGCAACCTCGAGCGCGAGCTCGGGAAGGTGCTCCGCAAGACGGCGACGGGAGTCGCTTCGGGAAGCGTCACGCCGCCGGTCGAGATCGACGAGGCCGGCGTCCGGAGCGCGCTCGGGCGGCAGAGGTTCTTCCACGAAGCGGCCGAGCGCACTGCGGTGCCCGGCGTCGCTACCGGCCTCGCGGTCACCGGCACCGGCGGCGACGTGCTCTTCGTCGAGGCCACCTCGCACAAGGGCGGTGGCGACGTCATCCTGACCGGCCAGCTCGGCGACGTGATGAAGGAGTCGGCGCGTATCGCCCTCTCGTACGTGCGGTCGCACGCCGACCGGCTCGGCATCGCCGAGGACGCGTTCGACGAGCGCTCCTTCCACATCCACGTGCCGGCAGGCGCGATCCCGAAGGACGGGCCGAGCGCCGGCGTCACGATGGCAACCGCACTCGCGTCGCTCCTCACCGATCGTCCGGTCCGCCACACCGTCGGCATGACGGGCGAAGTGACACTGCAGGGGCGTGTGCTGCCGATCGGCGGCTTGAAGCAGAAGGCGCTCGCAGCGCACGCAGCCGGGCTGACCGACGTCGTGATTCCCGAGCGCAACCGGGGCGATCTCGAAGACATCCCTGCCGATGTCCGCGAGCAGCTCGTCTTCCATCCGGTGATGAGCCTCGACGAGGTCTTCGAGCACTCGCTCGAGCCGGCACGCGATGTCGCGGCGGTGTAACCGCTGCGACCCGCTGCCGGCGGAGGTGATGCAGGGCGCAGACGTCCTCGGCCGGCGCTGGGCGCTCGCCCTGCTCTACGCCTCCCACACCGGCGCCGTGCGGTTCAACGAGTTTCGTCAGGCGCTGCGTGAGGTCCCGCCTCGGACGCTCGCGCAGCGCCTCTCGGACCTCGAGGGCGCCGGCCTCCTCGAGCGCCGCGTCGTCGACGCACGCCCGCCGTACGTGGAGTACCGCCTGACGCCACGCGGCCGGCGGCTGAAGGCAGTCTTCGAGGTACTCCGGCGCTGGCCCGAGCAGTGACGATCCCGAGCCTCGTCAACGAGTCGCCGTGACTGCCTCGAGCGCCTTGCCCGCGCCGCGGGCGACGGTCGTCAGCGGATCGCCTTCGATCGTCACCTGCAGGCCCGTCTCGCGCTCGATCAGCTCGTCGATACCGGGCATCAGCGCGCCGCCGCCGACGAGCATCAGCCCTCGGCCGGCGATATCTGCCGAGAGCTCGGGCGGCGTTCGCTCGAGCAGGTCTTTGACCGCAACGACGATCTGGGCGAGTGGGCGCTCGAGCGCCTCCCGGATCAGCTCCGAGCCGAACGTGGCCCGGCGCAGCAGCCCGGTCCGCAGGTCGCGGCCCGCGACCTGACCCGAAGCGGCTCGCGCGGTCCCCGCGGTCGCGCTTCCGAGCTCGAGCTTCAGCTTCTCGGCCTGCTCCTGCCCGATCAGCAGCTGCTCGACCTGCTGGACCGTGCGGACGATCGCGTCGTCCAGCTCGTAGCCGCCGACCTGGATCGAGTGCGCGACGACGAGGCCTCCGAGCGCGGCCACGGCGATCTCGCTCGTGCCACCGCCGATGTCGACGATCAGCGAGCCGACCGACTCGGCCACGGGCAGGTCGGCGCCGATCGCGGCGGCGAGAGGCTCGTCGATCAGCGAGGCGTGTGCGGCTCCCGCGGCGAGCGTCGCCTCCTCGACCGCGCTCCGCTCGACGGGGGTGATTCCGCTCGGGACGCACACCATCACGTGCGTGCGCAGATGCCTTCCGCCGAGCACGCGGCGGATGAAGTGGCGCAGCATCTGCTCGGTCATCTCGAAGTCGGCGATGACGCCGTGCCGAAGAGGGCGCGTTGCCCGGATGTGCGCCGGCGTCCGCCCGATCATCTGCCGCGCCTGGGAACCGACCGCCTGCACGTCGCCGGTCCGCTCGTCGATCGCGACGACCGACGGCTCGAAGAGGACGACGCCCTCGCCGCGCCGGAAGATGACGGTGTTCGCGGTCCCGAGGTCGACCGCCAGCAGGCGGGCCGAGCGAGCGCGCCCGAGCCTCACCCGCACGACCTGCGCGGACCCTCAGGCGCCCCCACAGGCAGGAGGCTAGCGGGCGCCGCACAGCTGCGAAGCTACGACTCGACGCGTTGACCTTCGCCGCCGTCATCGCCTCCGCACTCGAGCCCGCGCAACAGGCGTACCTGTTCGAGGCCCGCCAGATGCAGGCGCTCTCGTTCGCCGTGCACATCCCGCTCGTCTGCTTCGGAGTCGCGCTGCCGGCGCTGCTCCTGTTCGTCGAGTGGCTCTACCTGCGCACGGGCGACGAGCTCTACCGCACGCTCGCCCGGCGCTGGACGCGGATCATGGTGGCGCTCTTCGCGGCCGGCGTCGTCACGGGCACGATCCTCAGCTTCGAGCTCGGCCTGCTCTGGCCGAACTTCACCGGCACGTTCGGCGGCGTGTTCGGCCTCGGCTTCGCGATCGAGGGCTTCTCCTTCTTCATGGAGGCGATCTTCATCGGCATCTACGTGTACGGCTGGAGCCGGCTCTCGCCGCGCGCTCACTTCGCCTGCGGGATCCCGATCGCGCTGACCGGCTTCACCGGCTCGCTGATGGTGATCGCCGTCAACGGCTGGATGAACCACCCGACCGGCTTCCGCCTCGTCAACGGCAAGCCGGTCGACGTCCACCCCGTGCAGGCGCTGTTCGGGAACACGTATTTCTGGCACGAGCTGATCCACATGTACCTCGCCGGCTACATGGTCACCGGCTTCGTGCTCGCAGGCGCGTACGCGATCTGCCGGCTGCGCAACCGCTTCGGCCGCTACGAGCGAGCTGCGCTGGCGATCCCGCTCGCCGTCGCGGCGACGGCGTCGATCGCCCAGGTGTTCGTCGGCGACTGGAACGGGCGCGAGGTCGCGGTCGCGCAGCCGACCAAGCTGGCGGCATTCGAAGGGCTGCCGCGCACGACGAGCGGCGCGCCGGTCCACATCCTCGGCTGGTACGACGGAAACAGAGTCAGGGCCGGGATCGAGATCCCGAAGCTGCTCTCGCTGCTCGCGTTCCACAGCACACACGCGACCGTTCAGGGGCTCGATGCAGTGGCGCCCGCCGACCGGCCGCCGGTGAACGTCGTCCGCTTCGCGTTCCAGACGATGGTCGGGATCGGCACGTTCCTCGCGGCGCTCTCGCTCGTCTTCCTCGCGATCCGCATCCGCACGAAACGGCTGCCGGAGTCGACGTTGTTCTACTGGGCGCTCGCCGCCGCGGCGCCGCTGTCACTCGTCGCGCTGATCGCCGGCTGGGTCGTCACAGAGACCGGGCGGCAGCCGTGGGTCGTGTACCGCGTCATGCGCACGTCGCAGGCGGTCACGGGCGCCGGCGGCATTCCCGTCGGGTACGCGACGCTCGCGACCGCCTACCTGGCGCTCGCCGTCGGCATCGCCTGGGTGCTCCGGCGCCTCGCACGCACGCCGCTCGACCGGCCGGATTCGCCGCAACCGGCGCTCGCGGAGCCGGTCTGATGCGTCTCTACGAGGTGCCGCTCGCGTTCGCGCTGATCGGCCTCGCGCTCTACACGGTGCTCGGCGGCGCCGACTTCGGGGCGGGCTTCTGGCAGCTCGTGGCCGGCAAGGGCCCCCGCGCGGACGAGATCCGCGACCACGCCCACCACGCGATGGCGCCGGTGTGGGAGGCGAACCACGTCTGGTTGATCTTCGTCCTCACCGTCGTCTGGACGGCCTATCCGATCGCGTTCGGCTCGATCGCGTCGACGCTGTCGGTCCCGCTCTTCCTCGCCGGCATCGGCATCATCCTCCGCGGCGGCAGCTACGCGCTCCGCACCGGGACGACGACCCGGCGCGAGCAGCGCACCGTCGACACCGTCTTCGCGGTCTCGTCGCTCCTGACCCCGTTCGCGCTCGGCGCTGCCGTCGGCGGGATCGCCTCGGGACGCGTCGGCGTCGGCAACCCCGGCGGCAGCCTCGTCACGAGCTGGCTCAATCCGACCAGCATCGCGATCGGCGCCCTCGCCGTCGGGAGTGCGGCGTACACGGCAGCGGTCTTCCTGAGCGGCGATGCCGCGCGGCACGGACACGCCGAGCTGGCGGAGCGGTTTCGGCTGCGCGCGCTCGTCAGCGGCGTCGCCGCGGGTGGGCTCGCGGCTGTCGGGCTCGTCGTCCTTCGCTTCGACGCACATCGTCTGTTCACCCGCCTCGTCAGCGGCCCCGGCCTCCCCGCCCTCGTCGTGTCGCTCCTCGCGGGGATCGGAACGCTGACGCTCGTCCGGCGGCGCCGCTACGAGCCGGCTCGCTACACGGCCGCCCTGGCCGTCGCCGCGACGATCGCCGGCTGGGCGCTCGCGCAGAACCCGCTCTTCCTCGAGGGGCTCACGGTGCGGCAGGCCGCTGCGGGACGCGACACCCAGGTGGCGGTCGTCGTCGCCGTCGTCGCGGGCGGGGTGCTCCTCTTCCCCTCGCTCGCGCTGCTCTTCCGGCTGACGCTGGCCGGCCGGCTCTCCGAGGCAGAGCCGGCCGGGCCGCACGCCGACCACCGGCGTCCCGTCCCCCGTGCAGGCGGCTGGACCCGCCGTCTCGCCGCGGCCTCGCTCGTCGCCGGGATCGGATTCCTGACCGTCGCCGACGACCCGGCCGCGCATGCCGTCGGGATCGTGTTCTTCCTGCTCTTCGTCGCGTTCGGCTTCCGCGCCGCGCTGCCGGCCGACCTCGGGCTTGACGGATAAAGCTTCGGTACCTAATCTTTAGGTAGTGAACGACCGCATCGACAGGCACGTCTGGCGCATCGCGTCCGTCGTGATCCTCGGGTCGATCATGTCGATCCTCGACACGACGATCGTCAACATCGCGCTCGAGACCCTCGGCCGCGAGCTCCACAGCACCCTCGCCGACATCCAGTGGGTGATCACCGGTTACATGCTCGCCCTCGCGGCCGTGATCCCCGTCACCGGCTGGGCGGCACGGCGCTTCGGGCCGCGGCGGCTGTACCTCCTCTCGCTCGTTCTCTTCAGCGCCGGCTCCGCGCTGTGCGGATTCGCCGGCTCGACGACGCAGCTGATCGTCTTCCGCGTCGTCCAGGGGATCGGCGGCGGGATGCTGCTGCCCGTCGGGCAGATGATGATGGCGCGCGCAGCCGGCCCGACGCGGATGGGACGCGTCATGGGCGTCGTCGCCGTACCGGCGATGCTGGCGCCGATCCTCGGCCCGACGATCGGCGGGCTGATCCTCGACAACGCGAGCTGGCGCTGGATCTTCTTCGTCAACCTCCCCGTCGGCGTCCTCGCCTTCGCCGCCGCACTCAAGATCCTGCCCCGCGGCGAGCGCGAGGATGCAGGCCGGCTCGACGTGCGAGGGCTCGCGTTGATGGCGAGCGGCCTGCCGCTCCTCACCTACGGCCTCGCCGAGATCGGTGCGACCGGCAGCTTCACGGCGACCCGTGCGGTCGTGCCGTTCTTCAGCGGGCTCGCGCTGATCGGCGTCTTCGTCCGCCATGCGCTCCGCGCGAGGCGGCCGCTCCTCGACCTGCGCCTGTACCGCCGTGCGACCTTCGCCTCGGCGTCGATCACGATGTTCTGCCTAGGCGCGGCGCTCTTCGGGGGAATGATCCTGATGCCGCTCTACTGGCAGCAGATCCGCGGCGAGAGCGTCGTCGCGACCGGGTTGCTGACCGCGCCGATGGGGCTCGGGATGGCACTCGTGATGCCGCTCGTCGGGCGTCTCACCGACCGGTTCGGCGGCGGGCTGCTCGCGCTCGCCGGCGTGATCGTGACGACGATCGCGACGATCGCGTTCGGCCTCATCGGCGCCCACACGTCGATCTCGTGGCTGTCGATCGCGATGTTCGTGCGCGGCATGGGCGTCGGCTTCGCCTTCATGCCGGCGATGGCGGCGGCGTTCGCCTCGCTCCAGCCGAGCGAGATCCCGGATGCGACCCCGCAGCTGAACGTCCTCCAGCGGATCGGCGGGTCGATCGGCACCGCCGTGCTCGCCGTCGTGCTCGAGCGGGCGCTCGCGGGCACGACGAGCCTCGACGCGGCCGCCGCCGCCTACGGAACGGCGTTCTGGTGGTCGCTCGGAATCACCGCTCTCGCGATCGTCCCGTGCGTCGTGCTCTTGCGCGCCGAGCGCGCCGCGCGCGAACGGCCGCGTGACGCCACGCTCACGGAGCTCGTGCCGGCCCCGGAGGCAGCATGACGCGTACCGCCGTCAAGAGCGGGAAGGCCGCACGCGAGGAGGCGCTCGCGCAGCTCGGCGCCGCGTTCAAGGGAACGATGGCCGCGATCCGCCGCCTCCGCGGCCGCGAGACGCACCGTCACGGCGAGCTCAGCTTCGCGCAGTACCAGCTCCTCTTCGGCCTCGCCGGCGACAGCGAGCTCTCGACGAGCAAGCTCGCGACCGCCGCCGATCTCGCTCCGGCGACGGTCACGCAGATGCTCGACGGGCTCGTGGCGATGGGGCTCGTCGGACGGACGCGCTCGGAGCGCGACCGGCGCGTCGTGACGTGCGCGCTCACCGACCACGGCCGCGAGGTGGTCACCGAGCGCCGGGCGGACTGGGAGCGCCGCTGGCGGCAGACGCTGTCGGAGTTTTCGACGGACGAGATCGCGACCGCCGCTCTCGTGATCGGCCGCCTGCGGACGATGTACGACGAGCTCGACGGCGATAACGCCCGCTAGGCCGGAGCTCGGCGGAAGCAGTCGAGCGTGTGATCGTCGACGAGGCCGGCGGCCTGCATGAAGGCGTAGCAGACAGTCGGGCCGACGAACCGGAAGCCGCGCTGCTTCAGATCCTTGCTGAGCGCGCGGGACTCCGCGGTCTCGGCCGGGATCTCGCCCACCGTCGACCATGAGCCGACGAGCGGCCCGCCGCCGACGAAGCGCCAGACGTACTCGGCGAAGCTGCCGTGCTCCTCGCGAATCTCGAGCACCCGTTGCGCGTTGCCGACGGCGGACTCCACCTTCAGCCTGTTGCGCACGATGCCGGGATCGCCGAGCAGGCGCTCGACGTCGCGCTGCTCGAATCGCGCCACTGCTTCGGCGTCGAACCCTGCGAACGCGCTCCTGTAGCCCTCACGCTTGTGGAGGATCGTCGACCACGAGAGGCCCGCCTGCGCGCCCTCGAGCGTCAGCAGCTCGTACAGCGCGCGTTCGTCGTGCGAGGGGACCCCCCATTCCTCGTCGTGATAGGCGACGTAGAGGGGATCCTGCAGCGGCACCCACGCGCAGCGCGTACGACTCACGCGGTCAGTTTGCATAGTCGAACCGGCGCAGTCGCCACCCGCGACCTGCCGGCGGGCGTGCCGGCGGTCGGAGCGCCCGCCCGCGTCATCCGCTCGCTGAACTGATTTAAGCGCCTCGTAAGAACTTCGAAACGGCGCTGAAACGGCTTCGAGCCATGCTCCGACCCGACAACTCGGAGGAGGGCTCTCTCTATGCACACAAAGGCACTCGCGGTCGCCGTTGCCGCCGTCGCAGTCCCGCTCGGCGCCGGCGCGGCACGCGCGGACACGATGCACCCCGCTCTCGGCGCCCGGCTCGCAGGCATGGGCGAGCACGGCGTCGTCAATCTCCAGTCGATGGCGGCGAAGGGACGGCTCTGCTGGACCTTCACCCTGCAGACGAAAGGCGTCACGGGCGCCTCGATTCGCGACTCGGCCGGCATGGTCGTCGCGAAGCTCGGATCGGCATACGCGCCGAAGAGCTGCGGCGCCGTCGCGGCGAAGGCGCTGACCCTGATCGAGGCGAAGCCCGCCTCGTACGTCGTCTGGGTCGACACCAAGGGCCACCCCGGGGATCTGCGCGGCAAGCTGTTCGCCGGCATGGCCCACATGTAGGCCTGCGGTGAGCGAAACGTCAGAGCGTCGTGTCGGGCGCGGAGTCTTCCTCGCCACGCTCGCCGGCGGCGTCTCGTCGGTGGTCTGGGGGAAGGCGGTGTGGGACCACGTCTCGCGCGCCGTCTCCCCCGTCGAGTCGCTCGTCCCACTGTTGCCGTCCGGCGGGTGGCGCATCTACACCGTGTCGGGGTCGTTGCCGCGGTTCGACGAGGAGAGCTGGCGGCTGCGCGTCGGCGGTCACGTGCGCAAGCCGGTGTCGCTCTCCTATCGTGAGCTGCTCGCGCTCCCGAAGGCGGAGCAGGTGTCGACGTTCCACTGTGTCACCGGCTGGAGCGTCGACAACGTCAAGTGGGGCGGAGTGCGCCTGAACGACGTGCTCGCGAGCGCGCAGCCCCTCCCGAGCGCCCATGCGCTCGAGTTCGTCTCCGCGGAGAAGCCCTACGTCGACTCGCTGACCGTCGAGCAGGCCGGGCTGCACGACGTGATGCTCGCCTACGAGATGGACGGGCGCCCGCTCTCGCGCGCGCACGGCGCCCCGGTGCGCCTCGTGATCCCGGAGATGTACGGCTACAAGAACGTCAAGTGGCTCGCGGGAGTCAACCTCGTTCCGCGCGCGCTCGACGGCTACTGGGAGGAGCTCGGCTACGACCGCGACGCCTGGGTGGGCCGGTCGAACGGATACCGCACGTGAGACGCTACGTACGCCGCTTCTCACGCACCGAGCGCCTGCTCCACTGGGCGAACGCGATCGGCTTCTTCGCATTGCTCGCGACCGGGCTCATCCTCTACCTCCCCAGCCTCGCCGTGCTCGTCGGGCGCCGCCCGTTGCTCCAGAGCCTCCATTTCTGGTCGGGGATCGGCTGGGTCTGCATCCTCGTCGCGATCGCACTGCTCGGCGACCGTCGCGGCATCGCGCGGCTGGCGCGCGAGGTCGACCGCTTCGACCGCGACGACCTCCGCTGGCTGCTCGGGCGCAAGCCGGCGCCTCAGGGCCGTTTCAACGCGGGACAGAAGCTCAACACGGCGCTGACCGCCGCCTTCACGGTGCTCTTCCTCGTCTCCGGCTTGCTGCTCTGGTTCGGCGAGCGCGACACCCGGTTCCGCTTCGCCGGCACGGTCGTCCTCCACGACGGCCTGATGTACGTGGCGCTCGTTCTCCTCGTCGGCCACCTCTACCTCGCGCTCATTCATCCCGCGACGCGCCACGCGTTGCGCGGGATCACGGTCGGGACCGTCGACGAGGAGTGGGCGGCACGCCACCACGCGAAGTGGCGGTCAGAATAGGAGACATGACGACCATCCTCGTCGTCGACGACGAGCCGATCGTGCGCGACGTGATCGTCCGCTATCTGAACAGGGACGGCTTCACGACGCTCGAGGCAGGCGACGGAGAGGACGCACGCCGCCTGATCGAGACCGGCAACCCGAGCCTCGTCGTCCTCGACCTGATGCTCCCCGGCGTCGACGGGCTCGAGCTCTGCCGCTGGATTCGCGGCCGCTCCGACCTGCCCGTGATCATGCTGACCGCGCGCGGCGAGGAGGCCGACCGGATCGTCGGCCTCGAGCTCGGCGCCGACGACTACGTCACGAAGCCGTTCTCGCCGCGCGAGCTCGCGGCGCGGGTCAAGACGGTGCTGCGCCGCACGAGCGCGACCCCGGTCACCGCGGAGCGGCTGGAGTTCGGCGACGTCGTGCTCGACGCGGCCAGCCGCGAGGTGACGAAGGACGGAAACGCGGTGGCGCTCACGGCGCGCGAGTTCGACCTGCTCTGGTTCTTCGTCTCCCACCCCAGGCGCGTGTTCTCGCGCGACCTGCTGATGGACCGCGTGTGGGGCTACTCGGCGGCGCTCGACACCGGCACGGTGACGGTTCACATGCGGCGGCTGCGCGAGAAGCTCGAGGACGAGCCGGCTACGCCGCGCCATCTGCAGACGGTCTGGGGCGTCGGCTACCGGTTCGATCCGTGATCGGGCTCGCGCTCGCCGTCGCGGCGGTCAGCCTCGCGGCCGGGCTCCTCGCGGCGCTGGCGCTCCGGCGGGCTCCGACCGTCTGGCTCCAGCTCGCCGGCCTCGCCGTCCTCTCGGTCTGCCTGCCGCTCGCCGCCGTCCTCACCTCCGGCTGGGTGATGTTCCACATGGGGGCCGACCGGAAGATCCTCGCCGTCGCGGCGGGGTCGGCGACCGCCGCCGTGATCGCCGCGCTCGGGCTCGCCCGCTCGATCGCGCGATCGATCCGCCGCGTGAGCAGCACGTCGGCGCAGCTGGCTCAGGGCGACCTCTCCGCGCGCGCGCCGACCGGTGGCGCGCGCGAGATCGCTCAGCTCGCGGACGCGTTCAACGTCATGGCGTCGAGCGTCGAGCAGCTGTTCGACGCCCGGCGCGAGCTCGTCGCCTGGGCGAGCCACGACCTCCGCACGCCGCTCGCCTCGATGCAGGCGATGATCGAAGCCCTCGAGGACGGCCTCGCCGAGCCGGCCGACTACCTGCCGACGCTGCGCGAGCAGGTTCGGACGCTGTCGCTGCTCGTCGACGACCTGTTCGAGCTGGCGCGCATCGATGCCGGCGCGCTCACCTTCGAGCTGCAGGAGACCCGCGTGGCCGGCCTCGTCGAGTCGGCGCTCCGCCTCGTCGCGGCCGACGCGTCCTCCCGGAACGTCGACCTGGTCGCCGACCTCGACGCGGAAGCCAGAGCGCCCGTCCTGCCCGACAAGATCGAGCGCGTGCTCTCGAACCTGCTGACGAACGCGCTTCGCCACACGCCGTCCGACGGGTCGGTCGCGGTGCACCTCGAGCGTCGAGCCGGCGACGTCCTCGTCAGCGTCGAGGACACGGGCTCGGGGCTCTCGCCCGAGGCGCTCGCGCGCATGTTCGAGCGCTTCTGGCGCGCGGATCGCGCCCGCACTGCGGGCGGCAGCGGTCTCGGGCTCGCGATCGCACGCGGGCTCGTCGAGGCCCACGGCGGGCGGATCTGGGCCGAGAATCGCCCGCAGGGCGGCGCGCGCGTCTCGTTCACTCTGCCCACCGAATCCATGCAGTCGGGGCTACCATGACCGCCGCCTCAGGGTTCGACGGGTCGGGGGGATCTGGTGCGTCTGCGTCTGACCGCCGCGGTGGCGGCATCGATCGTGCTCGCCGGGCTCGCTGCGGCTGCCGGCAGCGCGAGCAACGCCGGCTTCGTCGTCGGGTTCGACGACGACCTGCCGCAGCAGTCCGGTACCTCGGGCGTCGCGCCGGCCGCGACGGTCGGCGCCGGCGCGTTCCGCTTCACGCTGGCCTGGAGCTCGGGCCAGACGGCGCTGACGCCGTCGGATCGGGCCGGCCTCGGCACCGCGGTGTCCGCGGCCGGGGGGTTCCGCGTCGTGCTGTCGGTGTACGGCGCTGCCGGGAGCGATGCTCCGATCGACGCCGCCGGCCGCAGCGCCTACTGCGCCTACGTCGCGAACGCACTGGCGCTGTATCCGACGATCCGCGACGTCGTGATCTGGAACGAGCCGAACAAGCGTCTGTTCTGGAACGCGAGCGGAACCGGCCAGGCGGATGCGTCGGCGCAGTACGAGGCGTTGCTCGCGGGCTGTTACGACAGCCTGCACAGCTCCTTCTCGGGCGTAAACGTGATCGGGCTGGCGCTTTCGTCGACCGGGAACGACAACGCGACCTCGACCTCGCCCGGCGCGTTCATCCGCGGGGTCGGCGACGCCTACCGCGCCGCCGGGCGGACGGCGCCGCTGATGGACACCGTCGGCTTCCACCCCTACCCGCTCAGCTCGTCCGAGCGGCCGTCGCTCCAGCACATCGGCGAGAAGACGATCGCCGAGGGGGACTGGAACAAGCTGATGTACAACCTCTGGCTCGCCTTCAACGGCACCGGCCAGCCGCTGCCGGGCAGCGCGGGCGTCAAGATCTGGTATCTCGAGGACGGCTTCCAGACGACGGTGCCGCCCGCGAAGGCCGGCGCGTACACCGGCAGCGAGAATGTCGCCACGATTCCCGACCTCACGGGAACGTCGGAGCTCGACCAGGCGACGCAGGTGCTCGACGCGATCAGGCGCGCCGCCTGTCAGCCGAACGTCGGCGTCTTCTTCAACTTCATGCTCGTCGACGATCCCGCGCTGACCGGCTGGCAGTCCGGCGCCTTCTGGGCCGACGGGACGGCGAAGGGATCGCTCAGCGCGTTCAAGAGCGCGACGTCCGAGGCGCGGGCCGGAACCGTCGACTGCAGCGCGCTCGAGGGCGGCGCGCCGAGCGCGGACTTCATGCCGCCGTCCACGCCGTCTGCTCCGACGGCGCAGACGCAGACGAGCCCGCCTGCGGTGACGCTCGGCTGGCCGGCCGCGAGCGACGATTCCGGCGGACCGCTCACGTACCGCATCTACCGGAACGGCAGCTGGGTCGGCACCGCCGCCGGTCTGACGTGGACGGACGGCTCGGTGGCCGAAGCCACGACCTACAGCTATGCGGTGCGCGCGCTCGACCAGGCCGGCAACCTCGGCAACGCGTCCACCGCCGTGTCCGTGGCGACGCCCGACGTGACTCCGCCGTCGACCCCGGGATCGTTCACGGCTTCCGTTGCGGGCCCGACGGCGGCCGGCCTCGGATGGCAGGCGGCGACGGACAACGTCGGCGTTCACGCGTACGAGATCTCCCGCGACGGTGCCGTTCTCACCGCCGTGACGGGCACGAGCTACACCGACAACGACGTCGCCGCAGGCTCGAGCCACACATACTCGGTCGTCGCCGTCGACGCCGCGGGCAACCGCAGTCCCCCGGCGACGGCTCAGGTCACGTTGCCGGCGGCGGGCACGCCGGTGAACACGGTCACACCGCCCTCGCCGACACCGCCCGCCGCCGGTGGCGGCGGCGGCGGAGGCGGCGGCTCGAGCTCGCTCGGGCTCACGGTCAGCCCGGCCGCGCAGACGATCGCCGTCGGGGCGACCGCGAGCTGGACGATCTCCGTCACGAACACCGGCGGCGCGTACCTCTACGCGGTCGCCGTCAGCGGCCCGACGCCGGGGTGCGGCATCCCGAGCAGCGACGCCGAGACGGCCGGCTTCATGGCGCCGGGGGTGACGATCTCGTACGCGTGCTCACTCGCCGGCGTGAACGCGAGCTTCGGCAACACGGTTACGGCTTCGGCGACCACCGGTCCAGGCCCCGTGATCACGGCCACAGCGACCGCCGCGGTCGCGGTGCAGGCCGCGGCGACACCGCCGCCGGCGCCCCCGTCGGCAACCGTCCAACGTCGGACGGCAGCGGCGCTCGTCGCCTACGGGCTGAAGACGGTCAGGCTCGGCGCGCCGAAGCCGAAGCTGTCGGTCACGATCGCCGCGCCGAGCCGGACGACGCTCGTGCTCGTCCTGCTCGACAGCAGAGGCCGCAGGCTGGCCGGCTGGGTCAAGCGAGCAGAGGCAGGGACGCACAGGCTGACGCTCCTGCTTCCAGCGAGCGCACGGAAGCCCGCGCACGACAGGCTCCGCATCACCGCCGGCGGCGTGACGAAGACGCTGCCGGTTGCCGTTGTCTCAGCCTAGTTGCCGTTGTCTCAGCCTAGGGCGTCCTCGAGCAGCTGGCGCGGAACTCGCCGCGCCGCGTACCTGGAGGTGCCGGCTGTGAGCAACTCGTTCGCGGCCTCGGTCAACGCGCCGTATGCATGGGCCGCCAGTGCGCCGCCTGTCGAAACTCGCCGCACGCCGGCAGAAGCAAGCTCGGCGATCGTCGGGCCGTTCGGCAGCAGAAGAACGTTCACCGGAACGCCGACCGCCTCGACGACGGCAGCGATCTGATCGATGTCGGCGAGCCCGGGCGCGTACAACACGTCCGCACCGGCGTCGCGGTACGCGATCAAGCGGGACACGGTGTCGTCGACGTCGTCGACGCCGCGGATGTGATTCTCGGCGCGCCCGGTCAGCGTCAACGGCTCGCTCGAGCGATGAGCCGCCTCGGCGGCGAGTGCGACCCGGTCCGCCGCGAGCCCGACGTCGTCGATCCTGCCGGTCGCCGGGTCGTAGTCCTCGATCGAGAATCCGGCGGCGCCGGCTTGTGCGAGCATCGCCACCGTCTCGGCGACTCCGCCGGGATCGTCCGGGTAGCAGCGCTCGCTGTCGACGTTGAGCGGCAGCGGCGTCGCCTCTGCGAGGCTTGCGACGTGCGCGACGAGCTCGTCACGGCTCACGCGCTGGTCGAGCTTGCCGAGCGACCAGGCAAAGCCGGCGCTCGTGGTCGCGAGCGCCGGGAATCCGAGCGACGCGAGCAGCCGGGCGGAGCCGACGTCCCACGGATTCGGCATCACGAACAGCTCGTCCGCAGCATGCAGGGACGTGAAGCGAGCGCGACGGTCGGCGACGGACATCTACGAGCCGGCGATCTTCGTCTCGGACTGCAGCCCAGCTAGTCGCCGAGCAGGCGATTCGGGTTGGTACCGCCGAGGTGCGCGCTCGACTCCGCATCCGCGGTGTGACCCTCGACGCTCTCGTGGATGAACTCACGCTCTGCGCGGCTCATCCCCTGCTCCTCGTCCTCGCGCTCCTCTTCCTCGGCGTGGCGCCTGACCTTCCGCTGCTCCCACCAAGCTCTGAGCCCGGTCACGACGCGAGCCTACCTCAATCGGGCAGCAGGGGAACGACGAGCCCGGAGTCGCGGCCGAGCAGCACCGCTCTCGTCACTGCTGCCGGCCCGAAGCGGCGCCGTGCCTCGTCGAGCGCAGCATCGAGTCGGTCGCCGCTGTAGCGATCGAGGGTGAGCATCAGCTGCACCGCCGCGTCGCTCTCGAGATTGGTGACCGCGATCCCGACGAGGGTCAGCCCGCGGCTCTCGACCTCCGGCTGCGCCGTCGCCAGGAGCCAGCGGGCCGTGAGCAGGATCGAGTGGGTGTGTGCGGTCGGCCGGGGCAGCGTGTGCGACCGCGTGGCGCGCGAGAAGTCGGTGAACCGCAGTCTGAGGACGACGGTGCGCCCGACGCGTCCCGCGATGCGCATCCGGCGCGTGACACGCTCGACGAGGCCGACGAGAACTCCGTCGACCTCCTCGCGTGAACGCCGTGAACGGCCGAGCGCGCACTGCGAGCCGATCGAGCCGCGCCGCCGGCCGACCACGACCGGGCGCGGATCCCGGTTGTGCGCGAGGGCATGCAGCTGCCGGCCGGACGCGGGGCCGAGCATCGCCACCAGGACCGGCTCGGGTAGGTCGGCGACTTCGCCGACGCTCTCGATCCCGTAGGCCTGCAGCTTGCCCGCGGTCGCCGCTCCCACGCCCCAGAGGCGCTCGACCGGCAACGGCCGGAGGAACGCGCTCTCACCGCCGGGCGGGACGACGAGCAGGCCGTCCGGCTTGGCGACGCCGCTCGCCACCTTGGCGAGGAACTTCGTGCTTGCGACGCCGACGGTGATCGGAATGCCGACGCGGGCGCGAACGTCGCGCCGCAGGCGCGCGGCGATCTCGACGGGCGTGCCTCTGATGTGTCCGAGGCCGCGCGCGTCGAGGAACGCCTCGTCGATCGAGAGCCCCTCGACGACCGGCGACGCGTCCTCGAAGATCGAGAAGAGCTCTTTGCTCGCCTCCGCGTAGGCGGCCATGCGGGGCGAGACGACGCTAGCGGCTGGGCAGAGCCGCCGCGCCTGAGCGCCGCCCATCGCCGTCCGGACGCCGAACGCCTTCGCTTCGTAGCTCGCCGCGAGCACGACGCCGGCGCCGACGATCACCGGCCGCCCGCGCAGGCGCGGGTCGTCGCGCTGCTCGACCGACGCGTAGAAGGAATCGACGTCCGCGTGCAAGATGGCGGCCTCGCGCTGCTGCACGAACATATGTTCGCACAGCTCGGCGCGTCACGGCCAGCCGCCGGTCGCGGCGAGCCAGTCCGTCCGGATTCTTCTAGACCCCCGTCTGTGCTGTGATCCGACCCGAGTCGACGGCTCCCGCGAACGCCTTGTAGTCGCGCTCGTTCTGGTCGGCGTATGTCTCGGCGAACGTCGCCAGCGCCCGGTCGAAGGTGTC
>Ga0136846_1221276_pt1 | contig 18417 bp, 21 predicted proteins | sample HopSoiMetagenom2_FD_96841 | JGI IMG/M metagenome (GOLD analysis project Ga0136846, IMG submission 96841) | Grasslands soil microbial communities from Hopland, California, USA - 2 Assembly 2016 (version 4) | ecosystem: Environmental > Terrestrial > Soil > Grasslands | place: USA: Hopland...
GAACGCGCGGTGCGAGTCGCGGCCCTTCGAGTCCCACGCGGCCTGGTAGTCGGCATACATGTGGCGCTGGCGGTCGCGGTAGGCGGTGCTGGTGTTGATGGTCTCGTCGAGGGCGGCGGTGGCCTGCTCGATCATGGTGCCGTACTGGCCGATGTCGGTGATGAGGCGTTCCATCTGCAGGGCGATGGCGCGGGCCTCGTCGTAGCAGTCGGTGACGTCGGGCTGGGGGCGCTGGCCGGCGTCGAGCGCGTCGAGTTCAACGTGGCGGGCGGCGATTTCGGCTTCGATGTGCTTGCGGATGCGGGCCGGATCGTTGTCGACCTTGACGGCCACTTGGTTGAGGCGGGCGGCGATGCCGGTGATGGAGCCGCCGGTGGCGATGGTGTCCTGGCGGCGCATGCCGCGCAGGAAGTCCAGCGCCCGGCGGGCGTCCTGGGTGAGGTAGCAGACGTTGTGGTCGTGGCGTTCGTCGACGATGCGGTGCAGCCAACCCTGGGCGGCCCAGGACTTGATCAGGGCGAGTCCGGACTGAGCGTCGTCGAGGTCTGCCAGGTCGCGTTCGAGCCGCACGACGAGCTCGGTCTCGGGCACGGCGCCGTCGCTGAGGTGGCGTTCCATGAGCGTCACGTAGAGGCTGAGATTGGTGGTGGCGAGCAGGCGGATCGCGCGGGAGCCCTGTAGGTCGCGGTTGCACTCGAGCAGGTCGGCCGCTGACAGCCCCCTGTTGTCGTCCACCTGCGTTCCCCTATTCAGCGCATTGGTCCGGAGGCCCCAACATAGGGCACGGCGACGACATCTCCGGTGGCGGGAAGGGCCGTGTCGGCCGGGATATTCGTCACCGCCGGCGTTTGCCGACGTCAGCGGAATAGCCGCCCGCCCAAGGGTTTGCGTCGTGCACGCGATGGCTTGGTGCCTGTGTGAATGATGTTGCTGATGGTGCATAGCCCAGCGGTCAACTGCGGCCCTGAGATGAGAACACCACGGCGGCCGATGCCGCGGCCAGAACAGGCATGCTTCTGCAGAGTGTCAACGGATGATGACGCCGTGAGAAGGTGCGGTCGCCGACCATCTCTTGAAGTGTGGTCGACGACGTCGCCCGTTGCGCTCGAGGAACGGCTCGAGTCACGCGGTGCCGACGCGCAATTGACGTGGAAGGCCGAGGCGCACAACATGTTTGCAGGTGCAACGAGTCCCCAGCACTGAGGGCCTGATGAGCGTCTACGCTTGGCGCTATGGCTGAGCATGACCGCGCCGCCGCACGCCGGGAGATCACCGACGCCCTGATCGCCGCCCTTGACCGCCGTCATGAAGTCCTTGATGCGATCGTGGACGCCGAGAACCGGCCGGCGGCCGTCGAGGCGGTGACCGCGCTGCTCGACGTCACGCCGCTGGGTGCCGAAGCGGTGGTCGCGATGCCGTTGCATCGGCTCACCAAGGACTCGCGTCGACAGATCGCGGCCGAACTCGAAGACCTCAACAGCCGGCTGACCTTCACGCTGATCGAGCGGCCCGAGAGCTCCGGCGAGCATCTGGTGCTGCGGCCGTTCTCCCGCGAGGCCGACCGAAACCTCTTCGAAGTCAGGACGACTGATATCGGTGCCGCCGGTGACGGATCCGGCGGTCCGGCCGGCAGCCTCGACGACGAGATCGGCTCGGCTGTCGGACGCATCGACGCCGAGGACGCGGTCTGGCTGGTCGCCGAAAAGGGAACGCAGACAGTCGGAATGGTGTTCGGTGAGCTGGTGGGTGGCGAGGTGAACGTCCGGGTCTGGATCCATCCCGACCACCGACAGCACGGCTACGGCACCGCGGCGCTGCGCAAGGCGCGTTCAGAGATGGCGGCCTATTTCCCTGCCGTGCCGATGGTCATTCGCGCGCCCGGCTCCGCCGAATAAGGTCTCTTCGGCAAGAGCCGTTGCGCCCGATTTGTGCACCGCGAGAACTACCATGCGGTGATGGGCACCGATGTCGACCTGCCGAAACAAGGCACCTGGTGGTTTCCGCACCAGCAGCGAGGACCGTTGCAGGACATCGTGTTCCGCACGCGGCTGGTCTACATGAAGAGTGTGCGATGATGGCAGATCAACCACTGGACACCTCCACTCAGCTCGCGGTGGAACGCACACGGCTGGCTAACGAGCGAACGCTGATGGCGTGGATCCGCACCAGCACATCCTTGATTGCGTTTGGTTTCACCATCTTCAAGTTCTTCCAGTACCTGGCGACGCAGGAGCATCGCCAGACGATCGTCAGTCCTTGGGTCGTCGGGATGGCGATGATCATCATTGGACTGACGGGCCTGGCACTGGCCTGGGTGCAGCATCGTCAGCAGATGAACGCGCTGAAGGCGGAGGCGGGACCGTTGCCGTACTCGATATCCGGGATCATGGCCGCCCTGATCGCCGTCTTGGGTGTCATCGCACTGGTCGTGGTGATGCTGAGGCTGTAGCCCTCGCCTCTTGCGGCTCAGTGCTTTTGGGTTCATGTCGTTTTGCCCGGCTAGGAGCGACAACGGAATTACGGCCTCACACTGGGCCACGCAGCGGTCGTCGGCGTGGCGGTGTCGTATCCGCGAGGCCCCAGCAGCTCACGGTAGGCGAGCGTCGCCGGTAGCGCCGGCTGCTCCAGGTTGATCCCCCGCCGCGCGGCCTGGTCCTCGAACCAGTCCAGCTCCGCGACCAGCGCCACGCATCCCCCGGCGAGCACCGTCTGAGCAGTTCGCGGCGCTCGTGCCAGCAGCCGAGCCTGGAACGTCAGCAGGTCACCGACGAACAGCGCGTCCTGCACCAACCACCGGTCAAACGCGGAGTCGGTGATCGTCCCCTCGCGCACCGCTTCCAGAAAAGGATGCTGGGTAGCGGCGGACCACAGCGAATCAAGCACGACCCGAAGGATAGTCACGCCGACGGGCGGGGCGCGCTGCTACCTTCAGCCCGATCGTGGAAGGTGGGTGAGTCACATCCGCGTGTAACGGCTCAAAGCAAAGCTGTAGCAGCCGTAGGCGGCAAAGCCCGCCGCCGCGCACATGATCAATACATTGCCGTAGGGCGCTTGTCCGAGGGTCTTCACCGACCCGTCGAGCCCGGTGGCTTTCGACGGGTCAGCTCGCACCGCCGCGTAGACCACCGCGAGACCAAACGCCTTGAGCCGGTTGGCGAGTCGACGATCCTTGCGGTCGCGGTTGTGGCGCTCGGCCGGATGCAAGCCCAGGATCGTCTCGGCAAGGCGCCACAATGTCAACGGGACGAGCGCGACCGCAACGGCCCACAGGGCGCGGCCGGGTCAGCGGTGGCATCGCGGACGACAGCGGTCGGACTGGTTCCACGAGTCATCGAGTCGAGTTTGGGCTACATCTGCCGGCGACGCCGGGGGCGGAACGCGTCTTTGACTTTTTCACCCGCGTCTTTCAGGTGAGATGTCCGCTGATCGTCCCTGCCCTGCGCTTCCAAGCCGGGGTCGTTGGTCGCACGCCCGGCTGCCGCCTTGATCTTGCCCCTGACCTGCTGCAGTTTGTTCTTGGCTTTATCGGCACCGCTCATAGCAAATCCTTCTAACTGTGCTTCCGAGGTGAAGCACCACCCAGCGATTACCCGTTTCCGTCACCGACACTCCGCCAATTAATCTTTCGCCCGCGATACCCACCCGCCAACCTCAGTGCGTAAGCGTGACGCCGCGAAGCGGCGCTGGTGGGCGCGCAACGAGCGCCTGTCCGGAGGTCCGGGGTATTTCCGGGCGATACTGGACCTGTATCTGCATAGCGACGTCCGCCCTGGGCTCGAGAGCATCCAGGCGCCGACGCTGTTGTTGCACCGGCGTGGTGACCGCCACGTGTGTGCCGAGCACGCACGGGATCTTGCCGGGCGCATCCCGCACGCGCGACTCTTGGAGCTTGACGGCGATGACAACATCTGGTTCGCCGGCGACGGAAAGTTCAAGCCTAACAACGCATTCGAGCTTTCTCATGCAATCGTCAACGCCTGCCGCTGAGCGGTCAGGCACGAACCGATAGATCCCGTCAGTTGACAGGACGCGCCCGGCAGAGGCGCCGGCGAAATGCGTCCCCGGCACAAGCGCGTTCGCCGTCGCGGCGTCGGTGAGGAGTTAAGGTCGATCACCGGCCGCACGGCATCGACCAAGTCAGGCACGAGCCACGCCTCCGCGGCAACGTCTTGCGGTGTCGCCTCGGCGAAGAAGTCGACGGGAAAGGCATTACGGACTCGACTGCTCGCGTGATACGAACGTTGCCGACATTCCAGGTCATTGTCCCGACGTTACTCACCGTGAGAACTACGATCTGGTAGTGGGCAACGATGTCGACCTGCTGAAACACCCGGTGGTGTCCGCCGCCGTGGGTACGGCAGCGGTGGCGGTGGGCGCTGCGGAGGCCGCTTACCGCGCGGCCGAGAAGCTGCCCGTCTTCGGGCCGTTCATCCGGCGCGGTGTTGCGGGTCTGTCCGAACGAGGCGACCGATGGGTGACCAAGAGCGCCGACCAATTCAAGGCCCAGATTGCGGCGGTCGCTGTCGGTCTAGTGGATCTTGTTCTCGACGAGCTGGATCTGAACGCCCTTGTGCGTGAGCGCCTGGACATTGATGCACTGGCCGCCGATCTGGACATCGAGGCGGTGATCAACCGGGTGGACCTGATCACCTTGGCGGACAGGGTTATTGAGGGAGTCGACCTGCCCGCGATCATCCGCGAGTCGACGAATTCGATGACCGCCGAGGTGATGACCGACGTTCGCACGCAGGGCGAGCGCGCCGACGACGTGCTGGCTGGCATCGTCGACCGGATGCTGGGGCGTGGCCGGGACACCCGTTGATCTCATCGGAGACCACGCCCGAGGCTGAGCGGTCGGCGGGGATCGTCACCCGTGGACTGGCCGCGGTCATCGACCTGCTGGTGGTTCTTGTGATCATGAGTGGGTTGTACGGAGGCCTGGTGTTGGTCCGGCTGGTGTATTCGCCGTCGGCCTTCAGCCTGCCTTCATTGAACGCCGTGTTCTCCACCGTGGTCACCTTCATCGTGGCGGTGGGGTATCTGACGGCATGCTGGACGGTTTCGGGATCGACGGCGGGCGCGGTCGCGATGGGCCTGCGGGTCGTCGGGCGACGGTCGCAGCGGGTGGGCCTGCCGGTCGGGCTGCTGCGGGCGATCGGCTGCGTGCTGTTCCCGATCGGATTGCTGTGGGTGGTGGTCGACCGACGACGAAGATCGCTGCAGGACATTGTGTTTCGCACGCACGTGGTGTACTCGAGGCCATTGGCCCGGTGACTTCGAGGCTTTAGAGCCACAGGACCACCACGACGAGTGGGACGAGACCCAGACCGGCGATCAGGCCGGCCATCAGCCCGGCAATCGGGCCATCAATCGTCAGTGGTCACGCTTAGAGTTGTCGTCGAGATCCGCGCGATGAGTGACTCCCGCGCCCCTTGAGTTGCTTCGAGTCAGTAGCCCATATGACCCTGGTATCCCGGGGCGTTGGTCGCGGTCGTCGAGGTTGTCGTCGTTGTCGTCGAATTCGACATTGGTTTGACCGATTCGCTGGGGTTGTGCGCGGCGTTCGCCACCGCCAGACCGCCGATGATGACGGCGCCGGTCAGAAAACTTGTCGCGACGAGATTGCGGATCATTATGACTCTCCGTTCCAGGCGCGCCTCGGCGCACCCACACCTCAGGTACGAGTGGCGGGTGGCATCGGGTTCAGACACTTGCTCCTAAGACTCGGGCTCAGCCGAACACTCGCAGCCTCACTGGTCACTCCACCGGTCGTGTCGGTGGGACAGCACCCGCCAATAGGCCTGCATCACGGCAAAAAGGAACGCCGTGCTGATGCCGAACAACAGCGCGCCGTTCACCGCTTCCAATGCGCTGAACATATGGAACCGGGAGGGCAGCGTTATTCCCGGTATTTCGAACGTGGACATGGTGGCCAGGGAATAGACCGACGCGTCCGTGAAGGACTCGAGCGCGCCGAGGCGCCAATATGCCGACGCCCACAACACGCCCTCCAGCCCGTGCAGAGCGGCCAAGATGACCGCGACGGCTCCGATGTGGCCGATCACGGTCGGAATCGCCCGCAGCACATCGGGCTGATGCTTGTCGACGCGGACCCGAATCGTCGATTCCAGGCCGAGCGCCATCAGCACCACCGCGGTCGTGTGGATCGCGACGGTCAGCACGATGAGCGAAAGGCCCAGGATCCAACTCGGGACGTCCACCCGTCTTCCCTATCACCGGCAATATCGGCAGACGGCCACATCCACCGAAGTCGGGTCTAGGGTCGATTGCCTAGGGGCGCGGGTCGACTACGGGTGCACGCCGGCGGGTGTCAGGTGGCCTTGTGTGGGTCGTCGGTGCCCAGTGTGGGGAGGTAAGCCATGGGCGGCTTCGGGATAGTGGGTCTCTGGCTGTGGCTGGGGTTGGCCCTCGCCGCGTCGATTCTGATAGCGGTCGGCAGTATGTGGCTGGCGGATCGCACGCTGCCCAAACCGGTGAGCGAAGGGCACAACGGGTCGCTGTCGCCGTTCTTGACGTGTGTCGGCCTCGTGTATGGCGCTCTGCTCGGATTCACGATCGTGGTTGCGTGGGAGCAGTTCTCCTCCGCGGAGACCAACGTCTCCAACGAGGCGTCGACCCTGACCACGATGTACCGGCAGACGGTTGGCATGCCCATTCCCGAGCAGACCCAGATGCGAGAGCTGGTTCGCAAGTATGCGAAGGCGGTCGAGGGCCCCGAGTGGGCGTCCGCAGCACGTTCGCGCAGTGGAACTGAAGGCGCGCGACATGCGCTCAACGAGATGTACCGAGTGCTGGGCAGTGAGCAGTCCAGCGTCTCGTCCAGCCCGATCAGTCAGAAGTATCTCGACCAGCTGACCACGTTGGCGTCGGAGCGAAATCAGCGAATCCTGGACACCAAACCGCGAATACCCGGGCTACTCTGGGCCGGGCTGCTTTTCGGCGGTGTCGTGCTGATAGGGCTCGGCGGTTTCATGCGGCTGGGAAGCTTACGGGGGCATCTGGGGCTGCTGAGCGCGGTAGCGGTGTTGCTGGGCTTGCTGCTCTTCGTTGTGTACTGGTTGGACCATCCGTTCGGCAATCAGCTGGGCGTCACGTCCGAACCGTTCGAGCAGTCACTGACCGTTTTCGACTCAATCGACCGGGGGACCTGATCATCCAGAGCCAAAGGCGACCCCGATGCCGAACTCGAATTCCACGTTGACCCCCGGCACATCACTGACGGTGCTCGCGTTGGGATTGCCGACGCAGTAGTCCACCTCGACACCGTCGACGACGTCGCTGGTGCAGTTCGCCAGAGATTCAGCCGAGGCGCTGGGTGCACCGGTAATGGCGAACGCGCCAACCGCGACCGCCACCACGAGTCGGCCGGGCCGCATGACTGGCTACTTCGCGAGGAGGTAGTGGTAGAGCTCGAAGGAGGCCTGCTCCACCCAGCCGCGCTGCAGCTTTCCGTCGGCGACGGTCCAGACGGCGGTGCCGGTGAGCGCGACGGGTTTGCCGTTGGGTTCGGTGCCGAGGATGCCGTTGTTGGTCCCGGTCAGCACCCATCGGGACGTGACGCGGGTGCCGTCGTCGTTCTGGAAGGTCTCGATGGTATCGACGTGCAGATCATTGACGTGGTCGAGGAAGTGCTTGACCCAGTCCTTGATGTTGTCTTTGCCGGCGATTTCCTGGCCGCCTGCCTCGATGACGACGTCGTCGGCGACGAACCGGTCGACGGCATCGGCTTCATGGGCGTTCCAGACGTCGTCCCAGAACGCGTTGACAATCTCCCTTGATCGCATATTTGCACGATCCCACTCACCAGCACAACCTGCAGGTCTTTCGACAAGGACTCAAGTTTCGTGAAAGCAACGGGACCCCTAGGAGGTTTGCTGGCCGCCGGGGCGCCCAGGGGGTGGGAATTGCGTGACGGACTATCCGTCAAACCTGGGAATTGCGTGACCGCCGACAATAAGATATTGACGTGCGGGGGAATCGGTGCGGACGCGCCGGCGCGGCTGCCAAGTGGTTCACAGCGCACAACCGGTTGACAACACTGCACGACTAGATCTGGACACGTTGGCCGTTCAACCTTCGGCTCTGCCGCGGCGGCCGAGACCGCCGATCAATGCTTCACTGCACGAAGCGGTGCGGGCGCACTGGCGTGAGGCGGTTCGCCGCATAGGACCGGTTGACCCCACTACGCGACTAGATCTCGATACGGCACCCGATGGGGCCTCGGTTCCGCTGCGGGGGCCGAGACACCAGACCGATGCTTCACCCCGGGAAGCGGTACGGGCGCACTGGCGTGAGGTGGTTCGCCGCATAGGACCAGTTGACACCACTACACGACTAGATCTCGATGTTGACACCACTGCGCGACTAGATCCGGAGACGGTGCCCGTTAAGCCGTCGGTTCTGTCGCGGCGGTCCAGACGGCCGAACAATGCTGCACTGTACCGAGCGCTGCGGACGCACGGTGACGTGGTTCGCCGTGCACGACCGGTCGACAGCCCTGCGCCACTTGGGAGGGCGGTCGTTAAGCCTTCGGCTCCGCCGCGGCGGCCCCGACCGCAGCACGAAACTGCACTCCACGCGGTGACTGTTGGCGAGGCAAATCTTTGGGGGCTGCGCGTCAAGCGGACTGCCGTGGCGTTCGGTGCCGTTCTCCTCTTCGTCGCGCTAGTGGTCCTCAGTGGGCAGCCGTTCGGGGGCCACGACCAACCCGCACCGCAGCCGTCGGTGCCCTCAGCCAGCGGTGGCGGGTCCTCTGCCCCGACGGAACAAGGGCAACCGGCACCGGGTGCGCATCGCGAAGGCTCATCCGGCGGTGCACTGCCACCGGCCCAAGGCGTGCAAGCGTTTTCAGGCGACACTGAGCCGCACGCACAGCCGATGCCGCCTGCGCAGAGCGAGAATCGTCCGTTGTCGTGGCCGCAGTTACTCCTCAACGCCGTGCTGGTGGTCCTGTCGCTGGGGTTGTTCACGGTCGCCAGTACGACCCTGTGGTGGATGCTGCACGCGTGGCGCAGTCCGGACGCGCTGGCAGCGACTGGTTTTCGGCGTCGAGCAGCTGGTGCACCTTCCTCGTTCTCATTGCTGTTGCCAGCTCGCCACGAACAGGCTGTCCTCGGGGACACGATCGACGCGCTGGCTCGGCTTGACCACCCCAAGTACGAGGTGATCGTGATCATCGGTCATGACGACCCGGAGACCGAATTTGTCGCGCGTGAGGCGGCCGCACGCTACCCGCGCATCGTCAGGGTGGTCATGGACATCCACCTGCCCAAGAACAAGCCGAAGGCGCTCAACACCGCACTGCGCAAATGCCGCGGTGACATCGTCGGTGTCTTTGACGCGGAGGATGAGGTGCATCCGCGGCTGCTGCGTCTGGTCGAAGCGCGGTTCGAGGAATCCGGCGCGGATGTGGTTCAGGCGGGCGTGCAGTTGATGAACGTCCAAACGAGTTGGTGGTCGCTGCGCAACTGCCTCGAGTACTACTTCTGGTTCCGCTCCCGCCTGCATTTCCACGCGGAGAAACGCTTCATTCCGCTCGGGGGCAACACCGTGTTCACCCGCACCGAGCTGCTGCGGGACGCGGGCGGCTGGGATCCCGCCTGTCTGGCCGAGGACTGCGAGATCGGCGTGCGGTTGTCCACCCGGGGTGCAGTCGTGGCCGTCGCCTATGACCCGCAAGCGGTAACCCGGGAAGAGACACCGGGCTCGATCCGTGCCCTCGTGAAGCAGCGCACGCGCTGGGATCAGGGTTTTCTGCAGGTGCTCCGCAAGGGTGAGTGGCGCAAGTTGCCTACCCGCAGACAGCGCTGGTTGGCCCGCTACACCTTGGCGATGCCCTTGCTGCAGGCGGCAACCGGCGCGTTGATGCCGCTGTCGCTGGCATCGATGCTCCTGCTGAAGGTTCCGGTGCAGACGGCTTTGGCGACGTTCTTGCCGCTGGCGCCAACGCTCGTCACCATGGCAGTCGAGTCTGCCGCACTCGGAGAGTTCGGACGGGTATTCGGCATCCGAATAGGTTTCCGTGATCACGCGCGACTATTGCTCGGCACCATTCCATACCAGCTGCTACTTGCGGCCGCCGCGGTGCGGTCGGTGTGGCGTGAGAGCCGCGGGCACGGAGGCTGGGAGAAGACCACTCATACCAACGCCCACCGCACCACCACACCCAAGCGGCCGGTTCCGGCATGAGTCGTTTGTCTCGTTTGAATCCCTCGATCCCAATACTCGGGATGCTGTTGATACTCACCGCGACAGTGCGGTTGATCAACCTTATGGGGTCGCCCGGCCGGTTTGACGACGAAGGCACGTATATGGCCCAGGCCTACGCCGTGGCCGAATGGGGAGAACTCGCCCACTACACCTACTGGTACGACCATCCGCCGGCCGGCTGGCTGCAGTTGGCAGTATGGACGGTGATTTCAGGTCCCGACTTCGGGGGCAACGCGGTTGCTGCCGGGAGATACCTGATGGTCATCATCGCCGTGATCACCGCCGCCCTGCTGTGGGCCCTAGTGCGCCGAATCGAGATGTCGCGGTGGGCATCCGCGGCCGCGGTCGCCGTCTTCGCGCTGTCTCCGTTGGCAATCTGGTTGAGCCGCAGCGTGTATCTGGACAATCTCGCCGTCGCTTGGTTGGTGGGCGCCTTGGTGCTTGTGTGCTCACCCCGGCACCGGCTGTCGGCAATGTTCGGCGCCGCGGCCTGCTTCGGCATGGCGGTGTTGACCAAGGAGACCATGCTGCTGCTCCTGCCGATGTTCGTCTGGCTGGTCTGGACCAGGACCGCACCGGCAACCCGCCGCTACGCACTCGCCGTATTCGTCGCCGTTTTCGGCGTGGCGGTGAGTACGTACGTCTTGATGGCCGTCCTGCGTGGTGAGCTGGTCCCCGGGCCTGGACACGTCAGTCTGTGGGACGGCATAACGTTCCAGTTGCGCGAGCGCGCCGCGGGCGGCGCGCTTGATGATCCCGATTCAGTCAAACGCCATACCGTTGATCAATGGCTCCGACTCGACCCCGCCCTGCCGTGTCTGGCCGGCCCGATCGCCCTGGCCGCACTGTTCGTCAAGCGGCTGAGGCCGTTCGCGGTCGGGTTGGTGATACTCATCGCCACGATTCTTCGTCCCGGATACCTGCCGGCGCCGTTCATCCTGTCCGCCCTGCCGTTGATAGCGATTCTGGCCGCGGGCACCGGCGAGGTGGCGCTGCGCTATCTGTTCCGCACCGTTGAGCAGCCATGGGTTGGCGTGCGGCGCTTCCGGATTTTGGCGCTGGCCGCCGGGGCGCTGATCGTGTCCATCGCCGTGTCACTTTGGCTGCCCACCTATCACGGCGTGCTGGACTCCGACGACGACGCGTCGATGCGGCAGGCACAGCAGTGGATCGAGCAGAACGTGCCCAAGTCCGACCGGCTGATCATCGACGATGCGTTGTGGCTCGACCTGATCCGGGACGGGCGCGACCGGCGCAATGTCGTGTGGGGCTACAAGGTGGACACCGACGAACAGGTGCAGGGCTGGGCGCCCCACGGCTGGCCCGACTACGACTGGGTCGTGTCGACGGCATCCTTGCGTGCCGGTACGCGGCCGAACGGTGTATTCACTGACGCAGTCGCACACTCACAACCAGCGGCGATATTCGGCTCGGGCGTGACGCGAGTCGAGGTGCTCCGTGTCGACAATGGCGCACCGACCTCGAAAACCCCGTCGCCCGCGGCGCCGGCTTTCGGAGGGCTACTCGCGGCCCGCCTTGCCGGTGTCACCAAGCCGGATATGCTCGCGGTCCTGCAGTCTCGGACGGTGGATCAACGTGTGCTTGCGACACTGGCAGTGATCGCTGCGACGCAACCCGTTCAGCTCGAGGACATTTCGGCGATCGAGGGAGAGGACGACGCCGGAATTCCCCGACGCGATATCACTCTGAGCGGCCCGCGCCACCGGCTACAAGGTGCGGCGGCATTCTTCGAACGACAAGTGGGCCCGTTCGCAGCGCAGGCCGTGGATCTGACGACCGACGGACTGAGAGTTCGATTTCCGCTGCGCACCAAAGATATCGGTCTGGCTACAGGTCCGGCGCCGCTGCAGGGCGGTCCGGCCGCGCTGCGGGTGGCGGACCTGCGCCGCAGCCGACCGGCCGAGCAACTCAACTTCGTGCGCATCGACGGCACCGCGGCCGGTTCGCTTGAGACGAGCGAACCGGCCGCGAATCCGTCGAGCTATCGGTCGATGCCCGCAGGGACGTACGTGGTGGTGACGAACCGTCCCGGCGGAGGTGACCCGGTTATACGTCAGGTGTTCACGCTTGATCCAGGCGTGACCTACACTCTCGCACTGTTCTCTGCGGCCGAATCCGGCCAGCTCGCAGTGCAACTCGCACCGGACGGCCCGCCCGCCGGCCCCACGCCCGACTCCGCCGTGCGGATGCTGCACGCCGCCGCTGCAACGGGATCGGTGTACCTGGCGCTGGTAGCGCCCGGCATGGTCGAGCCGATCGTGCTGGCGAACCAAGCTGGGTACGGGCTGATCACCGGGTATGCCGCGGTGCCCGCGGGGCAGTACGAAGCGGTGGTGAGTGCAAACGGCCGGGAATGGCGCCAACCCGTTGAATTCCTCAGTGGCGAGCCGACGAGTCTGCTGCTCACCGACGGGCCCGACGGTCCCGTGCTTCGGACGCTGCGGGATGTTCCGGAGGCCCCCGCCGCGCTGAATCCCCCGACGTTGACGATGCCCCCGAGCGGAAACGCAGTGGAGAAAACCAACGCGAAAACGCCTGCGATTGAACGCTCCGACGGCAGGCGGATCGCGGTCGTACTGTGCGCCGTCGCCATCATGGGAGCAGCGGTCCTGATCGCCAGGGCGCGACCGACGCGGCGACCGGGTCAGCGGAATGATGCTGCCCTGCACGAAGGTATCCGTGCGCGCGGGCGCGGTGGTGGTGTGGTTCGCGGCGCACACCCGGTTGACGACACTGCGCGACTACCTCTGCACGAGGGTGTGCGTGCGCGCGGGCGCGGTCGTGAGGTGGTTCGCCGCGCACACCCGGTTGACGACACTGCGCGACTAAATATCGATGTAGGCAGCACGGCGCGACTACGTCTGAAGAATGCAGTGCGTGCGCGCGGGCGCGGCGGTGAGGTGGTTCGTCGCGCACGACGGGTTGACGACACTGCGCGCTTAGATCTAAATGTTGACGACACTGCGCGGCTGCCTACGGTGGCCGTTAAGCCTTCGGTTCCGCGGGCGCCCAGATGAAGAGGCGACTGAGCACCGCGTCGGCAATTGCGCTCGTGCTGGTGTTGATGGTCGGCGTCGGCTGGTGGATCGCGAACGCCATCGATCCGCGGCTAACTGCGGCCGACATCGCCGGCCTGCGGGAGCATACGGCACGCATCGCCGGCCAGCAGTTCCTGGACGAGTACGTCGAACTCGACGGGCGGGTCGTGCGACGTGACGAGGGCGGCGACGTCGTAAGCGAGGGACAGGCTTACGGGATGCTTATCGCTGTGGCGGTCGGTGACGAAAATCGGTTCCGGTTGATATGGAAGTGGACGAAGACTCACCTGCGCCGCGACGACGGCCTGCTGGCCTGGCGGTGGGCCGATAACAAGGTCACCGGTGTCAACAGCGCCGCGGATGCCGATCTAGATGCGGCGCGGTCGTTGGTGTTGGCCGGCCGACGCTTCGATGCGCCGGAGCTCACCAGGGACGGCAGACGGCTGGGCGTGGCGATCCTGGAGACCGAGACCGTCGCCGTTGGCACCGGGGTCGCCCCGCAGAGCGATGTGAATCCGCCGGGTACCTGGGTGGCCGGGTCGGGGCGCACGCTGGTCGGCGGAAACTGGGCTAGGAAGGCGCCATACGTCATCAACCCGGGGTACTTCAGTCCTCGCGCGGAATGGGACCTCTTCGAGGCATCGGCCGACCGGCGGTGGACGGACATCACCCGCACCCAGCGGGTCCTGGGCTGGCAGCTCATCGGGACCGGGATGCTGCCGCCCGACTGGGCCACCGTCAGCGAAGTCGGCCATGCCGTGCCCACCGGACCTGTCACCGGGGGACCCATACGCTTCGGTCTCGACGCCGCGCGCCTACCGGTCCGGTTCGCAGAATCCTGCGATCGAGAAGATCGAGCCCTCGCGGGGGCGACGCGCCCCATCCTCACAGCGGAGGGTGAAGTTCCCGCGTTGCGCAACCTGAATGGATCGGCTGCCAGCAATTGGCAGAATCCCGTCGCCCTGGTCGCCGCCGCGGCCACCGAACAGGGGGCGGGTAATCCCGACGAGGCCGTCGAGCGCCTTGACGCGGCGGCGCAACTGGAGCAGCGGTCTCCGACCTATTACGGCGCCGCCTGGGTGGCGCTGGGCCGTATCATGCTGACCACGTCGCTGCTCGGCGAATGCCCAGTGACCGGCTGAGAGTTTCGATCGCCGCGCTCGTCACCGGTGGCGATCCTGCGCCGCTAATTCCACCCCTAATCACCTTCGTCGCCGTGGCCATGCCCGCCGCCGCCGTGGCGCCCCGGCGGCTTCTTCGGACCCGGGTACCACTGCGGGCCTTGCTGCGGGTTGTAGTAGGGGGGTGGCTGAAGAATCGGGGGTAGCCACTGGATGATCGGCACCGGCAACACCGGTGGAACCACAATGGGCGGCGGAATGGCCGGCGGAGCGGCCGGCGCGGGCGGCGGAGCGGCCGGGGCGGGTGCAGCGTTGTGTACTACTACTCGTGGGGGCGGCGGGGCGGGCGGAACCATCAGCCGTGCCGTCTCGATGGGCGCAGGTGGTGGTGCCGCCAGAGCGGGGGCAGGGGCCGTCTTGGGCACCTGCTGCGGTGCGGGCTGTAACGCGGTAGGCGGCGTCAGAGCCGTCGGATGCACCGTCCTCTCGCCCGAGCCTTTATCTGCGGTCGGTTGGACATTGATCACTATCGCGATGGTCAGCGCCATTAATCCCGCGACGAAAAGGGCGGTCAGCGAGCTGCCCACTAATAGGAACGGCTTGCTGCGTTCCGGCACATAGTCGGAAGCGATGTCGGCGGTGTCGAGGAATGCGTCGGCGTGGCCAAGGAACGTGGTGGTGTCATCGGTCAGGACGTAAGCCGTGGTCTCGTCGGGATCTTGTGAGTACGCCAGGCCGATGGTGGATGTGTCATAGCGCGGCGCGTTCGCCGATGCCAGCGCCGCGCCGCGGGCCAACGCCAGCTCGGGTTCTTCGGGGGCGATGACGGGCACCGAGACAAGGTCTTTCAGATGTGCCTTGACCGCGGTGACGTCCATATTGGAGCCAACGACGAACATGGCCTGGGGCATCGATTTCTCGGCCTGCAGGCTGGTGACCATGTCAGTCAGCACGGCGATCGCGTCCGCACTGTGAAGACCTTGGCTCAGTACCTTCACCACTGAGCCGTCGGCGGTTTCGACGACCGCCAGCGTCGCCGTGTCGCGCTCGACAAACATCAGTGCGGTCTTGTCGTAGCCCACCGCCCGGCCGACCGCCTGGGCGAGCGCCGCGGCGGCGTGCAACTCCGAAACCAGCAGCACATCTTCGATGCCCCGGGCGACTAATGCCTCCCGCAGCACGGCCGCTTGGGCGTGGTTGGTCCAGGTCACCCCGGTCGACACCAGATGGTGGCCGGCGGCGATCGCGCCCTCCTGGGTTCCCAGGACCGCGGCGATGACGTGATCGGATGCGCTCGACGTTGCCGAGCCGTCGACGGCGGTGATGTCGAAGACGTCGCGTTCGACGATGACACCGTCGGCCTTTTCGCCCTCAACGAGTGCAATGCTGACCGTCGTGGGTGTCATCGACACACCAAGTACGATCTCCACCGCCCCCCCAACACATTTGCTAGGCAGATTTGACTCTCGGCGGGCGAGCGCGTCCCACGCAAGCCCTAATAGTCCCGTCACCCATCGCCGCTGACCACTTCCGGCGGTCTTGTCGTCGTGGGTTCGCGCTTGCCCTGCGAGAAATACGCTACTCCCTCAGTCCAGTCCTGACGCCTGATGCGACGAGATTCTTGAGACTTTGGCGCTCTGCCAGCCACAGGGGGTCGAGGTCGTGCGGCGGCCGACGAGTTCGGTTGCGCGGCAGTGCTTTGTGGGGCGCTCCACGACGGACCCACGCTGGAGTCAACCGGCTGTATCGGTAGCTGCGCCCGGCGGTTGCACCTGGTAGCTGTAACGCCACTCGACCACGGTGCCGCCCACCGGCCGTGATCCGTGGAGATGCAAAAAGGCGACCGTGTCATCGTCGCCGACTTGAGATTGAGCCTTCCGCTGCGCCAACGCCCTTACTTGGGCGGGACTCATCGTCTCGGGCACCACGATGGTGGCGTGGCGCACGTTAGAGGCATCGGGCATAGCGCCAGGCTGAGGCAAGTTGAGCGCTTCGTTTCCCAACGAACGCACGCCCTCACACAATCGTGACCGACACGTGCTGCGCCTGCGACGAAACCACCGCAGTGGCTGCCACGGTCCGCGCGTGGACCGCGGCTCTTGCTGACCACAACCGCCTCGTCGAGCGGCAGGTGCGGGCGGGCGTGGTGTCGTCGTGAAGTTCACCGGCGTCGGCGCGCTTGCGATGTTCGCCGGCCCGGGGCGAGCGATCAACTGCGCGTGCGCGATTCGCGACGCGGTGGAGGACCTGGGCCTCCAGATTCGCGCCGGCCTGCACACCGGCGAGGTGGAGATGGCCGACGGCGACGTCCATGGCATCGCGGTGCATATTGCGGCGCGCATCATGGCGCTCGCGGGGCCCGGGGAGGTCCTGGTGTCGGGGGTGATCCCGCCGCTGGTGCTGGGGTCCCGAATCGTGTTCAGCGACCGCAGCATTCACGAACTCAAGGGCGTGCCCGACCGGTGGGCCGTCCTCGCAGTGCGCGACACCCGCGGGTGACGGCCGAGCCGCCTGTCCTCGGCGCGGGGCGAAAAGTGCTAGTACGGAGGTAGCCGCTACCGGAAAGCCAGGAGGCCGACATGGACGTCCGCGTCATTACCTCCGCGGGAGTCGAGTCATGCGATCCGTCAGAGTTGCCCGATCTGCTGACCCGGACCGGTGGTCTGGTCTGGGTCGACATGCCCACGTGCGACAAGCAGTCCGAGGAAACGTTGACGACGGTCTTCGGGTTTCATCCGCTGGCGGTCCGCGATTCGGCGAACCGCAACCAGGTGCCGAAGATTCATCGCTACGACGACCATCTATTCCTGGTGCTGCACGCTCCGCAGGCCGGCGCCGGCGGCCATGTGCACTATGTCGAACTCGACCAGTTCATCAGCGAGCACTACCTCGTCACGGTGCACGGTCCGCTCAACCCCGCGGTCGACCTGGCGGCGGCGAGGCTCGAGGTGGACACGGTTCTCGGTCGGCTGACCAGTGGAAAGTTCAAGCCCAACAACGCATTCGAGCTTTCTCATGCAATCGTCAACGCGTTGACCGCGCGGCTGCGCACCTACACCGCGGAGCTGACCAAGGACGTCTGGAAGCTCGAGCAGCGCGTCACCGCCGGCCACCTCGGCGACCCGGAGTCGTTCCTCGACGAGATGTTTCGGGCGCGGCACGGTCTTCTCACGGTCAGCACAATGGCTGCGCTGAGTCACGCGGTGTACGGCCGGATGGCGACGATCGCGGCCTTTGGTCCGGGCCACGGGCAGGCGCTGTTGAAAGACACCGTCGACCAGTTCCACCATTTGTCGGTGATGGCGGAGACTCAGAAGTCCTATCTGCAGGGAACGATCGAGTTTTATCAGGCGCGGACCAACACGAAGATGACCATCGCCGCCGAGCGGCTCGCGGTGATCGCCGCCATCACGCTGCCGATCACGGCATTGTCCTCGGTGCTTGGCGTGAACCTGATCGTGAACCAGGACACGCACTGGTTCCTGCTGGCCGTCATGCTGGTCGTGATGCTGGCCATGTCGGCGACGCTGCTGGTCTGGGCGAAGCGCAAGGGCTGGTTCTAGCAGCGAAAAGAATACGATTCGCCGAGGCGTGCTCGAGCCGGCGACAGATTGCGCCGACTCTTCTGCCGGAGACCATGGGGAATGGCCGGCTATGTGGACGTCCGGGCCTACGCCGAACTCAACGACTTCTTGGGGCCCGAGTCGCGCGGGGTAACCGTGCGCCGTCCGTTTCGGCCGCATCAGACGGTCAAGGACGTTCTGGAGGCGATGGGCATTCCGCATACCGAGGTCGACCTCATCTGGTAAACGGGAATGCGGAAGGTTTTGCGCACCGGCCGACTTCCGGCGACCGCATCGCCGCGTACCCGATGTTCGAGACGCTCGACATCGGGTCCACGGCCCGACTGCGGCCGGTGCCGCTGAGCGGTCAGGCACGAACCGATAGATCCCGTCAGTTGACAGGACGCGCCCGGCAGAGGCGCCGGCGAAATGCGTCCCCGGCAC
>Ga0136846_1230942_pt1 | contig 18413 bp, 19 predicted proteins | sample HopSoiMetagenom2_FD_96841 | JGI IMG/M metagenome (GOLD analysis project Ga0136846, IMG submission 96841) | Grasslands soil microbial communities from Hopland, California, USA - 2 Assembly 2016 (version 4) | ecosystem: Environmental > Terrestrial > Soil > Grasslands | place: USA: Hopland...
TCCTGACCGCCGAGTTCAAGCCTTTTGCATGGGCTAATATCCGGCCAGGTGTACGCATCATCAAAAACTCGGTTTACGATGCACCGCCCGCTATTCCTTCCATTAATGCAAAATTTGATTTATCGAAAAATCTTGATCTACGTCTTGCTTATGCAAACGGGTTCCGTTCACCTTCAATCCGTGAATTATATTTCAATTTCTTTGATGCCAACCACCAGATTGTCGGTAATCCTGATCTGAAAGCTGAGACTTCCAATAGCTTTACCGGCTCCCTGTCATGGAGGAAGGTTAACAACAGGCAAATTGTTTTTACTGCGGTAGCCACGGGGTTTTATAACGATGTAAAAAACCTGATCGATTACGCGGTCTCATCTTCCGATCCAAACCTTTTTGTGGTGACAAATGTGTCAAATAGCAAAACCGCCGGCGGCTCATTAGCAGGGACCGCCAGTTATAAAAACTGGAATGCGTCTTTGGGATTTTCTTATACCGGCTTCTATAATGATTATGCTGAGACAGACAAATCACTGGCCCAATTACAATGGTCACCCGAGGTAAATTCGAATCTTGGTTATAGTTTTTCAAAGATCGGGCTGGATGTAAATCTCTTTTATAAGTTCACTGGTCAACGGCCATTCTATGTACTCAACGGTAGCCAGCAGCCCGTATTGTCCAAACGGGAATCCTATAGCTGGTCCGATTTTACGATCAATAAAAAACTGTTCAGGTATTTTATCATCAACGCAGGTATCCGCAACCTGTTTGATGTAAAAGGCGTGACGAGTACAATCGCCGGAAGTAGTGTGCATGGCTCAAATGGGATAGCCAGTATCGGTTATGGGCGTTCTTATTTCGCGGGTATTGTTTTTAACTGGGATAAAAAATAATCAATCATTTCATAAATGTTTAACCACATGTTTAAGACGAATATTACAAGAACAGGATTTGTTTTGCTGGGCGCAATAATCGCGTTGTCTGCCTGCCGTAAGAGACCGGACGTATCACTGCCGGATAACCTGGTTACTTTTGAATCTTCAGCACAGGGTCTTGCGTCAACAGAGAACTCTATTTCGGTAAAAATAAAATTGTCGAGAGGAACGGATAAAGATATACCGGTGACGATCAGTGTTACTCCGCAGAACGCTGTCTACGGAACAGATTTTACAACTACCCCGGCAACCAATGCATCGGGACAAATAGTTGTTACGATTCCTTCAGGTAATAATGAGGCCAGCTTTACAGTATCCAAGGTGCCTGGAGTACTGTACGATGGCAATGAAAAAATAGTGTTCGGCCTGTACAGTTCTGCTTCTCCCATTTTGATCGGGTCCTCGAAAGAATTTTCGTTAACCTTTGCTGAGCTGCTCGCTACTTCTGCCTCCGCGACGATTGATGGTGGCGGTGCTGCTTTCCCCAATAAAGTATTCATTGATCTGAGCGCCAACCGCCAGGTACCGGTATTACGGACCAATTGGGATCTGGGTTTCTATACCGGACCGGATTATCGGGTTATTTTAAATTCATCAACTGGTATGATGGCCAAACAGATTGCTAAAAATGATCTTAGCCAGGTGACCGCTGCAGACACGATCGGATTTTCCGCGGATGTTGTATTCAGCCAGTTCGCACCGACTACAACCTCGCTTGCCTATATAGACTATCCGGACGGAGATCTTACAAAAACTGCGATCGCTGCTGTATCGGCTACGGCAACAGACAATAAAGTATATATCATCAATCGTGGCTCTGGACCCGGAACACCTGCTGTTGAAAGAGGCTGGAAAAAAGTAAGGATTCTCCGCAATGCCGCAGGCGGATATACGCTCCAATACGCCGACATCGCAGCTGCTACTTTTAGTTCAGTTGATATTTCGAAAGATGACGCATATTTCTTCAAATATGTTTCTCTTTCTACCGGTGCAGTATCTGTAGAACCAGAAAAAAAGAAATGGGATATTGCCTGGACATATTTTTCCAATGTGACCAATTTTGGCACCGGCGAAGTGCCCTATCTTTTCCAGGATATCATCCTCCAAAATCGCAATGTATCGGTAGCCAAAGTCATGGTTACTACCAAGGCTTATGCAGATTTTGGCGAAGCTGATCTTTCTACGCTGACATTTTCATCCATACAAACGGCTATCGGTTCTGACTGGCGTTCTGGCGGCGGTCCTGGTACGGCGCCGTCTGTAAGGACTGATCGCTACTATATCGTTAAGGACGGCGATAACAACTACTATAAACTGAGATTTACCGCGCTTACCCAGAATGGAGAAAGAGGTTATCCTGCTTTTGAAGTAACCCTTGTTAAAAGAGGCGGATAATACGCAAATAGATTTTCCTGTAAGCTATTCCCATGCGGAATAGCTTTTTTTTTAAACGGGGCTAGGAACGACAACCACCTGTTCTGGCTCAAAAGTATCCTCAAACGGTTGCGCTCGATCAATAAACATCTAGTATTGTGTATTAAAAACACGCATCCGTAAGGGTTTTTGACTTTTTGGTGATAGATTTACTACACGAACCACCATCGATGCTTACAAAGAACAACACCACCTTTCAGCTCCACCCGGAGAAAGAAACGGCCATGTCACCACTCGCCGCCTTCGTCAGTTATGTTCATCCTGTCAGCGATGCTGCCCTGAAGTATATCAGTCTTCATTCAGCTCCCAAGCGAGTCAGCCGTGGGGAATACCTGCTCAAAGCGGGTGAGCGCTGCGGACATATTTATTTTATTCGCAAAGGAGTTATCAGGGGCTATATTAAAGACGGCACCAGGGAAGTCACCACCTGGATCACAGCAGAAAATGAAATGGTTAGTTCCATCCGTGGTTTTACACTCCAGGAACCCTCGCTTGAAAACATCCAGGCTATCGAACATTGCGACCTAATTGCTGCCACTTATGAATCGCTTCAGTATTTATATGAGAACTTTATTGAAATGAATATTGTCGGCCGCAAGCTCCTGGAACAATATTATCGCGATGCCGAGGAAAGAGCTTTTATTTCCAGAATACCGAATGCTTCTAAACGATATCGCCATTTCCTTGACACAAAAAGCAACCTGGCAAACAGGATACCTCTAAAATATATTGCGTCCTACCTGGGGATGACCATCGAGACACTGAGCCGTATTCGCAGCAAGAAAGTCTAATAAACCGGTTGACCATTTGTATCTCGACTTCATAATACGGTCAATTCTTCGCAATTATAGGCCAACAACCTGCCCGCAGACTGCCGATATAAAGCTGTTTTACCGTACCTTTGCACCCTTCAAAAACAGCCTGCCTGGCGGTCCCGCTTCATAAAAGCAGATATGCGAAGACCGGTAGACAGGGCAGGACAAGCACTATGGCATCCAGGTACAAGGAATTTTCAGGTTTGAATTTACCGGCGATCGAGCAGGAAATATTGGCCAAATGGGCTGATAGCCAAGCTTTTGAAAAAAGTGTGTCCTTGCGTGAAGGCGCAACTCCCTTTGTGTTCTACGAAGGACCGCCCAGCGCCAATGGTATGCCTGGCATTCATCATGTCATTTCCCGCACATTAAAGGACCTTGTTTGTCGCTACAAGACAATGAAAGGCTTCCAGGTTAAAAGAAAAGGCGGTTGGGACACCCATGGACTGCCTATTGAACTTGGTGTAGAAAAGGAATTGGGGATCACAAAGGAAGACATTGGAAAAAAAATATCAGTAGAAGAGTATAATGCCAAATGCCGTGAGGCTGTACTTCGGTACAAGGACAAATGGGATGATATTACCCGCAAGATGGGATATTGGGTCGACCTGAATAATCCTTATATCACTTTCAAGAACGAATACATCGAAACGCTTTGGTGGCTCCTCAGTGAACTGTATAAAAAAGGGTTGCTTTATGAAAGCGTGAGCATCCAGCCTTATTCGCCGGCGGCAGGAACTGGATTAAGCTCGCATGAATTGAACCAGCCAGGCACGTACAAAGATGTGAAGGATACATCTGCTGTAGCAATGTTCAAGGCCTCCCCCAGCCCCTCCGAGGGAGGGGAGTATGAAAACCCAACTCTAAATAGGATATTCGCCCTGATAGAGGATAGCCAGAACCCTCCTTTGGAGGGCAGGGAGGCCGGATTTTTCTTTCTTGCATGGACGACCACACCATGGACACTTCCTTCTAATCTTGGATTGACTGTAGGGGGCAATATCGATTATGTATTGGTAAAAACATTTAATCCTTATTTGCATAATCCAATTAATGTTGTTTTAGCAAAAGCCTTGCTTGGTAAATACTTCAAACCCGAAGGGGAGAATGGAGATTTTGATGGGTACAACGAAAAAGAAAAAATTCTTCCATGGAAAATTCTGGCGGAGTTCAAGGGAAAGGAACTGGAAGGAATTTCATACGAGCAATTGCTTCCTTTTGAAGCCAACCGAACGGATAACCCCAATGCTTTTAAAATTCTCCTGGGTGATTTCGTCACAACGGAAGACGGTACCGGTATTGTCCATACGGCTCCGGCTTTCGGTGCAGACGACTACCGGGTCGGTAAGAAATATGATATCGGAATATTAACAATGGTTGACAAGCAGGGAAAGTTTGTGGATGGACTGGGCGAATTCAGCAACCGTTACGTCAAGAATTACAAAGACGATCCGAAATATGTCGACGTCAATGTGGATATAGCTGTTAAATTGAAAAAAGAGAACCGGGCTTTCAAAGTAGAAAAATATGAGCATAGCTATCCGCATTGCTGGCGCACCGATAAACCGATCTTGTATTACCCACTGGATGCCTGGTTTATTAAGACAACTGCGATGAAGGACAGGATGGTTGAATTGAATAAAACCATCAACTGGAAACCGAAATCAACCGGTGAAGGAAGATTCGGCAACTGGCTCGAGAATATGGTAGACTGGAACCTGAGCCGTAGTCGTTTCTGGGGAACTCCTTTACCTATCTGGAAAACAGAGGATGGCCAGGAAGAGCTGTGTATTGGGTCTATTGAGGAGTTAAAGACGGCTTCTTTATATTCTGCTGAAATGCTACAGTTGAAAAATACCGTAGGCGGATGGTTAACATCTGAAGAACAGGGGGAGATATATGACTCTTATAACTATCTACAAAGAGAGGATATTGATCTTCACAAGCCTTTTGTTGATGATATCGTATTACTTAGCAAATCAGGAAAATTGATGCGCCGTGTTCCCGACCTGATCGATGTATGGTTTGATTCCGGTGCTATGCCCTATGCCCAATGGCATTTCCCTTTCGAAAACAAAAAAGTATTTGCTGAAAATTATCCAGCTGATTTTATTGCCGAAGGAGTAGACCAAACAAGAGGCTGGTTCTATACTCTTCATGCTATTAGTTGCATGATACAGGAAAGTCTTAATGAAGTAATGAAGGATATTCCGGAATGGGTATCCAAAACCCGCCCATTGGGGGCCGGGGTGGCCTATAAGACCTGCGTGTCAAACGGCCTGGTATTGGATAAGAATGGTAATAAGATGAGTAAGCGTCTCGGGAATGTCGTAGATCCTTTCAAAACGATCGAGAGCTTTGGTGCGGATGCCACAAGATGGTACCTGGTCACCAATGCATCGCCCTGGGACAATATGAAATTTGATCTTGACGGCATCAAAGAGGTACAAAGAAAGTTCTTTGGTACATTATATAATACTTACCAGTTTTTTGCCCTATACGCCAACGTCGATGGGTTTGCTTTCAAAGAAAAATATATCCCTCTTCAGGAAAGACCTGAGATTGACAGGTGGATACTTTCTTCACTTAACACGTTGGTGAAGGAGGTTTCTGAATATATGGATGATTATGAACCCACACAAGCCGGTCGCCTGGTTGAGGACTTCGTGGATGAACATTTAAGCAACTGGTATGTTAGATTATGCAGGCGGAGATTCTGGAAAGGTGAGTATGAGCAGGACAAGATCTGCGCTTACCAGACATTGTATGAATGCCTGGAAACGGTTGTACGGTTGATAGCTCCCATCTCGCCATTTTTCAGTGATGCCGTTTTCCAAAACCTTGAAGCGATAACCGGTCGCTTCAAAGCAGAGTCAATACATCATGTAGATTTTCCTGTAGCAGATGAATCGGCAATTGACAGTTCGCTGGAAGAAAGAATGCAGCTGGCCCAGGATGCTTCTTCTTTGATATTATCTCTTCGCAAGAAAATGAATATTAAAGTAAGGCAACCGCTGCAAAAGGTGTTGATACCCGTTTTGAACCCTTCAATGAAGGAACAGTTGAAAAAAGTGGAGGATCTGGTTAAGGCTGAAGTGAATGTTAAGGAAATTGAGTATCTCAACCCGGACAACACCTTTATCAGCAAAAAGATTAAGCCGAATTTCGTCGCATTGGGAAAAAAACTGGGCGCTAAAATGAAAGCGGTCTCAGCTGTTTTAGCACAATTTACGCAGGACGATATCGCAAGGCTGGAAAAAGAAGGTCAATATAATTTGTCAATTGATGGCGAACCCGTAATATTACAGGTTAGCGAAGTAGAGATAAGCAGTGAGGATATTCCAGGCTGGACTGTAGCCAGCAAAGGCAATCTGACCGTGGCACTGGACATCACTGTGACACCAGATCTTGAGGCTGAAGGCAATGCCCGGGAATTCGTCAACCGGATACAGAAAATACGTAAGGATCAGGGATTTGATCTCACAGACAGGATAGAAGTAAAAGTAGTTGCTGCCAATGGAATGAAAAATTCTTTGGCTCAGTTTAAAGACTATATTTGCGCCGAAATTCTCGCTGATAAGCTTGAAATAGTTTCGGAACTACCCAATGGAACAGCGGTCCCGGGCGAATTCGGGATCGATATTAACGATGTTTCGCTAAAAGTGATTGTTTCAAAAAAAGCCTAATTATATGGCTAACAAAAAGAAACCGGCTCCCAAAAAGGTTACCGCTAAAAAGGCGGTAAAGAAGCCTGCCGTTAAACCCGCAGCAAAGAAACCTGCCCGTTCAGGTGCTGCACCCAAAAAAAAGGATAAACCCGTGGCAAAAAAAATAGCTGCTAAGCCAGCTCCCAAGAAAACTCTGCCGCCTGCTAAAAAGCCGGCACCACCTGCCGCCAAGGCGGCACCTCATAAACCAGAAGTAAAACCAGCAGCCCCGGCCCCGGTTGCCGCGAAACCTGCAACTAAAAAGAACGGAGCTTTAGATCCCAAATCATTGGTATCTATAAAGCCTACCGCAAAACCGGTGGTGAAGAAAGAGCCTCCCAAACCTTCTAAGGTTGTTATTCCAAAAACAACTACCAAGAGTGCGGTAAAATATGAACCCGAATTCACTAAATCTGTTTTAGATACCCCTATGTACGAAAACAATGGCCCAACTATGAGATATGCAGATGCTGACCTCGCCGAATTCAGAGAGATCATTACAAAGAAATTAGACGCGGCTAAAAAAGAACTCGCTTACCTGCAGGGATTAATTACCCGTAAAGATGAAGGTGGCGATATGGATGAAGCACGTTACATGACCATGGAAGATGGAAGCGTGAGTATGGAAAGAGAACAGCTGAGCCAGATGGCAAGCCGCCAGATCACATTTATAGATCACCTTGAAAAAGCAATGATGCGCATAGAAAATAAAACCTATGGCATCTGCCGTGTCACCGGCAAGCTAATTGATAAAGCTCGTTTGCGTGCAGTTCCTCATGCTACCTTAAGCATCGAGGCCAAGCAAATGATGAGCAAGTAATAAAGTATTACAATTATTCATTTCGATAATAGCCTTCCTGGTGGAGGCTATTATGCATTTATACCGTCGAAGAAAACATTTCTATTTTTTCCTGTCGAGAAAGATTTGGAAACCTATTCCGAGAATAAATCCGTGGTTAGTAAATGACTGGTCATAATCCGGTTTCTTTGTTTCATCACCAGCATTCGGGTCAATATAATCCCGTAGAAAATTTCCTGTAACATGACTTTTTGTGTAGGAGAGCTTGTAACCGATAGAGAAATCCAGCGCGGTCCTTGCCGAAAGGAATTTTGAAACACCTAAAGACAAACCTGTATTTACAGTTAGATCTCCGGAGGATTTCTGGTCATAGCGATCGACATATACTCCTGTTGTCTCATATTGGAAACCATCTGCACTGCTTCCTCCTATTCCTGCCAACAAATCAAACTGACCAAAGAAACGCATCCGTTCAGTATTTCCGGGTAAATAATAGCGTGCAAACCCACCGATGCCCAGGGTATACCGGCTGCTTTCATCTTTAAGAAATGTATTTCCTGCGGCTGATTTACCCAGCAATTTTTGTTTGGAATAACTTATCATGGGTGTTATCCCTACTACTGACTTATCATTAATAAACCAGCCGATGGAAGGGTTAAAGCTTATTCCAAAATTATTATTGCTTGTATTGGAGATCGTCACATTGGTGGATATGTTCGTATTTCCGTGATTGAAAAACATTGATCCCACAGATGCTCCGACCATTTTATCTCCTTTTTTGAACTGCGCACTTACAGCAATATTCATAAGCAAAAAGAGAACAATCGGCGCCAATTTTCTCAACATAGATGTATTGATTTTATCCGGGTTTATCGGAAGGTAAAGCAACAAATATAACAGTTCAGTTAAAACCGGCAATATTGAAATTTTTTTTTAAAGGAGCGTCAACGTATTGAGATATTTTCCCCTACCTTTAATCGTCGTTGGAAAAACGGACATTTCCGTTTACTTTTAAAAAAGAAACTACTTAGAACTGCCAAAACAACACTTATGAGAAAGTTGAGAATTCTTTCCCTCTTACTTTTCATTGCACTTATCGCGGTACGCTGTACAAAGGAAGGACCTGAAGGTCCTGTTGGTGCTACTGGTCCGCAAGGCCCTCCGGGTACTCCCGGTTCTGCCGGTACTCCTGGTGCTCCCGGTGCCCCTGGTCAAACAGGCCCGACCGGTATTGCTAACGTGATTTACTCAACATGGCTGGCAGCCCCCAGCACTACTGGCGCTGCTGGATGGTTTGACACAACGATCACGACTATCGGGGCAGTATCCCGCGCCAACTTCGCGGCTCCTTCAATGTCTCAGACTGTTCTTGACCAGGGAATGACACTGGTTTACCATACCACTTCCGCAACTGCTCCTGCCACAGGAACAGCTAACGTCCAGGCTTTACCTTTTACTATAAATGTAGCCGGCGTTATACAGGAAGTAAACTATCGCCCTGCAGTAAGCCGGGTGATTGTATTTCTCAAAAATCTTAGTGGTGCGGGTTCTCTCTCTATGAGCACGGGTAACTACTTCCGTTATGTGATCATACCCGGTGGAGTTGCCGGTGGACGCATGACCAGCGGACAGGCAGCCGGATATACGATGGAACAATTAAAGGCCATGCCTTACGAAGAACTGATCAAAAAGTTTAACATCCCGGCCAACGGAACAAATCAATAACTGTTATGAGAAAATTGAGATCTTTATCTATACCGTTAATATTGCTTGTTGGTATAATGGTAAGCTGTACCAAAGAGGGTCCTGAAGGCCCGATGGGTGCCCAGGGACGCCAGGGAGTTCCGGGTTCCGGCGGCGGCCCAGGTGCCACAGGTCCCACGGGAGCTACCGGTCCGCAAGGTCCTCCCGGAACAGCTAATGTTATTTATTCAAGTTGGATAGCATCCCCGGGAACATTTAGCGCCGCTGGCTGGTTTGATACTACCCTTAGTACGATCGGGTTGGTATCCCGCGCCAATTTTTCAGCTCCTTCTTTGACCCAGTCAATACTTGACCAGGGTGCGACAATTGTATATCATACTTTCGCCGCGGCTCCTGCCGCTCCTACTGGCGGTGCCAATGCGCAGACACTGCCGTATGCGACAACTGTCAACTTACCGCCTCTTCAATACCTGCAGGTTAATTACCGCCCCGCCGTGGGAAGGATAATTGTTTTCATCAAAAACCTGACAAGTACAACTTCATTCGGTCTACTCACCGGTCACTATTTCAGGTACGTTATTGTCCCCGGTACTATTGCAGGTGGCCGTATGATGAATGGACCCGCTTCAGGTTATACTCTTGAACAGCTCCAGGCTATGCCCTATGAAGAATTGATCAAGAAGTTCGATATACCCCGGAACGGATCAAATGTTGATTAATAATAAACTATTATAAAATTGTCAAGCCGGTCTAACGACCGGCTTTTTTTTGCATCAACTACGCTCATTATTAGTATCACTTTAATTGAAACGTGGGAAACACAAGATTAAATTTGGTCGTACGTTTGTAGCGTTTCTCAATTATTAGAAAATATACGAGTTAAGTACATGACTATTCATTTTGGATATGAAAAACCACAGGTATTACAGGCTTTGCGCTATCATTTTATCAGCCGGCCCGAGATCAAAACTATGCTGATAGTCGTGAATGTCTTTGCACTGATATCCATAACACTTTATGGTTTTCACAAGATCACCGCTACTGCTTTCCTGGTTGGCTCGGGATTGTGGATAGTGCTTATGATCAGTTTCTGGTTTATTATGCCATTAATGGTATATAAACGAGCAGAAACCTTTCAACATAGTTTTACCATGCGTTTTGAACCTGATGTGTTCATTCTTTCGCACGAAAGGGGTTCGCGTACATGGTCATGGGAATCGCTCAGCAATTTTATTGAGAGTCCTCATTTTTTCCACCTGTACTTTGACAGCCGGTCTTTTTTCCTCGTGCCCAAAAATGGGTTCAGGGACAGGGATGAAATATTCGAATTGCGCCAGATGTTAAAGGAAAAAGTAAAGAAGAAGTAAATAAAAGTACTTATAAAAGTTTTTCCATTACGTAGTGTGGGATGGTGACTTCGACGAACTGGTCACCTTTTACCTTATAACCCACCTTTTCATAAAAACCCACCGCGTGAGCACGGGCATGCATTCGCACGATCTTATAGCCGCGATCACGCGCAATATTTTCCGCAAAATTCATTAATGCCCTGCCGATGCCTTTACCCTGGAGATCGTTTAGGACAGCCATTTGTCTTAGCCGCACCGTGCCTGGCTGCTCCTCTACCAGCATACAACATCCCAGCATACGCTCGTCTTCAAACGCAGCAATGAGCATATTCTCCTTTTCTCCTTCTAATTCTTCGGGTGTAAAGCCCAATCCGAGGGGCTTGCGCAGAATATCATCCCGCATCTTAACCATCTGGTAATACTCAGGAGTGCCGTGATCGATGATTTTCAGCGCCATTTTACTAAGAATTGATTGAATGTTTTGTCTGGAAGAGTCCCTTTGGACAAATTACAAAGAACCTGCGATACAGCCAACCGTTTTCATTTATAATTTCAGATCACCTATTCGAGTGTGGGATGTGCTAACAGTTCGTTTTCAGCGTATTGAACCGAAACTGGAAAAAATGGAGTTTACGCTGTTGATTTACTCAAAAAGTATATTTTTGCACCCTATAAACAAAACTTAACGACATGTCAGACATTTCATCAAGAGTAAAGAAGATCATCGTTGACAAATTAGGAGTTGACGAAGCAGAAGTAACTAATGAAGCTTCATTCACCAATGATCTTGGAGCCGATTCACTGGATACTGTAGAACTGATCATGGAATTTGAAAAGGAATTCAATATTTCTATTCCGGATGAGCAAGCTGAAACCATTACGACCGTAGGTCAGGCTGTTGCTTATCTTGAAGAACACGCTAAATGATTCATCCCCCTTGTGCGGGAATGAAATGCCTGCCATTACATAACAGGGAATAAACTAACTCCGCCTTCGGCTGTTATTTCACAGTGAAGGCGGTTTTATCTTAAAACGAACAGTACGGCATATATGGAACTAAAAAGGGTAGTTGTTACCGGAATGGGAGCTCTCACACCCCTGGGCAATTCAATAGATCAATATTGGAATGGCTTGGTTAATGGAGTTTCGGGCGCCGATATGATCACTCATTTTAATGCCTCTAAATTCCGTACAAAATTTGCCTGTGAGGTAAAGAATTTCGATCCTGTTCAATTCCTCGACAGGAAAGAAGCACGAAAAATTGACCGGTTTACACAGTTTGCTTTAGTGGCGAGTGACCAGGCCATGCGCGAGGCCGGTTTGAATAAGGATAATATCAATCCGGACAGGATCGGTGTTGTTTTTGCCAGCGGTATTGGTGGACTGATCACTTTTCAAAATGAGGTCACCGAATTTGCAAAAGGCGATGGCACGCCCCGCTTCAATCCTTTTTTTATTCCTAAAATGATCCTTGATATTGCTGCCGGCCAGATAAGCATGCGGCATAACCTGAGAGGACCCAATTTTGCAGTGGTCAGCGCCTGTGCCAGCAGCACTAATGCCCTCATTGAAGCGCATAACCTGTTGCGCTTAGGCAAGGCGGATATCATCCTCGCAGGCGGGGGTGAAGCGGTGATCAGCGAAGCCGGCGTTGGTGGCTTTAATGCCATGAAGGCAATGAGTGAAAGAAATGATGATCCAAAAACCGCCAGCCGTCCCTATGATAAAGACCGTGATGGATTTGTTATGGGCGAAGCTGCAGGCGTGGTGGTCCTGGAAGAACTGGAACATGCAAAAGCAAGAGGAGCCAAAATAATTTGTGAATTAGTGGGTGGCGGCGCAACGGCAGATGCACACCATATTACCGCCCCGCATCCTGAAGGGTTGGGCGCTATGAATGTAATGCTTGTGGCACTGGATGACGCCGGCATGAAACCCGATCAAATCGATTACATCAATACACATGGCACATCAACTCCGCTGGGAGATATCGCCGAAACCAAGGCGATCGTAAATGTATTTGGCGAACATGCGTATAAACTAAATATCAGCGCCACTAAAAGTATGACTGGGCATTGCCTGGGTGCCGCCGGCGTTATCGAGGCTATTGCCTGTATACAGTCTGTAGTACATGATATCGTTCCACCGACTATCAACCACTTTACAGATGACCCTGAATTAGATTCAAAGCTGAATTTTACATTTAATAAATCACAAAAACGGACAGTGAATGCAGCATTGAGTAATACGTTTGGTTTCGGGGGACATAATGCGTGCGTAATTTTCAAAAAGTATAAAGGCTAAATCAACTTTGAACTTTTTTTCGTAGTTTAACTGTTGTGGATTTCATTACTAACCTGTTCAAGAAGCATTCCGGCTCTACTTTTAAAAAAGAGCTTAAAAACATCTTGGGGTTTAAGCCTGGGAATCTCTCACTATACAAAACTGCATTAACACACCGCTCGGTCCGCGATAGTGCGGATGAAAACAACGAACGATTGGAATACCTCGGAGATGCAATACTCAGTGCATTGATCGCCGATTACCTTTTTAAACGTTATCCATATAAGGAAGAAGGTTTTTTGACGGAAATGCGAAGCAAAATGGTTAACCGTCAACAGTTGAACGATATTGCCGTCCGCATGGGTTTGAAAAAGATCACACTTTACAATAAGATGGACGGCTCTTTAAAAGTGAGCCAGATCTTTGGTAATACGCTGGAAGCGCTGGTTGGCGCTATCTACCTGGATTATGGATATAAGAAAACCAGCAAGTGGGTAGATGAGTGTATCATCCTCCCTCATATGTTTATGGACGATCTCGAAAACCTGGAGATCAATCATAAAAACAAATTATATGGCTGGGCTAATAAAAACGGAAAGGTGTTGGAATTTGAAACGATCAATGAACGGTTAGAGAATGGCCGGCGCCTGTTTACCATAGCCGCGGTAATCGATGGAAAAAACATTGCCGAAGGAAGGGCCTTCAATAAAAAAGACGCTTCGCAGATCGCAGCGCAATTAGCAGTTGAAAAACTGGGTATTATTACAACTGATACAACCGTTGAAGAAAGTCCCGAATAAAAGTGTCTTCATTTTTCCTGGCACAATTCGATCAATACTCCATTTGTATGTTTAGGATGCAAAAAACACACTAGTTTGTTGTCGGCGCCCGGCTTTGGATCTTCATTTAATAATACAAATCCTTCTTCTTTCAGCCGCTTCATTTCTACGATAATATTCTGTACTTCGAAGGCAATATGGTGCAGTCCTTCGCCTTTTTTTTCAATATACCTGGCGATAATCCCCTCTGGGTCGCTACTTTCCAGCAATTCGATCTTGGCTTCGCCGGATTTGAAAAAGGCTGTATTGACTTTTTCGCTTTCTACAGCCTCCGTTTTGTAGCACGGGCTGTTCAATAATTTCTCGAATAAAGGAATAGAGGTACCCAGGCTTTTTACCGCAATGCCTATATGTTCAACTTTTTGCATAACAAGGGTTTCTGAATAGCTAAAATTAAGATTTATGCCGAAGATTGGCTTTTAAAGCAGAACCTTTTGGGCTAATTTTGTGTTTAGTATTGACCAATTTATGTTGCAATTACCGGTATATTTTGATTACAATGCGACCACGCCCTGCGACCCCCGTGTTGTAGAGGCAATGCTGCCTTATTTTAGCCGGTATTTCGGTAACCCGGCCAGTCACAACCATTCTTTTGGCTGGGAGGCCGAAGAGGCTGTTGAGCAGGCACGGGAGCGGGTGGCCAAACTGGTAGGCGCTGATCCAAAGGAGATAATCTTTACATCAGGCGCCACAGAAGCCGATAACCTGGCTATCAAAGGAGTGTTTGAGACTTATGCGGTAAAAGGCAATCATATTATTACCTGCTCTACAGAACACAAAGCGGTATTGGATACATGCAGCCACCTCGAAAAAAACGGGGCAGAAGTGACCTACCTGGCAGTTGATAAGAACGGTTCGATAGATCTTGCAGCGATGGAAGCAGCTATCAAACCTTCAACAATTCTCATTGCGATCATGTATGCCAACAATGAAACGGGCACTATCATGCCGGTAAAGGAAATCGGCGCTATCGCAAAAAGAAGAGGCGTTATTTTTTTTAGTGACGCTACGCAGGCAGTCGGAAAGATCCCGGTGAATGTGATCGATGACGGCATTGACCTGTTGTCGCTATCCGGGCATAAGATGTATGGACCTAAAGGCGTTGGCGTTTTATATATTCGAAGGAAAAACCCAAGGATAAAATTAACTGCGCAACTGGATGGGGGAGGACATGAACGGGGAGTAAGAAGCGGAACATTGAATGTGCCCGGTATTGTGGGTCTCGGCAAAGCCTGCGAAATCTGCGGTGCGGAAATGGAAACTGAGTTTAACCGGATCAAAAGCTTACGAGATAAGCTGGAAACAGCCTTATTGCAAATTGAAAACAGTTTTTTGAATGGGGATAAGAATAGGAGGCTGGCAAACGTTACTAATATAGCGTTCAAATTCGCTGAAGGTGACAGCCTGATCATGGCGATCAATAAGAATGTTGCTGTTTCGTCCGGTGCGGCCTGTTCTTCGGCTACGCCAGAACCATCACATGTTCTAAAAGCCATGGGAATAGATGATGAACTGGCCAGCAGTTCCATTCGTTTTAGCCTGGGAAGGTTTACAACCGCGGAGGAAATCGACTATGTGATTGAAGAAGTCACCGCCAAAGGCCAGGAATTAAAAAAAACAAAATCATTAATCCAGGAATCTAATTCATAAAAGTTATGCATCAGACACTAGAAAATGCGATTCATGTAAGCGATAAAGCGAAGATCAAGGTATTGGAGCTGTTGAAAGAGGCAGGTGTAAGCAATGACCCATCCTATTTTCTTCGTGTAAGCGTGGTAGGGGGTGGATGTTCAGGTCTTAGTTATAAGATGGATTTCGACAATGAGTCAAAACCCACCGATCAGGTATTTGAGGACAACGGTATGAAGATAGTGACCGATATGAAAAGCCTGTTATATCTTGTCAATACGACGCTTGAATTTTCAGACGGCCTGAATGGGAAAGGTTTTTATTTTAATAACCCTAATGCTACTCGCACCTGCGGATGTGGTGAAAGTTTCGCGGTATAGGCAGGAAAAAAATATTCTTAAAGTCCCGCCGGACAGGCGGGACTTTTTCATGGCTGTTATGTTAATGATCAATCGATTTTTTTGGGCGGAGGAGGAGGTGGGGGTGGTGCTTGAGCTTTAATAATCATTTTACCATACTTCTTTTCAAAAGCATTTCTTTCAACCTTATTGTTCATATTGTACACAAACTTTGTCTTGTCTTTATGAACAACGACAATATCCTTATCGGATTTCCAATGCAAGTTGGCAACATCCGGGTTTCTTTTATAGAAATCGTTGAGTTCTTTAGCCGGCGGAACATACTTTGTCATTTCAACCCTGGGCGGCGACGGTGGGGGTGGTGGTGGAGGTTGGTCATTCTGGGCCTTCAGGCTGCTGATGACCGCCAGGCAACCGGTCAGTAACAAAAGTTTTTTCATGCAGGAGATTTTACTTTAGATTCAACACCGATCTTTTTCCATACCCGATAGATATTGGCGATGTCTCTTTTTGAATTCATCCCTGTTACCTTGCTATTTGCCACGGATTGGCAGAAAAAAATGAATTCATTCTAGCGTCTATTTTTCCCTTCACTCCTGCCCGCCTGCCGGTAGGCAGGCTCTGGTTCTCGCTCTACCCATATATCCGTGGCAATTCCTGGAACACCATCAATATTTTTGTTAAACCCTTCATTACCTATTAAATATCAGGAGTTTCATTTATTTTGCAGCTTCTTTATCCAAATCTATGTGGGCCATTTGTAAAAAGGAACTCCGCCAATTTTTCAGCAGTCTTACCGGTTATATCGCTATCATCGTCTTCCTGCTTGCAAACGGCCTGGTGCTTTTTGTGTTTGAAAATAACATCCTGGATTTCGGTTATGCCACACTTGACCGGTTTTTCCAGTTAGCTCCCTGGATATTGCTGCTTCTTATCCCTGCGATCACCATGCGAAGTCTGGCCGATGAATTCAAGGCAGGCACTTACGAGATACTGCAAACAAGACCATTAAGCCGCTGGCAGATCATTGCCGGTAAATACATGGGAAGTCTTATCGTGGTGATCATTGCGCTGCTACCAACAATTGTTTATTTCTTTTCGATACAAAGGCTTTCTGCCAATGAAGGTATCGACACCGGTGCCGCGATCGGCTCGTATATAGGTTTGGTCTTTTTGGCCGCTGTATTTACGGCCATTGGTATTTGCACCAGTAGCTTTACCAACAATTCGGTCGTGGCTTTCATCGTCAGTCTGATAGCCTGCGCATTGCTGTATTATGGTTTTAACGCAATTAGTCACCTGCCGGGACTTGAAGGGAATGCGGATTATTATGTAGAGATGCTGGGAATCGATTTTCATTATCACAGTATCAGCCGCGGCGTTGTCGATTCAAGAGATGTACTTTATTTTTTAAGCGTGATCTTCCTGTTGCTCGTCATCACTCACCGGAATTTATTAAAACGATAAATGAAAGGCATTCAAAAAATAATCGAGTCAAAGTACGGTTGGTTGCTGTTGTTGATCCTGTTAGTCGCTGTTAACTGGCTGTCTTCCTCCTTTCATTCACGTCTCGATCTGACGAAGGAGAAAAGATATACACTTAGCCGGGCGACCAAAGATCTTTTAAACAGCCTGGATGATGATGTACAGATAGATGTTTTTTTAAAAGGGGATTTTCCTTCCGGGTTTCGGAAGCTGGCAAATAGTACGGAAGAGTTTTTGCAGCTGTTGAAGGATCAAAAAAGTTCACGTATTCATTATAATTTCATTTCACCCCAGGAGACACTTCCGGGTTCAGACTCAACCTATGAAACCAGTTTGGTTAAACTGGGGGCAGCTGCCATTAATCTTACCGTGCAAGTGAAGGCTGGCCAGGAAAACAAGCGTGTATACCCGGTTGCGGTAATAAAGTATAATGGAAGACAATCCTTGGTAAATCTTTACTCGGGTGGTAAAAGAATGATAACTGCAGTCGAAATGAACAGTGCAGAGGCGATGATGGAGTATCAATTTGCCAAATCACTTGATGAATTGGTACATACCGATAAACCTTTAATAGGGTATTCTATTGGAAATGGGGAACCTGAGTTAGGCGTAGATATGGTTAACGGGCAACCGGTTTATCGAGATGCAAGGACGGCCGATTTGGAACAAACCCTTCGCAGCAAGTACCAGTTATTTACGCTTAACCTGCATAATCAGCCAATTATTCCGGACACATTTAAGGCCCTGGTGATTGTGAAACCCACTTTACAGTTCAGTGAAGATGAAAAACTAAAGATAGATCAGTATGTTATGAGAGGAGGGAAATTGCTGCTATTTATTGATGCGCTTATTGCCGAACAGGATAGCCTTCATTACAAGAACAGCACTGTTGCGTTCGATAGGAATCTAAACCTTACTGACATGCTTTTCCGGTACGGTGTTCGCATTAACTCCTCATTGATAATGGATCTGCAATGTGATTTCCTGCCTTTTGCTGCAGGTGGTACCCAGGAACATCCACAGTATGAGTATTTGCACTGGAATTATTATCCCTTATTTGAATCAAAGGGAAATCACACCA